>JAEEGL011138062.1_pt1 | contig 13817 bp, 13 predicted proteins | sample 9134231 | NCBI WGS metagenome assembly JAEEGL01 (sample SAMN16246548, study PRJNA631951) | gut metagenome | biome: gut microbiome; feature: rumen; material: fiber-attached | host: Bos | place: Iran: Karaj | collected 2018-10 | reverse complement strand
GATTTACTTTTTGTGGTTACGATATCGAGGTTCAACAATTTGGTTATCTCTCGGAAACGGACCGAGAATGCATCGGGATCGGGTCGGGAATCAGTCGGTGCGTACGTCATCGAGATTTGTCCGTTTCGGGTTCTGAAAACGAAGTGTCCAATTCGACCTCTTAGTTCACGGAAAGTACCGTCTTTAGATTTTACAATCATGATTGTAGGGGTTTAGAGGGAAATGCTATTCCAGTAATGATCATCCTTCTCCATTGAGGTTTCTTGGTAGGCTTTCTCGAAAGTTTCGTCTTTACGGCTGTCTTCGAGGAGAATGTCCACAGATGTCCAGATGGATGTCAGTGCTCCAGCCGTTTTGGGAGTGTTGACGACGGCAAGTGCTCCTTCGCAGGCGAGATTTTCGGTGTTGGCATAGGCGCAATCGACATTGTATTGGTCGCCGATGACGATGAAAAAGAAGCGGTTGGAGTCTTCCGAAGCCCACTGCATAAGGGGTAGGATGACGAACTTGATAAAGGTGTCAGATGCTTTAGCAAGGGCTTTGCGAGCCAGTTTAGATATTTTTCTCATTGTTCTGTAATTTAACGGATTAAACAAAAATCAGTCTTCTTTTTTGAGCCAGGGTTGGATGAAGGGAAGGGCGAAGTCCTGTTGGGTTTCAAGGGTGCAGATGCGGTAGGAACCGTTGACCTTGACTTGAACCATCGGGATGTTGAGACGCCAGTTTTCTTCCTGTTCGACGCCGGAGAGAAATTCGGGTTTGGGGTCGAAGTCTGTGAGCGTCCAATCGAAGCGCGACTTGAGCCATTTGCCTTCGTTGATTCGGCGAATGAGCAGCCGGCGTTTCCATTCGGGATATTGGTCGGAAGACCAAATGCGTCGCGCGTCAGAAAGGACGGAGTCGGCGATCTGATAGTTGCCAGCCTTGGCTTTGAAAGCATTCAAAAGTTCTTCAAAAGAAGGGTTGTTGACGGGGTTTGCGTCGCGCATATTAGCGCGCGCATTTTTCTCATTTTTTTCCATATTATTATTTTTAATAATAGAGTCGGGATTTTGTTCATCTGCTGAACGTTTTTGTTCATCTGCTGAACGCTGCTGTTCATCTGCTGAACACTTTTGTTCACCTACTGAACATGATTGTTCGTTAACTAAGTTTGGCAACTCACCTAACGATCGATACTTGTTCACGTCACGAACAATAAGTCCCTTGTTGATTAATTCTGTTAGTTGGTTGTTGATGGTGCCAATCGGAAGTTCCAATTGAGCAGCCAGTTCTCGTTGAGATCCGCACCAGGCACCCTTCACCTGCGTGTAGTTGGCAATATGCGCGTACACGAGGCGAAGGTAGAGGTTGCGTGAGCCGAGGATGGCGACGGTCTCTTGATGCCGTATATTGGTATGATAACAAAGCATTACCTTTCTAGGCGGAGGCCGCTCCTTCCAATTCAATGGAAGGACGCTCCGGGTAAGTCATTAGTCAAGCCCGGCACATTTGAGGGTGTAGGTGAACTTAGTGGCTTTGTGGGCGAACTTGGCTTTGAACGCATCGTAGAAGCCTTTGATGGTCTTCGTGAGGCCACTAGCTTTGGACTGGTAGCCGGATTTCTCTTTAGAGAACTTACGGTAAGAAACGGCTTCCGGGGCAGTGCTGGTAAGGATGTCCGGACCGGTGTAGTTCTCATCCTTCGGGTCTTTTTCCAAGACAGGGTTGATGTCGAGAACGAACTCGCCTACCCCTTCGACGGGGAATTTGCCGCCGTCCGGAGCGAGAGCTTTGGCTTCCTCAATGGCGAGTGGCTTTACGGTTTCTATACTTGCCTTGATGGCTTTTTCTTGTGCGCGGAGTTCGCGCAGTTTGATAAGATTTTCAGTTTGCATAATGATAATTTTTTGATAGTTAATAATTAGCACTCCATGTGGTGGGTTAGCTCGTAGTCCATGATTTTGGCGGGATCTTCCACTTTGAATTCCGGTTCGACGAGGAGACGGAGGAGGGCATCGTGGGAGAGGTTGTTGTAGGCAGTGTCCGGGTTGGTGGACTTGAAGAGCGCCATACGTTTGAAGAAACGGAGCAAGAAGGGACGGGAGAACATGGTCGGGTCGATTTTCTTGTGGCGAAGTTTCTTGATGAAACCGCCGTCACGATGGTTCATCCAAGTCGGGAGCAGACGGAGGTTGTCGATGGAGAAGTTCCGGTTGTTGCCATCGATATGGTCGGCCTGGTAGCCCGGAGGGACCGGACCTATCCATGTCCGTGCGGTCACGAGATGTGCTTCGTGCGGTTTGTCCACTGCTCGAACCTGTGGGTAACGTGAGTGCATATTTTCCTGTCGCACGAACTTATCCCAGACGGAGATGAACTTCTTGATCCATGTTCCGTTGGACGTCTTGCGGTAGATACGCATGTCGCGTGTGCTCCACATATCCGTCACGGCATCGTACGCGACGAGTGTGCCATCCGGGAGCGTGTCCGTGATCGGAGTGTAGTTCGGATTGGGGTACAGGATGTAGCCGTCATCCTTGTCAGGGGTAAGCGACCGGATTGAGGTGTTAATCTCATCAATGGACATAGCAGTCGGGGATTTGAGTGCCAAAGAGACAGGCAGCGATGAAACACAATGCCGCGATGAGGGCGAGGACGATGACATGCTGGTAGCAGGTCCAGTTGATGGGGAAGTTAGCTTTCATCAGTTCGATGAAGCCAAAAAAGGACCAAGCACCGATGAAGAGAAAGAGGGTGATTAACACCGAAGATAAAATAACATAAATCATTTGACCGCCAGTCCGGAAGGATGTCGGTTCTCTCACTTCGAGAGGTTGCCGTTTCCGAATTGGCGGTGCAAAATTAGAGGTATTAGAAGGGTGTGCCTAATGTGGCAATTATGAATAATTAATTAGCCACAAAAAGAAAACGGACAAACCTTTCGGAATGCCCGTTTTTACAAGGGATAAGAAGATAATTAAAAAATGAATTAGAGATAATTGTGGTTAATTCATTGAGGGAAATATTCACAGAGATTATCGTATATCTCAGGGTCTTTTTTACCCTCGTTAATGAGAGCGCATATGACATTCATAAACGCACGGGGTTGCACATCACACGGCAGTTTACAATAATCGGTGAAGAACCGATAGATGGCAGCACCTTGTGGGATGCTGTTCACCCATTTTTGTTCGTCCCAACGATACCAGAAACAAGCGACCATAAGATTGAGTTTGTTGGTTCGCTTACTGTCCAGTCGCATTTGCCCCATATGGTGGTCGGCGATATAATCAGCAACCCGTTCCGCTTCTTCTTGAGAGCGTTTAACATTCTCTCGACCGTACTCATCGGAAAACAGGTACTGCAACCTTGGACCGCGTTGTGCTGAAGGTTGTTCGGGTTCGGGACTGTCATCCTCAGAAGAAGAACACTCATCGGGATCAACCTGTGAGGAAGGAGGTGCGCAATAATTGTTTTGCGTGCCGATGGTCGTTGTGTCGTGGCTGTCTTTAAAAGTGCAACCTTTGAATTGAAAGACAGGTCCAAGGAATTGGTTATATTGTTTAGTTTCCATTCTTTTGAGCTCTTTTTGGGCGGCAATGACTTGCCGAACAAGTTGGTTGTTTTGTGCTTCAAGTTCCATATTTTCTTGTACTATAGGTGGTTCGGGTGGCGGTTGTCCGTATGAGGCAACGGAAAGGGATATGTCCTCGCTGTTTACTGCAGATTGGATGTTTTCAAAGAATCCATTGGCTTCACCATAAACCAAACCGCGCATTTTTTTGCCGACGGTTCGCAATGGTTCAGGAGCGTCTTCCATTACAGAAACGGAAATGCATACTGTAGCACAAGCTACCATCACAGCGGATTCGTTATAGAGTTTGTCTTTTATCCAATGGTAGTACTGATCAACACCAAGCGGATCCCAAGCGTTGGTGACCATATAGGCACAAACATCGTCGGCCACTTCAAGGCAGTTAATCAGATTAAAGTTGACTCCACCAAATTCCTCGCACATCTGCGTACACACATCATAAGCCAACGCGCAAACAGGGTTACGCTGAAATAGCGTACCCTGCTTGCCTGAGGAAAGCGGATATGAGCCGTGGTGGTCTCCCATATGTAATATGGAGTTACTTGCCTACATTGTTCGACAGATACCAAGTAACAGTGACATCCTCACCACCGACGAGATCTTCGGGCGTAATGTCGAGCGATGATTCAAGGCACTCGGACGCTTCTTCCGCGCAGCCTATGTTACGCGCTTGCGAGTAGATATGAATCTCGTGCTCCGAGTAATCGATGGACTTGACAAGCCTCAAGGCACAACCCGCGGCTGAAGCCATAATCTTCGCTTTCTCGGTGGCATCTTTGACTGCGCGTTCGAGCATTTTGAGTTGGTGCGGACGCGGGTCTTGAACGGTGTAGCCGATGTTAATCTCAACATCGGTGAGGTTTTCTCCGAGACCGCGCACGACCTTGGTGAGCAACGCATTATCCATACCGAGGTCGATTCGGATCCGTTGGTCCAGTTCGTAGCCGTCAAACTCCTGTTCGCCCGTGTAGTGACCGTTGTCATACACATTGTGAAAGTGTTTGTCGATGGAGAAATGCTTGGTCTTTGGCTTGGACTTGGGCAAACCAAGCTTGGCCATCACTTCACCGATGTCCTTCAGATTAGCCTCCGCCATTTGGTAGGCGGTGTCATATGTACGGAAGATACTGTCTATCTTCACTTCTACGCGCGTCACATCTGGTACGATGTGAATGTTACCGCGACCTGTCACGGTGATCAATTTCTCTGCTTCCATAATTATGCTTTTCTTTTAAGGTAAATAACTACCGAAACCTGCTCCTCGGGATGAGCGGACGGATCAACAGACTGAATGCGCCCCTCGAAGATGTCGGCATAGCCAAGGTCGAGGAACTTGGAGATAGTCTCGTTCTGTTGGCGCGGGATGTATCCGATGTGGGTATCGCCAAAGAAGATGGCAACGGCTTTGTGGTCGTGGACATTCTCGTCCTCTCGCACTAAGCGGATCTTCTTGCCGATTTTGAGTTGGCTGAAGACCTCACAACCGTTGCAGTAGGTAAATGCTGCGACATTGCAGCTGAGGAAATGCTCCTTGTCAGATTTAATCTTCATAATTACCTCCTGTTTTTAAGTGTTAATACGCGTAATTTTCTAAAAACGGTGCAAATTTACTACATCAAACTCTCAAACCATGGGAGTGAGGAAGAAAAAATGCAAAAAAAATGCGTTTTTTTGTGGAAATGGGCGAAAATGAGGAAAAACCCGCATACAATTGCGGGAAATGAACGAAGAGAGATAGCGAGAGCGGGCGGAGGGACCAGCATAAAATTGCAGGAAATGGACGAAGGGAGGCGGGAAATGGTTCAGAGGCAGGATTTCCACCGGACGTTATTTAGAGCAGCGGTGAGAGCGTCGTAGGTAAGGGAGGAAAGAGATTGTTTGCAGGGTGCGTAGCTGCAGAAGTTCACCTGTTTGTCCCAAGAGATAGAGGCAAAGTTACGCGGAGGTTGGCAACCTAACAGGCAAGATGGTGATTGGAAGGGTTGTCCGTTGGTAATTGACGCTATTTGTTTTGGTGACGGAGTGTTACTGAACCGCTGTGGGATGAGGATGATTTGGTCGGGTTGGATATGTTGTAATAGTTCCGCATAGACATCACGAATGACATCTATTTTCTCGGCGTTTACCAATAAGTTGACGCCGGGTTTGATACTAATGTCGGCTATGCGTTTTAATAGACGAATGACGCGTTGAACCTCTAATTGATCTTGGGGTTGATGTATGGTGATATGGATTTTGTCGGGTTTGTGTTGCTCCAGTTGGCGCCAAACGGTTTCGTCCAATAGCGGTAAGCCGTTTGAGGTAACAGACAGATAGCATAGTGGATAGAGCGCATCTATCACATCAAATATCCCTTCATACTCAAATGGTTCACCCCCTCCGAGAGAAACGGCTTTTATTCCATGTTCGATACAGTCTTTAGCAAAGGCGATAACTTCTTCCGGCAACCACATGGTATTGCCTGTGCGGTTGCTGTGATTATAGCAGAAGGAGCATTGCTTGCTGCAATAATTGCTGAGATCTATGGATAGGAGTTCAATCACGTTGTTTTTTCAATAGGTATTGGTGCTTATCGTAATCAAATGGTTCCGCTTTTCCTTCATCCAAGAAGTCCATCATTTCGTCTTCGGAAATAATTGCATTGGTCAGCCAGTTATAATATATGGGTTTATAACGAGAGGACATTATTCTCTTCCAGATTAAGTCGTTATAAACATATTCCTCATAGCCGTTAACACCTACCTGCATGTGTTCTGCTAATTGGATGGCATCGGTATCGGCAAACTTTAGCGGAAGGTGCGTAATAATTTTTTGCAGTTCATCCGGCAGTTGCGCTACTTTCATGGGGAATTGTGGTGTGGCTATTTTTTCAGCAGGATATTTTGTCGTATCATAGTCCTGATGGTAGATGAAGAAAGGATACTTATCTCTATCTGACGAGTATTCATCATCGGCGTCGTAGTCCGGATTTCTATACATAGGTAGTTTGTATTTTGCCAGTACCACGTTGTTTTTCTCCAACAATTCCACACCGGATTTATTTGAGAAAAGATCAACCATAAATAGCCCTTTCTCTTTGGAAAGACACACGATATAATGATTTTCTTTCGGTTGGTTGACTGCTTGTTTTAGTATATCCAGTTTAGACATGTCAATTCGGATGATGATGTCAAGCCAAGCAGGGTTATACCAGGAATATGTGTCTTTCTCCCATTCTCCCTTTGTGTTGTCCGGGTGGATTAACAAGCGACTAATCTGGTCGTCCGTGAGATTGAGATAACGGATACCATCCTTCTCTTTGATGGTAAAAATATCCCAAAGCATATCCTCGACACAGAGGTCAGAACCTGTATACTCCTCTGGGACCGGTCCATTATCATCGATATCGAAGACAGCTACGTTACCATCTTCATCTGCGCAGTACCACGCCGTAGACATGGAATGCGTTGCGGGGTATTCTTTGAAGGTATTCATAGTGATATTTGTTAGCAGGTTAAAATAATGTTTGTTGCAGAGCCCATGGGATGTCCGGGAATAATATTGGCATCAAGGCGTCTATGTCGTGGTTGGTGGTAATACCCGCGTTGCGGATATTCCTTTCTATCTCGATTAGGCTAATGACCATATTCGGTACGAGACCTCGATTTTGGAATAACGATCTTCTGCATTCCATCATTCGTTTGTATAAGTGATAATACGGAGATGCCAATTCATTGAAGAATGGACGATAGTGCCTGCCTTCATTATAATCTTTTCCAACGAGTTCTCCTAAATATATCGAATACAAGTGGCGGATGATGTCTCTTTTATCATAAACCAACCGATACTTCTCTTTATTGTTTGTAAAATAGGAATCTCCAAGGCGCTCAAAACATAATAGAATCATTTGCGTGTCATCAAATGCACTTGCGTAATATGGCTCATCGTTATCTTGAGACGCTCTTATAATCTTATCGAAATCTTGCTTAATTGTTGCAATATATTTCTCCGAATCAGGCAAACGGTAATTACGATGTATATAGAGATAGAAAGTAATATATTCGTATAACGTACGATTTATATCGTGCTTGGGTCGCGTGAAGTACACTTCGGGAATATCCTCAAATTTGTTCCAATCAAAATTGTATTTATGATGCAATAAATAAAGATATAGCTCAGCGACTCTTTTATCGCTTTGATATTGACGATTGTGGTAATAATATAGATATGAATGACAAACGCTGCTGATTATCATATCATGGATTTGTGCGTCGGCGTATTGGTGTTCTTCTTCATTGAGTTGCTGATAGTGGAGCCAATATTCTTCGACTGTAAGAGAATCATGATATACGTATTCTTCGATTTTTGAGCGTTGTGCCGTTTTGATTTGACTCACTCTTTCTCGTTCTTTGCGTTCAGCAGCTTCTTTTTGTTTACGTTCCTCTTCCTCTTTTTGCAGTCGCTCTTGTTCCTCCTGCCATTTCATTTGTTCTAACTGATACAGGCGTTGCGCTTCTTGCTCCTCTTCTTCTTGCTTACGACGGATAGCTTCTTGTACTTTTCTTCGCCGTTCTTGCTCTTCGTGCAGTCTTGCTAAAACGTTTTTTTGTTCGTTTTCGCATTGTCTCTTGTTTTCATCGGCATCGAAGTAATAGACAGAATAATCTTTCTCATCGAATATTAGATCGTCAAACGTAATCAATTCATGTTGATATGTAGGGTACTCTTCTATTTCTCCCAAGGTGTTACAATAAGAACTCTTGTAGTAACATTTCAAGTATAATTTACCTTCATCCTCGGTGCGTTTGCAAGCTTCTTCATCCAACACGAAAGCTTGGCTTTTGTTAGAATAAATTATATCTTTCTGGTGGAACAGATCCGGTCGGAATTCATTGATTACCCATAGAAGATACATGTCGTGCGCAGCATAGAAATCCTCTCTCCCCAAAATTACATCCATGAAAGTGCTTGTGATCTGCACTTCGATAGCCATATCTTTGTTTGGGAAGATTGCGCGAATATCCGGGCGACGACGATTGTGATAATCTTGCTCATCCACAATATATTGCTCAATCCTTGTTTCTGCACCATTATTCTCTAACGTATCTGCTATCAGGAACTTTAATTGTCTATGCAATTTACCTTCTTCCTCGTTGGCAAACTTCTTCAGTTCGATTTGCCTCTTTGTCAGACTTTTTTCATTCTCATTATATCCACAGCACTCAGCGTCGTGTTTGAATTTATGGCGGAAATGCAATTGTTGCTTATTCTCACCATTTCCTCCTCCGCAGATTCTCAACGGCTTTCCGCAGAGCCCGCAGTACAGATGTTTCTCGCCACGCTGTATAGCATGACGCCACTTGAACAATTCCTCTTCACTATTGCAAGTAAAAAAGACTTTGCTATTTAGATCCTCTGCTTTATTATCAGTCGAGGTTCTATATGTGGCGATGCTATACATTGTAGTTAAATTTCTATCGGTCCGATTAGCAAGGGAGAGACGTATTGTTTGTAGCCAAAGGCTTCGCCGATGTAAATGGCTTTTGGGGTGTGGATGGTAATCGGTTCGCCGAGGGCGTTGGCGAACTCACTCCAATGTTCGGTTATAGCGGATAGATAGTTGGTGTCTTGGTGATAAGCCATCTTTCCGTTTTGGTAGATTGCATAGCCCAGAACAGATTTGTACTTATCCGCTTTACATTCTTGTCCGGTCTCAAGGAACACGAAATAGAGGTCGGCGTCATTGCAGATGGCATTCTCTTGTTTTAGTTTCCTCATCTTGGCTACATCGCGTTGGAACTCATTGATATACCATTTCTCCGGTCGAGCAATGGATTGCGCTTTGAACTCTATAAGCGCAATGACACGTATAATCGTAGTCTTTGCAGTATCCATCTCTAAGATAGCCAAGTCCACTTTTTCTCTACCGCTTCCGGCTGGTGCCCATTCACGACGAACGACATAGGGGGTGTCTTCTCCATATTCGGCATTCAGGATATTATGCAAGCGCCAAGCTATCTTATCCCGGATCTGCAATTCGTTTTTTCCTTGCGAACTGAGATACGCCAACTCGTTTTTGTCAAAGTCGGTATCGAGTGAGTTCAGGAGCGTTTGTAATGTGGTTTGAATAAACTTCTTCATGACTTTACACTACTTTAATGAATTCATCCAATACGTCCCAGAAGCATTGCGGCAGATAGACGTTAGGTAGAGAGGCTGCTTCCATGAACATAGGCGCCACCTCTTCCGGAGTGAATCCTGCAATGCCACAACCGACAGCAGTTACTAAGAAAGTGAGATCTGCAGCAGCTAAAGCGTGATCCGTAAAGCGGCCTACTGCGTCCTCCAAGTCCTGCAAACTTCCCATGGTCGGGATGGCATAGCATAAGCCGGTGCTACCTTCGCCAACACCCCATTCCGCATGGAAATACTTATGGGCATAGGCGGCTGCGCCTCCGTAGTGCTGGCCTTCTTTGTTGCTGCCGAAGACGAAGATCTGTCCGGATTTGAGAAAATCGATATTATCCGGCGAGACGCGGTGGTTCTCGAAGGCTTTGATACGCCAGATGATGTGCCACCATTCGGAAGGCAGACGTTTCTCCATCTCGCACATGACATGAACGGGTATCACTTTGTAGAACGCTTCCGCAAAAGCACCGGTGATACACGCAACGGTGTCAGAGTCACCGCCAATGGAAATGGCATTGCGGATGGCGTCAACAAACGAACCTGATTGTGCGAAAGCTGTGAATGCCGCGGGGATAGTTCCTTGACAGGTCTCATCGAACGAATAGGTGCTACGCAGCGATACGAGGTCTTCATCAAAGGTATAACCGAGTTTCTGGGTTAGGAAGTCCGCGACATCGCATTTGAGTGCTCCGTGGCGCAACATCCACACGCCTCCGGCGACTGCTTGCGCTCCTTTGATGCCTTCGGGATGGTCATGTGTTATCTCTGCAGAAATCTCAGCGAGACGCATAGCTTCGTCGCGGCTGCGAGCGACCCATCCGCAGGCGGAAGCACGCATTGCAGAACCGTTTCCAAAGGAGTTATAGGGTTGCTTTTGTGCAGTGGGAGTAGCGAGCCACTTGGCAAAGCTGGAACCATAACCACCCATGGGGTTAGGAAACTGTTTGTAGTAGTCCTCCATGATCTGGATCAGAAAGGAGTGCGTGTGATATTCATCCCTCAGCAACCATTCGGCTACAGCCATCGTCATGATGCTGTCGTCCGTGAAAGTGCTGTTTTTACTGAACAACGGAAAATCCGTTGTGTGGATGTTGTTAAACTCGTAGATACTGCCTACGGTGTCACCGATAATTGCGCCTAACATAACTGTACTATTTTTTAATCCGGTGCAAAATTACTGCTTCAAACTCTCAAACCATGGGAGTGAGGAAGAAAAAATGCAAAAAAAATGCGTTTTTTATTCGAACCCGCATAAAATTGCGGGAAATGAACGAAGAACGGATGGTATCCGGGCTAATGGATACTGCTCTGCGTGAGGCGGAACTGGCGGTAAGGATACCGCCAAAGGGGAAATCGAAAAGAAGATATTACTCCTGATATTCTTTATCCCACTCCTCCGGCCAGACTTGGAGAATTTGCTGGTAGATTTTTTCGGCTCTTTCGCGTATGCAGGCGAGATCCCAATTCTCTCTGGACAAACAGCCATCCAGCGTTATCAGACCGGTGGCATTTTTAAGCAATCCTTCTTTGTTACCCTTGCCGTTCAGTTTCACTTGCCACGGTGCGTTACTGATACTGGAGTTCAGCGCACCAGGGATGATAGCGAGATTTCCTAAGGTATAGAGCGCATCGTTCGTTGCTTTCTCGACCTCCGGATCTGCGGGTCGTTCCCATGTCTCTTTCCATTTCTTGGGAAGCAGGTGCTCCAAGCTGTATCCTTTTAAGCCACGCAGTTTGGTAGCAGACATCGTTTCCTGACGCAAACGGCTCTCCAACATATAGAGGAAGCCCAATGCCTGGCGATTGACATAGACCTTGCCGTTGACGGCCTCTTTGATTTCGGAAGGAATAGCGGCTTTGTATGCCACATCTTTCTCGTTTCGTTTATCGACGTATGCTTTGAGTTCAGCAACCGTGAGGACTTTGTTGGTGATAAGACCATCACTGAAAAGCGCATTGTATCCACGTGTTTCCAAACGTGCGATAGTACGACGCATCATGTATGTCTCCAGATACTCATATATCTTATTCTGCTCTTCCTTATCTGCATTGAGGAGGACGAACATCACGTACGGCAACATTACCGCGAAATCAAGACCGAACATCATGAGGTTAACTCGTTCGAAGCCCGGTTCAGACGGGATAGTCTCTTCTTTGCAATGCGGATTGAAGTTGCGTTGGAACTCGGTTGCCGAATTGAAAATACCTTTCATGAGGGCTTCCTTGTCATCGTTCATGTAGTTTTTTAGGAAGGCCTTATAAGAGAGAAAGAGGTTACTATATTTCTCGTAGTAGAGTTTGTCATCTGTGGAAACGGAATAGTCACCGCCACGGAATTGAATGATGAGGTACGCGTAGAGGAACAAGTCTATGAGATGATATTGCTTGGTTCCTGAATAGACTTTCTGATCCCAATAATTCTTGGTTTCCTCATCCGCCTCAAAGACCGGTTTCCAGTACTTGTTATATTTCTCCTCGTTGTATTGGTCAAAGAGGAAGTTCTTCAGCAGTTCGGAAGTGGTTAGTTTGACACCCAGCGAGTTGATGGTATCGAAGATCTGTTGCTCGTTCTCTTCCGAATCCAAGTCGATAGTGACGAAATGGACGTTCTTTTTGATTTTGTCGGAACTGATTTTCTCCGGATCAATGTTCTTGCGGAAGTAGTTGTATAGCGCAACTAATCGACTCTTGGAAATATCTTTGCCTTTGTCATCCGTGTGGAATTCTTCGAGCGATTGCAGATTGACGATGCGTTCAAAAGCTGCTTTGTCGATATGATTATGATGGATGGAGATCTCCTGCTCATCCGATTCGTCGCTCAAATCAATCATGAAGGTGTTGAATATCCTCGGGTTCTCTTTCATGAGGCTCAAGACCTTAAAGAATACCGTGATAGTAGTCAAGCGCTGCTGACCATCAATAACGATACGAATATTGCCGTACTTGCTGCCGGTCGTGGTGGGTTTTTGTTTCAAGATAAGCGAGCCAATGAAATATTGCTTCTCGGATTTGGATACGTTCTCCATATCTTCGAGGAAGCGTGACCAGTTATCTTCGTCCCATACATAGGAACGCTGGTAGTAGGGGATTTCGAAGACGGTGTGCTTGTCAAAAACCGATAGAATCGGCAAATAGTTTGCTTTCATATATGATTTGATTTTTATTTCTTATAGATTTTGAGGATGTCTTGTGCCTCATTGATGAATTTATCACGGAGGGATTGCGGGGCAAGGATTTCGATTTCGGAGCCTTGGGTGCGGAGTTGCTGGATGAAGTCCAATGTGGGAGCGAGATACCACTCGAAGACGCAGGGTTCTATTTCGCGCTGCGAGGGATGGAGCGGCAGAGTACGGACGAAGGGCGCTGCGTTCTCGGAGAAACGTACACGGATGAGTTCGGGTTGATAGCCGCAGAAGACACCGTAACTATGCGCGAAATACTGCTCCGCATCGAAGTTCTTCGGCAGTTTGAAGGTCTTGTCGGAGATCTCGAGTTTCTTAACGCGGTCAAGGGCGTAGATACGAGTCGTAGAAGAAGTGTTCACCACGAGGCGTTCATCCAGTTCGCACTTAGCACCGAAGACGTACCAGCGTTGTTTGAAGACCTTGAGGCAGTACGGTGCGAGGTAGAACTCGTGCGGAGCGTCTGAGTCGAAACGCTGGTGGGTGATATGGAGCCACTGACTGTCGTGCATTGCATTGACGATAGTGGTGAGATACTCGGAGCCTTCAGGGATGGGTTCGTAGAGGATTCGGTCGCGCAATTCGCGGCTGGTGTCGAGTGACTGACTGACGGCGAACTGGGAGAGCAACCACTGCATCGTTTGGCTGGTGAGGTCCGATTTGGCGATATAGTAATGTCCAGTGGTGCGGTTGCATTGGATATCAATGTTGAAGAGTGAACGGATCTCGTTGATGTTACGGTGGAAAGTACTTTCCGAGTATTCGGGTTCTTTCTTCTCGTTGGCGGATGAATAACTCCATTTACGGCTGATATCCTCGCGGGATATATGTCCGACGGAGCGGATGGTATCCACGAGCCAGATGTATTTCTTCAGAAGGGAGAAGGACAT
>JAEEGL010969422.1_pt1 | contig 13817 bp, 9 predicted proteins | sample 9134231 | NCBI WGS metagenome assembly JAEEGL01 (sample SAMN16246548, study PRJNA631951) | gut metagenome | biome: gut microbiome; feature: rumen; material: fiber-attached | host: Bos | place: Iran: Karaj | collected 2018-10 | reverse complement strand
TGTGTCGCGGTCGGGGGATATCTTCTGCTCGAAGTGCGGCACAAGGCTGTGAGCGCGGGAGAGAAGCTGCGTGTTCTGTTTGTGTGCCACGGCAGCAGGGCTGAAACACATCTTTTAGGTTGCTGTAATGCGGCAAATGCGCGACTTGATTGACCAGTTTGCCGTATGTCTACTACCAAATTACTACTAACGATTTGATGTCGAAAAATGATGTAAAATAGGGCTTTTCCGAGTAGTTTTTGATACTCGGAGAAGCCCTTGTTTTTATACGCCCAGATGCTTTTCAAACACTGCCATGATTTCTTCGATACGCTTATCGCCGATGCCCTTGATCTGCCGGAGGTCTTTTTCAACCTCCCGCAGGTCAATGGACTTGCCGTCGTTTTCCAGCAGTCCGTTGGCGTAGCGCATCAGGAAGGCTTGCAGTTCCTCACGGCTCATTTTCTTGATAGCACGGTATGTGTCACGGTCGATAATATTCTGTTCTGCCATTTAATCACTCCAGTATTTAAAGGTTTTCCATTATATCAAGCAGATGCTGATAACTATCGACATCATGATAAACGACATCTTTGGACGACAGCCCTGCAAAAAGTTTCTTTGCACACTTTATTTTTGCTTGTTCAATCGGTTTTAGGTTAAGTGTTTCCATCGTTCCTTTTGTTTCAGCAACAAAGAAGATATGCTTCACTTTACCCTTATGGAAGGCAATTGCCCAGTCCGGAGAATAGCTGCCGACTGGTGTCGGTATAGAAAAACCTTTCGGAAGTTTTGCATATACACACACTTCATCTGCTATATCCATTGCCTCGGCGAACTGACGTTCAACGCTTTGACCATCTTTGGCGTATCCGTCAGTAAAGACATAATCCTGAATATGCTTCTGTGCACGATATGCACGGGAGAAATCAGAGTTCTTTTCGGCTGTGAAAATTGCGCTGTCATACGTTCCGTCCGTCGTGTTATAGGAAATATGATCTACTATCATGTTAGCTTTTTGCTCAAGAATTAGCTTAATAGCTTTAGTGATGAATTCCTCTGGGTTGAGACGATAGAAAGCAAACGTAGTAGGCTTTATTCCAGAGAGAATACGAGCTGTTGAACGCCTTGTCAACTTTGCGCCTGCGGCTATTTTGCCTATAATATCATAAGCAACAGAGCTACCTTCCACTCTATCCAAAGTAAAAGTCTGACTCTTATCAGCAGAAAAACCCGTGCCGCTTTTCAGCTTATCTGCATTTAGTTCCTGACCTTGTGTACCTGTTGTTACAGTATATTGTAGTTTTGCAACATACATTTTGTCGTCAAGATGAGCAATGGCTTTTTTTATCAATTCCTCACTGTCGAATTCAACAGTATATGCGTACTGATGATTGATGTAGTTCCAAAGAGTCTGGAATTCCTTTTTATAGAAGTTATCATTAAGGGCATTTTCCGGGACTTTGGTATCATGGCCGTTGGAAATCATATTATCCAGAGCGTGTTCGTCGTAAATACTCTGAACAAGCGCATGAACGCCTTCGGCTATTTCAGTACAACTTTGTGGTAAAGGAGCGAGCACTCCATTTGCAGCATCTGCTCTATATTTATCGGTTACATGATTGTCTTCATCAATGTAGTCGTTTTTAATGAGATATTGATATATAGCAGTGCCTTGCTTTTCTGTAACTGTGAACTCCTGTCCTTCCAAAATGAGGGTTTTACCAACGAAATATTCGGCAGTCGCCTTTGTCGGGCGATCATAGAGATCGGCACGGATACCTTTCTGTAATCCGGTAACAAATTCGGTATATCCTACAGAAGAGATAACTGTCAGCTGATTAACCTGCTGGACAAGATCACCCAAAGCTGCTACGTCCATGCGGTCGCCGTTTTGATTCACACACAAACGCAGGCCACGACCGACTTCTTGTCTTTTTTGAGTATCAGATCCTCCACCGTTCTTCAGCATACAGATTTGGAATACGTTCGGATTGTCCCAGCCTTCACGAAGGGCAGAGTGAGAAAAGATGAAGCGTACAGGTGTATCAAAAGAAAGAAGACGCTCTTTATCTTTAAGAATCAGGTCATATGCATTGATATCATCGCTGACATCATCTTCCTTATAATTACCCACTGCTTTTCCTTGCTTATTGACCTTATCGACTTTTCTACCCTGTTTATCAATGCTAAAGTAACCAGTGTGAGTCTGATGAACGTCAATTGTACGAAGGTACTGCTCATATGGTGTATCAAACAGGGTAAGATATTCATTGAGAATATCGATGTACTCTTGTTCAAACATATCACCATAAACTGAATTCTGTTCATTGCCTTCATCGTCATAACTACGATACTTTGCGACTTCATCGATAAAAAACAGTGACAAGCACTTTATGCCTTGATTAAAGAGTTCCTTTTCTTTTTCAAAATGGGAACGTATAGTTTCCCTGATCTGGACACGACGTTTGGTTGCTTCCGATGTATCATTTACAACTTCGCCCGCACGAATCGTTTCTCCATTTGTAAATGTAACAGTTCCGCGTATAGGATCAATCGAACTGATGTGGTAACCGCGATATGCTTCTTTGTTCTTTGAAAGAGCAAATAGATCGTCATCTACTCCAACTATTCTCGTTTCTCTCTTTGTACCGCTGTCATATCCTATCTCGAATTCGATACGAGCCATCGGAGGCTTTTTCGGAGAAATTATAATTCCAGCAAGATAGAGATAGCTGTCGGTGCCACGGAGATTTTTAATATCAAAGCCCTTTACTTCAATGCGCTTTACGAGTCGTTTATTGTAAGCGTCAAGCGCATCCAGTACATACACAAGCTCATGATGATCCTTATGGGTAGCTGAATAATTCAGTACGAATAACGGCTTGAACTGTTTTAATGCCGCCTGTGTTTTCACTCCGCCCATTTTCTGCGGTTCATCCATGATGATAATAGGATTATTTGCAGCTATAACATCAATAGGTCTGCGCGATCCAAAATCATCGCGCTGTGAGAAAATGATTCTTGCAGCAGCATCACCCTTTGTGCCTTCAACATTCTTCTCCTCATTAAATGAAGTGTTGAATGCCTGCATATTGATGATCATTACCTGAATATCTGCACTCTGGCTATAATTATCAATCTCAGCCAGATTCTTTGAATCATACACAAAGAAACGCGGCTTCTTGCCATAATGTTCTTGGAAGTGTTCCTGCATGACTTCAAAGCTTTTGCGGACACCTTCACGAATTGCTACGCTCGGTACAACAACGATGAATTTGCTCCAGCCATAAAGCTTATTGAGTTCGAGCATGGTTTTGATGTAGACGTAGGTTTTTCCAGTACCCGTTTCCATCTCCACGTCAAGAGAACAGCATCCGAGGTTTGTTGTCAAGGAATTGGACTGATGGATGTTGTTCTGAGCCTGTATTCTTTGTATGTTGGCAAGAATCTGTTTACTATCGAGCTGAACGCGGGCGTTAGCAAAGCCCATATACAGCTCTTCATCGGACATATGCGCATTAAGCAGAGTGCGCTCTACTTCAACATCGCGGCGGTAGGTGTATCGGTCATTATAGGGCTGACCTGTGAACACTTGTGCTACGCTTTCTACAGCCTCTGTCTGATAAGGCTGTATCGTAAATTTAAACTTCATATCAGCCATTACAGCACCTTCCTCTGTGTCTTCGGGCTATAGGTTTCAAAGATCTGCTCAAAGTTTGTTGCAACGCTGTCACTTGCATAACTTGCATCGCGGAAAACAGCGTAATGAGGCTTCATCTTTGCGATTGCGGTTACAGTTTCTTCTGTGATTTCTGTATCAAAGCAAGCTATCATGTATCCGCCAGCTACAGAGAACACCTTCTTTCCGGCAATCTCAGTTTCCTCAATCTGAGAAGAAATCAGAATACCGAGGTCGAGCATAGTCTGAATAAGGAGATCTTCAGGTGTTCTGTCTGCCTTCACATTATCCACATTCATCATAAGCTGATCCTGTTTTAATTCAGCCGGACGATAATATACATCTTCCATGTTACTGCTATCAACCTTAAATACACGGAAGCCGTAGTCAATGTCAGCACCTGATTCAGCTTTGATTTTAGCAGCGGCACGGCGAATTCTTTCTTCACCGATTTCGCAGATTGTTTTATAGCCCGCTTTATAAGCTTCTTTGGTTTTATCCGTTTCTTCCTGAAGCTGAACTAAAATGTATTTGCATTCAAGATTGTTTTCGATATTATGCTTCATAATAGCGTGTGCTGTTGTTGCCGAACCACTAAAGAAATCTAAAACGATGCTGTCCTTTTCAAGTCCGGCGATTGTGGCTAACATTTGAATAAGACGAACTGGTTTCGGTCCGTCGAAAACACCAATACCATCGAAAAGGTCTTTAGTTTCCTGCTTGGCTTCTTGGTTGTTACCAGCTTCATCTTGAAAAAGAATTGTATTAGGTCTAAGACCGGGTTGAACTTCGGATAAAAATGTTTTCTTTCTGGGTGTGCCATTTCCATCAACGCCAAACCAAATACGGTTATCTGCTTTCCAATCTTCAAATGTTTTTTTACTACAGCTCCAAAAGCGTCCGCTTGGCGGTGTTACAACACGACCACTTGGAGTAGTGATTTCATAAAGTAGATTCTCCGAACCTGATTTAGCAGATAGAATAACGGAAGTCCATAATCCTCTTGGATCATTATCAGGATTTGAATATCCACTTGGAATCTCATCACCACGAGGAAGTAAACCTATTCTCCATCCTTTCGGGTTTTGAGTAAGGTGGTTTTTACAGTAGCACAAAATGTGGTCATGCATTGTTGAAAAGTAAGTAGCATCATTTGAACGAGAAAATTTCTTTTGCCATATAAGATCAGCAATGAAGCAGTGTGCCCCAAAGACCTCATCCATGACCTTCTTAAGGTTTGAGACTTCATGGTCATCGATGCTTACAAAAATCACACCAGCTTCGGACAGTAGGTCGTGCGCAATTCGCAAGCGAGGGAAAATCATATTTAACCAATCAGTATGAAAGCGTCCGTTACTTTCAGTATTCTGAACAAGTCTATTACCGTCCTCATCAAATTGTCCACTATTATCAAGGTATTCCTCTGTTTCAAGAGAATAATCATCGTCATAAATATAATCATTTCCGGTATTGTACGGAGGATCAATATAGATCATTTTCACTTTACCAAGATAGGTTTCCTGTAGAAGCTTTAACACATCGAGGTTGTCGCCTTCAATGTAGATATTCTCCGTATTAATGCTTCCCGATGTGCCATCTCTTCCGACAGACTTCTCACGGTCAAGGCGCAGTGTCTTCGCAATCGGCTGATTAGCCAGAATGACAGACTTCTTCTTATCAGGCCATGTGAACTGATAACGTTCCTGTGTGCCTTCAACTACAGTTGCAGCAATTTCCTGACGGAGAATATCGGCATCAACGGCACGTTCAATAATCGGAGAACCATCCTCATTATAACCAGTGATGGTTTCAGTGATTGCATTCGGGAACAGTGCTGCCAGCTTTGCGTAATTTTCGTCCGCCAGATCAGGGGTGTGCATCTTAAGCTTGTCCATGTTTTAATTCCTCCAAATCCTTTTTATACTGTTGTAAACGGGTGTATAATTCAAAACGTTTTTTCGGCTGCTGCTCTTTCCATGCGGCAGCTTCTGTTTTTTCTATTAGCTTTTCGAGCTTTTGAATCTGTTCCTGTAGAGCAAGACGTTGCTCTATCGAGAGCGCATCTGCATTATCGACTTGCTCTGCATACAGAGCTATCTGCTCAATAAAACTGTTCCATATCTCGTCAAGCGAGAAGCCTTGCGGTTTTAACGATATGTCATCCTGTTCCATCCACGGAGTACGATAAAGCTTGCTGTGATACAGCGCGAGCTGGCGACTGTTTTCATAAATCAGTAGAAATATCAGTTTATGTGGGTTCTGCCTTGCGATTGCCTCGACAACTTTACCGTCAAATTCCTGCTTTTTCAGTGTGATTGACAATAGCAGGATTTCCTTTATCTCTGATGCATCTGTTAAATTCAGATTGTCCTGAGTAAGACTGTTCTCGACCATAATTCGCTCTACATCAGAGACGAATTTGTCTTTCAGAGGTTTTGTCAACGGCAGGTGTTTATAGAATGCTTCTTTTGGCAACCTTCTGCCGACCAAAGTTGCACTTGGAAATTCAATCATATCATATCACCACCATAAAGCAAATCAGTTCGAAATCATCAAGTCCAGAGAATCCACCAGAAAGGAACGTGGTCTGTCCTCCACTGAAGAAGCTGTCGATATCCCCCTCATCCTTTGCATCAATAATTGACATAATGGAGTCTTCAAGCAACTGCGATACTTTTGCCATGTTCTTGCCGTTATTGGTTGCCTTGTTGAACTGCTCACAGAGCTTTTTGTCAGGCTGTGCCTTGCCTTTCGCAAGATGTCTCATAATATCAAGTGTGTCTTTCGGCTGGAGGTGATTCGTGATAACCTCACCGTCCATGCTGACATATACCATGTAGAATGGGTGAAGTCTGTTCTGATTTTCGATATTGATGTGCTCGTTAACGTTTTTCAGAACAAATATAACTCCGGGCTTTTCACCTTTGACAACGGCGTGAATGCCAAAGGGCGTGTGGTCAATATCGCCATGTTCTTTCATATACGCAAGCAAATCCATCCGGAACTCGTTCAGTCCCAAGTCCATGATAGAAATGCCGCTGGTCATATCTTCAAGGTCAACAACTTCCTCTTGCAGCTTTTTGAGCTGGCTGCGACGATATTCAAGATCGCCTTTTTCTTCCTGATTGATTAGATCGTCATCGCCTGTAGAAGTCATAACAGAAATACGCATTCTGGTTTCTACACGAGATTTCAGGTTGATATACTCATCAAGGTCAAGATCAGGCCAGAAATTCACAAGCTGGATGACCGCATTTCTACTGCCGATACGGTCGATTCGCCCGAAACGCTGAATGATGCGAACCGGATTCCAATGGATATCATAGTTGATACAGTAATCGCAATCCTGCAGGTTCTGACCTTCGGAGATACAGTCTGTAGCAATCAGGATGTCTATTTCTGCAGTCTCATTCGGATACAGTACAGCCTTGTCTTTTGAGCGTGGCGAGAAACAGGTCAGTACATGGTTCATATCAGCTTTGAATTTTGGTATCGTAGTCTGACCGTCAACAGAGCCAGTCACGAGTGCAGTATGCAGTCCAAGCTCTTTCAAAGCCATTTTGCTGACATTTTCATACAGATATTCCGCTGTATCTGCGAAAGCTGTAAAGATAAGGATTTTCTTATTGTCAGGATTAATCGGCTGTGCAATCTTTTCACGAATTACACGGAGCAATTCATTCAGCTTATAGTCGTATTTCGGAGTGATATCCTCAACCATAAGAATCAGCAACTGCAAGTTCTCAATATCATTATCGATGTCGCGCTTCCAACTGATATAATCCATATCGCGCAGATCAATTTTGACCTTTTTACCGACGCTGAAGAAGTCGGTATTCTGATCGTCAAAATCAAAATCATCTGAGGTGCCGGAAAGATCACGCATCTCATCAAGGTTTCCACTGCCGTCCTTCATAAATTGTCCTATGATTTCAGAGGTATCATATAAGAAATCGTATATTCGACGTACAGTCAGAAGGAAGGAATGAACTGAGCTTTCCATTCGTTTAAGCAAATTGATTTTCATCAAACGCTGGATACCGAGTTCACGACCTTTACGGAAGTTCTCTGTCTCATCCTCGTCGAGATATTTGAATATCTTGCTCGGCTGTATATAAATAGTAGGTGTATAGATAGTCAGCAACAAATTTGAAAGCAGTTCATATACTTCGCTATAATTGATTGCATTTGGTTTGTCTGTAAGTTTCGGGCGAAGCGTGATCGGCTTGTTTCGCTGTGGAAATGTGCCGATATCTGCTACATCGTAATATGTCTGGATGTGTTTTCGTGATCTTGCTATGGTAACGCTATCCAGAACTTCAAAGAAATCAAAGTCTAACTGGGAAAGAAGCGTAGCTGTTGTGCGCTGTTCTTCTGGCAGCTTGCACCATGCGTTATAAACGGTCTGCGCCTGACGGAAAATGGTGTCAATATCCGATTTTGTCTTGAGCTTCTCGCTGAATTCTTCTGATTCACCTTCATATGCAAGTGCCAGTTGGTTACGAAGATCATAGAAGCGATTATTGACTGGTGTCGCCGACAGCATCAATACCTTTGTCTTAACACCCGGTTTAATGACACGGTTCATCAAACGTACATAACGGTTTTCTTTATCGTCTCCGAGCTTATGTGTTCCTGTACCGTTGCGGAAGTTATGACTCTCATCAATAACAACAAGGTCATAATTGCCCCAGTTAATACGATCAATCGGTAGTCCAATCACAGTGCTGCCGCTGTCACGAGATAAATCTGTATGATACAGAATGTCATATCTGAGACGATCAGCCGCCAGTGGATTATTAATGAGGTTGCCGCGATATGTCATCCAGTTCTCAGACAGCTTTTTAGGGCAAAGGACAAGAACATTCTTATTCCGCCCCTCATAGTATTTAATTACCGCCAATGCTGTAAAGGTCTTACCAAGACCGACACTGTCAGCAAGAATACAGCCATTGAACTGCTCCAGCTTATTGATGATTGCAAGAGCTGCATCCTTTTGGAAATGGAATAACTTACTCCATATTACGCTATCTTTGAATCCGGTAGCTTCATTCGGCAGAACATCCTCAGAAATATCCTCAAGGAATTCACTAAAGATATTATACAGCGTCATGAAATACACAAGCTCAGGGGCATTTTCCTGATAAACAGTCGAGATCATCTCAATGACATCTTCTGTAACATCGGTGAGTTTCTCCGCATCGTTCCAAATAGAATCGAATATTCGTAGGAATTCAGCACTTGCCGGATTTTCGAGGCGGGTTACCATGTTTGTGAGGTTATTTCCACGTTCGCAGCCGAGATCAACGGTTGTAAAGGTATTCATTGGCATATAGGTATATGTATCATTTTCGCCGTCAACGAGTAAAAAATTATTCATTCCCTCGCGAGTTGTGTTCGATTTGAAGTGTACCTTGCGGCGCATCCAGTCGGCGCATTCTTTTGCAACGGCTTTTTGTTTCAGTTCGTTTCGGAGTCTCACTTCAAATTCAGTTCCATAGAGACTGCGTTCTCTGCCAAGACGAGGAATATAGAATTCACGTCGTTCTGACTTGGTTTTCTCCGCAATAAAAGTCGGAGATGTAAATATGAACCGAAGCTCCTCGCAGGACTCAAGCTGTTCACGTAACTCCTGATATGCATAGATAGAAAAGCAGGCGGCTGCGATTGAAATGCGGTCACCAGACCGGACAATGGCTTTTATATCATCGCCTACAGTTTTGGTTGTGTTATTGAATATTTCCATTACCATCGCTCCTGTCAATTTACACCGACTGCATCATCATATCAAAATGCTGCGGCTGCTGCATTACAACAAAAATCTGCTGGAAGGTCTCACGGAGACTTTCCATATCTGCTGAGTCATCAACGTATTCATAGCCGTCCGATAAACCGTGGATATTTGCACCTACATAGTGCAATAGGGAATCAACAGCCAGCAGAAGATCACGGTTTTCTGATCCATCATCATTTTGTTTAACGAACAGCTCTTGTTTCTCCTTCAGAAGGTCTGAGAGTTGCTCACCTTTGTATCCACATATCTGTATGAAATAGTATTCCAGAATCTGACGGATTACCTGTTTCAGTACAACCGGAGATGTTGCCTCCTTATACTCACGCCAAAGCGTCCGGTACGCATTATACACTGGAGTATAATTCTGCTCAATTGCTGGTGTTCTGCCGAATGCGTCCTTCTTGGTACATGGTGTAATAGTAGATACATTGTCTTTTTTCTTGATCAGATAAAAGTTTACGCAATGATAGTCTTCAAAGCCCAAACGATTATAAGAGATCTCATTATGGAAGAACGAATTATGTGTAAGCACAAATATCTGTTTGATGTATCGAGGAACATCGGGCTTCTCGGCACATCCATTATTATGGCAGATGGATATCAATTCACGAACGATGGAGCTTACAATAAACAATGCTGAACTGTCCATGCTTGATACTGGATCATCTATTACTACAATGCGATCCTTGAATACACCATCCGCGCTATCCTTACCAAGAATCCTGTGATAAAAGTACAAAAAGGCAATGAAGTTCTTTTCGCCTTCGCTGAGTCCATGTGCAGTAGTCCCGTCATCACGGACAATCTGGTATTTGTTTGGCTCCCCACGTTTCTTCTTTACGGTAAATCCCTGAAAGCCAGCATTTGCAAGCATATCGTTGATGCTGTTCATGGTTGCGTCAACATTTACAATTTGAACAGAGAGTTCGGCGATTTCTTTCCGCAATGCTTTAATGCTATTGTCAAGCCCATCCATCTTGGTTTTCAGCCCTGAGATTTTTGACTCCGTTTCTGTCAGATCTGTGCGATACTTTGAAATAAAAGCTCTTGTAAGATAAGCCATGTGTTCCCATATCATAGCGGTACATTCAGCTTGCTTTACCTTGCGCTTAGAGATGATAGAATTGTTTTCTTCAATAGCGGAGTTTAGCTGCTGGATGATCTGATTCAGCTCATCTAAAAGATCAGCAACTGTTTCAAGCTGTACTTTTGTCGTTGGTGCGCTGATTTTTTCAGAAAGTCGATTCACGTTTAATTCGTGCTTCGCCTTTAATATTTCCAATTTATCACTATAGGTTGAGAAATCATTGCGAGGGAATGGATGCTGCAGGTTCTGAACGAGTGTGTTTATTGCCGCTTGCATTAATCGCTCATATTCAGTTTTGAAAGAAGATACTGCAGCACGTTCACGCTCATAAGCATCGTCGAAGCATGATGCAAGTTGCTGTTCAAAATCATCAGGGAGTGGACGAGAACAATAGGGGCAGCGATTATCTGCATTATCTGTAAAGTGTTCATGCCCAAATTGTACCCAGTCCATTGAGCCAAGAGTACGGACAAAATCAGCAAATGGTGTATCCGCACGACTGGTTATTGCTTTACCGAGTAATTCAAAGCCCTTAATTTGCTCAATGTATACAACAGATACTGTGGGCATTTTATGGTACACAGTAGAATCCGTGCTGAAAGCCGCCTCGTAAAGAGTATGCATTTCACCCATGTCATGCTGCACGGAATTCGGCACTCTTAGTAATTCATCCACAAAGCTACTTTTGTTATTCCTCTTTTTCTTCATAGCTTCAGGAAAATCTGTGCTACGAATCTCTGCAAGTTCATCCCAGCAAGCCTTATCCAACGCCGCACGAAGAACAGCTGGCTGAGCTTTTGTGCCCTCATACTGTGACGAAATAGTATTGCGCTCTGTTTGAAGTGAGGCAAGTGCTGCTTCCTTTTCTTTTATCTCATCCTGAATTCTAATGTTGCCCTCATTAACACTAAAAACACCAGACATACCTTCGGCTCTTATATTTTGGTCTATAAATGCTCTGTCATATACAAGCACTTCATACGCCGAAAGCGAAGGAGAAACGCCAGCACCAGAACGGATACAATCAGCAATGGTGGATTTACCGACACCATTCTTTCCATAGAAGTAATTGATTAGCGTCGGTGTAACCAGAACATTATGATATGTTCGACTATTCAGCATGATTGATGTGATTGCTGCCTGCATTTTTCCTTCCATAATATTCGGCTCCTTTACTCCGTGATTTTACCGTTCCTTACATATTCATCTATTTCCGAAATTTTGAATTTATACATTTTACCCGCCCTGTAAAACGGGATTTTCTCCTGCTTGATCCAAGCACGAATCGTATCCTTGCTGACACTAAGGTAATTCGCAACTTCTTCAAGATTTACCCATCTTTCCAGAACCTCGTTCTCGGTATTGTTATCCATTTTAACACCTCGCTTTACAGGCTGAAACCTAACTCTCGAAGTTCAGCTATCAGGTCTATTTTCTTTATGCTCCAATGATTGCGATTGAACTCATTAAATGAGTTGTTTCCCCGGATATCCAATTGGAACAGTGCTTCATTTAATCTTTGCTGTGGCAAATAGTATCTTATGTCTGGATATATCATAACACCTTCTCGGCGTACTTTCATTTGCTTTATAAATCCGAGGGCGAGAATCTGCGCCTCATCTGTATGGCCAAAGGTATAGTTTTCATTCGCAAAAATTGTCGGGAAGCTCATAATTCTTGATATTGCAATATCTGACAGAGTGGAAAATTCCGCTTTGAGTTGTGTATCCATATACTCGGTCAATACACGATCTGCGCTCATAATAAATGTCGCCTCATTTGGCTTTTGCCAATCTACACCGTCTACAACAATCAGATTATAATATGTGCGATCAATTTGGAGCATCTGTTGTTGCTCCTTGGGCTTAGGCGTAAGTAGTTGCGGCACTACTGAGACATTCTGAATGTTGACATTTACGTTTTCGATATTTCCCGCCTGTATTCCAGCTTCTCCATTAGCAGTGAGACTAATATTCTGTGCGACTGCTATGTTTGTGCCATCACCAGACTGCTCCATATTATATGTTCTTAGTACAGCCGGAACGGTAGGCGTTTCCGATTCCGTTGGTAGCAATTTATCGCTCATTTTAATGTCACCACCTTGCCATCACGAATTTCGATTAGATCGGCATGACCGACATTGATGCCATTACCGGTCTGTGTAATATTAAACTGATTCTGGATGATTTGCTGCACAACTGGCTGAGACATTGGTGCTACAGGGGCGACACTCTCAACATCATCTGTAGTAGCGGGTTCTTCCCGCTGCTTTTTTTGCGTTTTTGTATACGCTTCTATCAGTTGAAACAGCAAATCTGAACACGGGTAGGCAAAATCCACGCCATCAGAATTAAAATCAGGTATACGTTCCCGTATTTCACATTCCATATAATATTGTTTTTCATCCGTATAACTGTCTTTTATAAACTTGACTAACCTGCCCGGACTTTTTGTCTTCAATACCTTCTTCAATTTTGACTTGCTTAGACCATGTTGCCCACGAATACCATGCTCGACGGTATCCTTTTCAATTTCGGCAAATGGGTTCTGCTCATCCTCCAGTATACAGTTGTTGATTAGGAGCATGAAGAAGTCATATCCGGAAAAGTCACCCGAATAGTTCATATCCATGATTTTTATAAGTTCCAGACAATCCATCTATACACGCCCCCTGTAATTGGAAGAAATCGGAAATTTCCGAATTCTTCCGAATCCTTCCGACTGTTTCCGACATTTCAAACCAAATTATGCGATAATGAACATAGGTCGATGGGAGTTTGTGAGACATCGCAACACCACAACCAACTCCTAACAAATCCTACTAAACATTATATCACAAATCCACGTTTTTTACCAGACCTACAGTTCAGTTTCAACGTTTATTTGAAAAAATCGTCAACTTGCACAAAGCACAGCCTACACCTTGTGCGAAGTGTACACTGCTAAGTGGTTTTGTTGCACAATAGAGGGAATTTATAGGAGGACATTTGCATTGATAATGTAAACTTTCCGTGAACCTTTTTCAATAATCAACTGTTTTAGGTTGTATAAGCCCCGATTTCTGCCTCCTTATAGAAGCCCTTTTGTCCCGGACATGACGTTAAACTGTCTGCTGCTGCATACTGAGTCGCTTGATCAACGGCTGCTCAACGGTCTGTGGCAGGACAAGTTAATATGTACGGCTGTCATTTGAGCTGACGGCTGCAATCCTGAATGGAGTAATCCATCTGGAATGCGGTCTGATTCGTCATGCCCATTTGCCGGTAGAGATTCCT
>JAEEGL010878894.1_pt1 | contig 13817 bp, 10 predicted proteins | sample 9134231 | NCBI WGS metagenome assembly JAEEGL01 (sample SAMN16246548, study PRJNA631951) | gut metagenome | biome: gut microbiome; feature: rumen; material: fiber-attached | host: Bos | place: Iran: Karaj | collected 2018-10 | reverse complement strand
TCTGTGACCGGAGCCGGGGCTTGATTCTGAACGTAGGCGCTATGTCCGTCCGGAGCGCAGAAGTAGAACATATTTACAGTAAATGGCATGTGAACGCCATTCATATTTATGTTTTCAAAAATTATGTCATCAAGGACAGATCTTTCTCCTCTGCCTCGTCTTGTCTTTATTCTAAGGCCTCTGTCTGTACCGTCAAAAATGCACTGAGATACCCTGACATTCTTAACACCGCCGGCAGCCTCGCTTCCAACAGTAACACTGCCGTGACCTCTCTGGAACAAACAGTTGCGGATTCTGATATCATCAGTCTCCTTGTGGTGCACAAGGCTCATGTAGTACTTTCCGCTCTTGATAGCCATGCAGTCATCACCAACAGAAATAACTGTTCCAAGAACCAGTACGTCCTTGCAGCTCTCCGGGTCAAGGCCGTCAGTATTAGGTGAATCTGAAGGATTGTAAATATACAGATTAAGGAAGGAAAGCTCATCACAGTAGTAAGGATGAACTGTCCAGCAGGGTGAATTCTGGATCTTAACATTCTGAACATGAGCGTTCTTACATCTGCAAAGGTACAGAGTGTTTGGTCTCCAGGCTCCTCTCTTCACCTTGGCGTTTACCCACCAATCTGAGTTCTGGGCATTTCCATCGATAGTTCCGGGTCCGATGATATTCAAATTTTCAGCATCAATAGCCGTGATCAGTGATGCATAGCTGGTCAGCGGATTTCCCTCCCAGCTTGAAAGATTGTACTCATCCTTTTCATCAGTAGAAAGAGTCATTCCGGGGAGCATAGGATAGTGCTCTCTGTCAGTATCTCCAAGAAGCACTGCACCTTCATCCAGGAAAAGTGTCATGTCGCTCTTAAGGAAAAGAGCTGTGGAATAATAGGTTCCCTTTGGAAGATAAACCGTACCATCCTTGGGGCAGGAGCTGATGGCAGCCTGAATTGCTGCTGTATCGGAAGTCTTTCCATCGCCCTTTGCTCCGAATTTGGTAACGTCAAGAAGCACTGACTCGTGAGCTGTTGTAAACTCCTTGGAAACAGAATTTCCCTCTGCAACCACCTTTACTGTATAGGTTTTATCAGGCAAAAGACCTGAGATAGAAAATACATTTCTATCGGTAGAAAGCCTGAGCTCATCATCGATATAAACCTCAAAGCCTGCACCCTGCTTAAATATCTTATCTGACTCAAGTTCGATAGTTACGCTTCTGTTAAATACTCTGATAATACTAAAATCCATCTTATTTCTCCTCTAGCCACTGTTGAATGATGTCTGCTGTCTGCTGAATCTGTTGATAGTTTGAGATAAAAGGCTTGCCGTCTCCGGACTGAACTCCATAACATCCAAAGAAGGAATGAATACCGCCCTGGATCACAGCTTCCTTAGAATCCTCCGGCCACAGCGCCTTGCTCTTCTTATATTTTCTCATATTAAGGACTCCGTCCCTATCCCCGTAAATAGAAAGTAGCCTTATATCACTTTTAGAAAAATCTGTGGTGGTATAGGAGGCACACATTATAAGCCCTCTATAGTCCTGAGTTTCCGAAAGGTAAGTAGCAGCCGCTACACCCCCAAGAGAATGTCCAGCCAGATACCAGTTTTTTTCCTCCACCATCGACAGCTCCTTCTGCCTGTCAGAGGTCAGAATCTTAGCAGCATTAATCCTAAGAAACGCCAGATTCTCAGGCATTTCAGGCAGCAGGCAAAGATAACCTCTTGATGCAAGCTCATACATAAGACCGCTGTAGGCAGTATATTCAACCTTTCCTCCGGGGTAAAAAACTATGACCGCCTTATTCTCTTCGTTAGCCGGAATAAATACAGATCCATATTCGTTTGTGTATTCATGAACCGTCTCGCCATACCATTCTTTGTATACATCAATGGTTTTGGTATCCGCCTTGTAGTACCTGTTTGTGTAAAGCTTAAAACCAATTGCAAAAACGATAAGTAACCCCAGCAAAACTGCCAGCGTAATAACTAAATGTTTCCTAACCTTTTTCAAAACTTAAATCTCCAAAATCAAATATCTGCCAGCGCTTTATCCATGATGCGCACAAGCTCAAGCGCGCTGATAAAGCTTTCTTTTTCGTTCCTGCTGACATTAAGAACGTCGCCCTGCCAGGTTGCATTCTGCCTGAAGGACACCTGCAGGATAAAGGTCGCAAGCTTCCCCTTTTTGTCCTGAATGTTCCTTATTCCGCTCTGCTTCCTGATCACATCGATCAAGGGCTCCTTCGGATTATCAAGACCGATGTCTGTCACTGAAGTATTAAAGCTTCTTCGCTCCAGGCTCCTCTGAGGGAAATCCCAGGTGTCAAAAAGCTCATCCACCTTCACAAGCATATCATAAATCCCACTAAAGCTAACCGGCTCATCATCATACTGATGCCAGATAACTCCCTGATAGTCGGCATTGTCATTTTCATCAACGCACACACATACCAGGTTCTTGGCAAAAAGCATCTGTTTTGCTTCGCTCATACCACACTCCTCAAATATACATGTTATCCGAAAGCTCATCCCTTGGCAAAAATGGGGCAAGATCCTCGAGGGGCGGACTGTAAAGAGTTCCGTCCTCATTTTTTCTTGCGACATTCTTAGGCTCAAAGGCCTGAACTGTATCCGTAAAGACCTCGCAAAAGATCGGAGCTTCTTCGCGCAAAGCCATGTCAAGCTTAGCCTCCAGCTCATCTCCGCTTTTTATCGAAATATATTTATAGCCAAAGGCCTTTGAAAGCTTCTCAAAACAAGGAAAGGACAGGTCGCTGCTCTCAGGACCGATCCCGACTCTCTTTCTGTCAGAGAAAAAGTTTCCCTGGGTAAGCCTTATTGAATGATAGCCCTCATTGTTTATCAGAAAAATCTTAATTGGAAGCATGTTTGTCAGAATAGTCTGAAGCTCCTGAAGATTCATCATTATGCTGCCATCACCCTCAAGGCAGATAGTCTCTTTTTTGCCGGAGGAAATGCAAAGTCCTATGGCTGCGGGAAGTCCGTAGCCCATGCTCGCAACAGCATTGTTAATTATAAATCTGCTGCCTTCCTTTATGCAAAAGCTCTGATGTCCTGCCACGCAGCAGGCTCCGTTGCTCACAGCAGTAAGACTTCCGGCGGGAAGCTTTTCAGAAAGCCTCCTCAAAAAGCCATATACATTTACAGGCCCATCACCTGTATTTCTTTGCTTGTCCGAAACAACAGGATACTTCTCCTTCCAGGTACAGCACTGTTTTCTCCAGTCCTCTCCTTTGAAAAGATATTCTGTACCACTTTCTCTTGCATCCTCAAGGACAACAAGAAGCTTTTCCAGAAACTGCTTAGCATCAGCACAGATCTTGGTATCTATAGAAAGGGTGTGCTTTTCCATCTCGGCGGAATCAACGTCCACCATAATGATCTTAGCTCCCCGTGCAAAACTCTTCCAGTTGTAGCCCACCTGTCTTATGGACAACCTGCTGCCGATCACAAGAAGAAGGTCGCTGTTCTGAACGGCGAAATTGCCGGGCCTGTCGCCCATGTTTCCGCCTCTTCCGCAGTAAAGCGGATGCTCATCCCCCATAAGGTCAATGGAATTCCAGTAGGTGCAAACAGGAACTCCAAGAAGGTCCACTACCTTTCTGAAAACCTCAAAGGCTCCGGATATTCTGATTCCGCCCCCTGCATAGATAACGGGGCGCTTAGCCTTAAGTATCTCTTCATAGACCTCGCAGGCCTTGCTGCCAAGATTTAGTACGGGAGCTTTTGTCTCCTCCGGGGTGTATCCCCGTAGGCTTTCCGGCTCTATCTCTGCGCTCTGGAAGTTGACCGGAACGTCGATCCAGACGGGTCCTGGTCTACCCTCGTACATAAGATGCCAGGCTTTTTCCAGATGATATCTGATGTCCCTTGGGTCCTCGAGCATAACAGCATACTTGCAGATATGCTCTGTCATCCTGGTAATATCATATTCCTGATCTCCCAGTGACCTTAAGCTGTGCTCAGAGCTTCCAGTGAGTTTGTCAAAGTATCTTACTGTCGTGTCGTATCTGACCTGCCCGCTCACCACAAACATAGGCAGAGAGTCAAGCCACCCACCAAGCACTCCGGTGATCGCATTTGTTCCGCCGGGACCCGAAGTTACACAGACAGCTGCCACCTTATTTTCATACCTCGAGTAGCTCTCTGCTGCCATGGCCGCAGCCTGCTCATGATGAAAATGAGTGCAGCTTATGCCCTCGCAGTGTCCAAGGGAATCATTCAAATACATAGCGCCACCACCTACAACCATAAAGCAGTCTGTGACGCCCTTTATTCTTAAAAAATCTGCTATATAATCCGAAACTCTCATAGACTTAACTATTCCTTACCACTTGATCCAGAGCGCCTTGCCCTCATCAATAAGCTGAGTAAGTTCGTCCCTCTCTCTTGCAGTATCCATGCACTTCCAGAAGCCGTCATACTTATACGCGACAAGCTGTCCATCTCTCACAAGATCGTGCATTGGCTCCTTTTCAAAAAACGTGGCATCTCCCTCTATATAATCAAAGACGCCGGGCTCAAGGACCATATATCCGCCGTTGATCCTGGCTCCATCTATGTTTGCTTTTTCCCTGAAATCCTTTACTACAGACGACTCGTTGTTGTCGATATCAAAAACGCCAAAGCGCTGACCAGCCAGAATTGCTGTCACAGTGGCTATCTTTCCATGAGAATTGTGAAACTCAAGGAGCTTGTTCATGTCCACATCACAGACTCCGTCGCCATAGGTCATAAAAAAAGTCTCGTCCCCGACAAGATCTTTTATCCTCTTGATACGTCCGCCTGTCATCGTACTGTAACCAGTATCCACAATGGTGACCTTCCAGGGCTCAGGCTTTTTTGAATGATAGATTGCCTCGCCGCTTTCAGAAAAATCAAAGGTCACATCGCAGTTGTGAAGATAGTAGTTCGCAAAATATTCCTTTATTACTTCCTGTTTATAGCCCGCGCAGATAATGAATTCGTTGAAGCCATAGTAGGAGTACTCCTTCATTATGTGCCAGAGTATGGGCTTTCCGCCAATCTCGATCATTGGCTTTGGCCGAAGGTGGCTCTCTTCGCTGATCCTCGTCCCGAAGCCACCGGCCAGAATAACAACTTTCATATTATCATCCTCTCAGTTAAAATACCATTTGTTTACTTGCAAATATCTGTCATATACAATCCTTTTCTTTATCGAGAAAAGCATTCAGCTGCTCCTGATCCTCAAACTTTGTGTACATGCTCTCGAGAGCATTTTTCGCTCTTTCAGGGAGCTGTTTTACCATATAGTTCTCCTTCCAGTCCGCAAAGTATCTTGTACACACCAGCTGCATATATTCGAAATATCCAAGTGGAAGGTATGCCTCAGAACTTCTTCCTGCAAAACAGATGGTCTCCAGATAAAAGGACCACAAAAAATAAAACTCAAAGGCGTCTTTATACTCCTCGTAAAGAACCGGCCTTTTTAAACAATATTCCAAGAGAAGCAGCTGAACCTTTGGATGGTCAAGAAGCTTTTTCCCAAGCTGTGAGGTGACAGTTGAGCCCGGTCTGAAACGGTAATAATACAGCTCCCGGTTCAGTAAATATACTCTTTTTGCATAGAGAAAAAGCGGGTAGATAAACAGAGGCTCTTCGTATTTTACCCTGGCTGGAAATCTCACATCTGCCTCAAGTATCAGATCAAATCTCATGAATTTGTTGGTACAGCCATAGGAAACCATATCACCTATAAGAAATGGTAATCTGTCCCCCCTGGTTTTAAACTCATAAAGCTTATCTTCCTTTGAATTTCGGCTGGACTTTTGCTGATCTCCAAGAATATACAGATGATTGAACTGAATAACATCAGCATCATTTTCCTCCGCTGTTTCATAAAGAAGTCTTAGGGCGTCGTCGTCAAGCTCATCATCCGCATCAAGAAACTGTATGTATTTTCCGCCTGCGTATTCAAGCGCAATGTTCCTTGCTTCTCCGGGGCCGACATTTTCCTCGAGATTTATCACCATCACATTCATAGGAGAGCGGTTCTCAATCTCGCATATCCTGCTTAAGGTTTTTCCGTCATCGGTAGAGGCGTCGTTAACAAAGATGCACTCAATCTCATCAAGGCCTATGGTCTGCCTCACTAGAGACTGCCAGCATCTCTCAAGATACTCATCAACATTGTAGCATGGAATTATAACTGATACTTTTTTCAACTCTCCCTCCGGGTCTAAACCTCGATGCTCTCAACAAGTACAGGAATTTTTTCTAATACGCAGCGCCTAGCAAGATAGCTTCTGTCTCCGTAAAAACCGCTTATCTTATCAAGGTTATTATCGCAGACATTAGCCTTATCAAAAACGCAGACCTTTCTTTCCTCATAGCTCCCTATAAGAGAAAGAAGATCCTCATAAAGCTTTGGTCTTATTTCTCCAAGCTCTTTTGCATCAGGCGTAAGGCTGACTACCGCGCAGATTCTGTCAGTGTTTTCTTCAAATATCTTAAAACTTCTCTCTATCTTATCAAGCGCCTTTTCTTCATATCGCACAAGAAAACCTGCGCTTAAGTTATAGAGAAGAATCTTTCTATCGTCGGCAGCCTCTGTGAGCTTTTGCCACGCTTCATCGTCTTCATTAAACTTATCAGTTTTTCTTTCAGTGCCGTACTTATCCTCCCGGGTAAAAAGAACTATCTTCTCCTCCCAATAACTTCTTAAATCCTCTCCTGAAAGTGCTGTCAATTTGTCTATATAGGCCTGCCGTAGCTTCTCATTTCCAAGCATAACCTTGTCCGCATAGATGACAGCCGGCTGCTCAACAAATGCATCAAGAGCTGAGAGCAGTTTATCCTCCTCCGACTGAGGCTCCTGCATTTCAAGCATCGGAACATAGATCAGCTCCTTGGTATATTTAATTAGGTTTTCAGCATAAAAACTTTCCGGTATTCCTATGGCGCTGTCAAAAGAGTCATAAGGAAACTGAGTTATGATGATATCAGGTTTTTTCTTCGAAATGTCGTAGGTTTCACTGGAATCCGTGATGATTTCTGAAGGAAAAGCGTCTCTTTCATCTGCTGGTTCTATCGTTTCTTCGCCGTTTTTCTTTCTGTACCAGGGAACACTCATTACATGGATATCATAGCCTTCGCTTTCCGCTTCCTGCATAAACTTATTGTAGACCGGATAAATACTTCCGAACCACCCCGGTCTGACAACAAGGAAAAGCACCTCTTTTTTTCTTTCAGATACAAATTCCAGAACCCTCTCTTCAATCTTTGACGCAAAGGAAATGAGCTGAGAAGGACAGGTCTCATCCCAGGCATTGCTGCAGTTATAAACAAGCTCGCAATATTCTTCGAGAACTCCAATAACCTCTCCCGGGTCATCATATCTTCCCTCAAAAAACTCCCCTATAGAAACAGCTATGTTCTGACAGCCCGAAAGAAGCGCTGCAGCATTATCTGCATCCCCTACGCTGACAAGCGCCTGAATCTGAGAAGGTGCCTGCTTTAGCATGTAGGTCCTCTCAGATATTTCAGCTCCAAAATCAGCATTTTTTCTGCTCTGTAGTTTACTTAGATCTTCACGTGAAAAAGTGTATCTGAAAGGATTTCTTCCAAGCTTTTCCTTAAGGATTCTCTCCTGCTCCTTATACACCGGATAGTCGTGAATTCCGCCGCTTCTGACTGCTCCTATAAAATCTCCGTATTCTATTTCAAGCACAGTCTCATAGTCCGCCGGAACAGGCAGATATGTATTTTCAAAAGGGATATGAAGCTGATCCTTAAAAGAAGAAACCTCATATTTATGATCGTGGTTCTTTAGCCAGAACGGCATTAGCACCACATTTTGTGCTGTATCGGAGGGACATTCGCTGTAAATATCCCCGGCAAGAACATATAACTGTCTTCTAAGTCTTCCATCTCTATGTAGAATCAAATGATTCTTTTTTTCTATCTCATCAAGAAGTTTGCGAAGCTTCTGAGAACCGGCAAAGCCTGCTTCAAGTAGCTCTATAGCTTCCGCAACCTTCAGAGCTCTTTCTCTTCTTTTCTCTTCTATTTCCTCATCTTCGTATATTCCATCGAGCGGGAAAATATCAACGCCAACAGTGTAGGGGCATCCGAAAAACTCCTCCAGATGCTCTCTTCCATAATCTATAACTCCGCTTCCAACAACTCTTCCAATCATGTTGAAGTATTCGTCATTGGAACCCAGATCAAGTGAAACGTAGCCAGTGGGAAGTTCCTTAGCTGCAACTTCAAAAAATTTTATATAGTCATGACGAAGCATACAGATATCAAGGTCGTCATCCCAGGGAATATAGCCGTGGTGTCTGACTGCTCCCAAAAGGGACCCACAGTCGGCATACCACTTTATATCATGCTTCTTGCAGACTGCATCGATCTCAGAAAGCACCTTCAGCTGACAGGCCCAGTATCTTTTCATCATGCCCGAGATATAAAAGCCCTCCCGGACTTCTTCCTCAAAATACTCTTCCGGAAAATTAAGTTCCATACAGTCTTCCTTTAAAACCTGATCATTATCTTAACATAGTCCTCTGATTTGCTTTTCATGATATCAAGGCCCTTCTCCAGCTCCTGTAGTGTCATTCTGTGGGTTATGAGCATTTCAGGGGAAAAGCAGCTGTTCTCGAGTTTCCAACTGCTGAGCCTTTGAAGTACATAGCTCCAGTCATCGCCTGTATCTTCTCCTCCAAGGTAAGAAGAATTCCAGGTTCCGGAGAGCTTTAACTGGTTTCTTAGTATTCTCCAATAGGTGTCTTTTTTAAGTTCCATATCCGATGCAGGATTTCCAACAAGGACCACTTTTCCCATTGGTGAAGCACATTTAATAGCCTGCTCATAGCTCTCGGATTTTCCTATGCACTCAAAATAGGCCTCAGCTCCCTCACCACCTGTTTTAGCAAGCACAAAGCTTACAGGCTCAGCATAGCGAACATCACAGATCTGATCGCGAAGAAAACCCATCTCACTTAGTTTTTTAAGCTGAATATCTTTATTTCCGATAAACAAAAGCTTCTCAAAGCCTGCATCCTTTAAAAACATTGCAAGCATAAGACCTATTGTTCCAAGACCGCAGATCACGATACTCGCGTTTTTATCAAGTTCAAAAGCTCTCATAGCGTGGACAGCAACGGCCATCGGTTCAAGCATTGCAGCCTCTTCATCAGAAATCTCATCCGGAAGAAGCACAAGGTTCCAAAGAGGAACGCTGACATACTCAGCAAACCCTCCGTCTCGTCTGGAGCCAAGATAGTCATAGTTTTTGCACATCTCATAGTGCTTTGCCATGCATCTTTCGCAGCTCCTGCAGGGAATAAGTGGAAATACGCCAACTCTTTTGCCAACAAGTTCAGGCTTGTCCGGGCAGACTTCCACCACTCCGGAAAATTCATGTCCCGGAATAAGAGGCATGTTGTGAGCTCCCGTCTTGTATACTCTGGGAACATCCGAGCCACAGATTCCTGCAGCCGAAACTTTAACAAGCGCCTCCCCACTTCTTGGGGCAGGCGCTTCCATTTCAGTAAATTTCAGATTTCCAATTCCATATAATATCTGAGCCTTCATAAACTATTCATCCCCCAGCCTTTGCCTTAATAGTTCCTGCGCTCTCTCAAAATCTTCCCTGGTAGTCACTTTAAAGTTTCTCTGATCTCCGGGGATCATTGCTATATCCATTCCTGACATTATTGCCGCTTCTGTGGAGCCCTTGATAAGCAGTATCTTATCAGGAAGAAGGGCTTTATTGGCCGCAAGATATTTTGCGTAGTTAAAGGCCTCCGGTGCCTGACCTGCGTAGATGCAGCTTCTGTTTAAAAGCTCCTCTACGGATTTTCCGTTTCTGCTAAAGTAAACCGTATCGTTCATGGGAAGCACGGGCATCGCGCCGTCGTGCTCGTAAGCTGCAAGTATGCAGTCCTTTATGATCTGCGCTGTGACAAAGGGCCTTGCAGCATCGTGAACTATCACAGTATCAGTGCTGTCCGAAAGTCCAAGTTTTTCTATTTCGGTAAGTGCGTTAAGTATCGAAAGCTGCCTGTTTTCCCCGGGATCTGCAAAGCCCAGAAACTTCTCAGAAAGAGCAGCCTCAGCGTAGATTTCACTTTCTATTTTTTCATGATAGGACTCATCCGCCACGATGATAATGTTGTTTATATATTCCGAAAGAGCAAAGGGTTCCAGGGCGTACAAAAGCATCATTTTCCCGGATAAGGTAAGGAACTGTTTCGGTGTGTCGCTCTCTAGTCTGCTTCCTGTGCCGCCTGCCAAAAGTATTGCTATGTTCATCCTCAGCTCCTTTCATCTTCATGAGTAAAAATTATCGCACTTCACCGGCTTCTCACCTTTCAGGTAGGAGAAATCCAGCTCCCTTACGGATTGAATTATGGTGTTGTAATCTGTCTTTTTTCCAAAAAGAAGTGTTGTTCCAAGTACAAAACCGTCTATGCCCTTAGGTGCATATTCCAGCATTCGCTCTGCTCCACAGGCTCCGTCCCAGTACAGCTTAAAGCCCATCTGCTCTCGTAGCTCTAAGAGTTTGTCTATTTTTTCTCCGACATAGGGAAGAAATACCTGGCTGGCGTTTCCCGGATTAACTGCCATAACAAGCACATGGTCCACGATCCGAAGGAGTTCTCTTATGGTCTCCACGCTGGTTCCGGGGTTGATGGCTATACCCGCGTGCATCCTTCTGTCCATGATCCTCTGAAGAGTGGCGGAAGGATGATACTCAGCCTCCGGGTGGATATAAACCGTATCTCCGGGCCTTAATACATTTAAGAATATCTCAACATTGTTTCTGGGATGCTCGATCATCAGATGTACATCAAGTGGAAGCTTGGTAGCCCTGGCGATATAAGAAAGATCGTTTAGTGACATGGCAAAATTATGAACATATCTGCCATCCATGATATCAATATGAAGTGAATCCAGCCCCGCCGCTTCAAGCTTTTTTATCTCGCTGTGAAGACAGCCGTAATTCGCGCACATCATAGAAGCTGTGAGCTTAAAGTTCGTTTTCATCTGAATGCTCCTTCCAACAATACGCTAAACGTATATGCAATTATATTTTATCATAAATACGCGATGTAGTATAATGAAATAGGCGCAGACAGTAATAAATACTTAATATTGAGGTATATCTAATGCATAGCATCCCCGAAAACTTCTTCGAAAGCGAAACAAGACTTTCTTTTGAAATAACAAGCACCATGAAAAAGGCCTGGGCAGTGCAGCTTACGCTTCTTGACCAGATCCTTGAAATAGCGCAGTCCGCAGGCATAAAGCTGTGGATGGACTACGGCTCTCTTCTTGGTGCTATCCGCCACAATGGCTATATTCCCTGGGACGACGACATCGATATTTGCATAATGAGAGAGGATTATATTGGCTTTTTGTTCCTTCTTAGAAGAAAGCTGCCGGAGTGCTGCAGAGTACGAAGCTTCTACACCACCGAGAACTATACCCAGCCCAAAGCCTTCATCTCCAACAGAGATGTTATAGATATCGGAAAAGATCCCGAGCAAAAAGAGATCACCGAGAAATACTTTGGAATACCTTACGTGGCAGGCGTTGATCTTTATCCCCTGGACTATGTTCCCCGTGATGAAGCCCAGTGGAATCTTATACGTTCAATTTACATGGCAGTCTATGACCTTGCCATGAGCTTTGATGTCTACAGAGAAAATGGTGAATTGGAGGGCTATGTGTCTCAGATTGAGGAGCTCCTTAATGTGCAATTAAAAAGAGATTATACTCTAAGATCATCTCTTTGGAAGCTTGCAGACAGTGTTGCCATGATGACAAAGAAAGAAGAAGCTGATTCCGTGATCTGGTACCCCGACTCCGCCATGAGACATAACGACATGAGGCGGCCTCTTTCCTGCTACACTGGTACTGATTTTATAGATTTTGAATTCTTAAAGGTTCCTGTTCCTTCAGGTTATCACGAAATCCTACAGGCATGCTACGGCGAGGACTACATGACTCCCGTCAGAGCCGAGAGCACCCATGGATATCCCTTTTACAAAGAGCAGGATGAGATAATTGCAAGGCACAGTACATGATCACGCTGTAAATAGTCCCTGTTCTATAAGCTGTTTTCTTGACTCCTCAAAGGCATATTGTCCCAGATGGAACCTGTCCTTTGAGAGATAATCTTCATTAGTCTCAAAAGACTCATTTATCATCTTATCAAAAATAGTCATAAATCCAATTTCATTCTCGCAGCAAAAGGCTTTAAGCCTGTTATTAAAATAGGCTGTAGCCCTATTTCTGTCAGTTTCACTGCCAACTCTTGGATGCTCCGGGGTGTTTGGAGCACTGTCCTTTTGCGAGGCTATAGGTCCCCAGCAGTATACCCTGAAACCACGGCTTTTTAGCCATAGCAGAAACTCAAAGTAGTTTGAAAGAATGCCATCTACTATCTCTTCATAGCCTTTTCCCTGAAGAGAAGTCTGCTTGAACACATGGGCTCTTAAATCTATCTCACCAAGGCTGCAGATTATCTTTGCACCTTCCAGGATAAAGTTCGACATGAGAAAATCCAGTTTTTCTCTGAATCCGGTGGTTGAGCCATATTGATTGCTCTTATAAGCAAGGCATGGCCCTAAGTGCAGCACTGTCAGCGGAAGGCCATTAACCTGTTCACAGGTGTTGATATCACGGCCCATGGAAATGAATGAAAGCTCCTCATTTCCGCTAAAGAATCCCACGTGGGAATCGCCGATAACAACTGTTGTTTCCTCAGCAATATGCCTTAAATACGCATGTTCAAAGTTCGCCCTCTCGATGAAATTTAGGGCAACTTCACTGTCGGGAAGTGCATTTTCAAAGTCCATCAAGAGCCCCAAGATCTCATCAGCCTGCTCCACATCTCCCGTCTCCTGGGAGGACAAAAGAATGTCGCTGTAGCGCTGAAGCTGACTTTCAAGTTTCTCAAAATGGGCCTTGTCATAGAGCTGGCGAAGACCGTATAACTCCACATAAACACAGGAGACAATGTCACTTGCCGGCATTTCATCAAGAAACTCCGGATTAGATTCCAGAGATCTTCTGAAACTCTCCAGTATCTCCCCGGTATTCATTTTCTTATCGTTATTCTTATCTGCTATTTTTTCATCTGGGAAGCTTCCACTGGTGGTGTTGGCGCTTGCGATATTTTCATCGTCTCCCCACACCTCCTTGTAGCCCTCCTTATACTCCATCTGGGCTGCCTGAAGCATCTGCTTGGGAGTAAGCTTTTCCTGATAATAGGGATTGTCAAAGAGATTGCCATTGTCTTCCCTGACTTCATGTCCCTTCTCAAAAGAGATCGCATCGAAATCCTGAGAAAGCCACTTAAAGTCCCTGTCGCAGATGGTATCTATGGAAAAGAAGGTTCCACCCTGCCTGAAGGAATGCCACTCACGAAGCTTATACACATCCTGAAAACGCAGAGCCACAAAGGTTCCGTAAGTCTCAAATTCGCTGAAGGCTGAGCTCTGTATCTTTTCCGGAGCAATGGCGTTTATGATCTTCTCCCAGAATCTGGTTCCGGGTAAATTAGTGTTAGCTTCAATCTCAGCAATGAGAGCCCGCATAATGTCTGCTCTTATAAGCATGTGCTCAGAGATAAAAGACCTCTCGATGACCTTCCTGAACCCCGGAAGAATTATGCCAAGGGTCTCAAAATATTCCTGATGATACTCATGTTTCATGTCCAGGTAGGGCTTACCTGACTCCTCCTGGAACATCTTTATATTCCTGCAGGGAATGGTGTCTCCATCCCAGACCATGTAGTATTCGTCCCTGCAGACAAGGGCGTAC
>JAEEGL016791467.1_pt1 | contig 13818 bp, 9 predicted proteins | sample 9134231 | NCBI WGS metagenome assembly JAEEGL01 (sample SAMN16246548, study PRJNA631951) | gut metagenome | biome: gut microbiome; feature: rumen; material: fiber-attached | host: Bos | place: Iran: Karaj | collected 2018-10 | reverse complement strand
GTCTGCTGCAATGAGTTCACGTACTTCTGGCCGAAGTCACGGCAGGTGTAGCGACCAGAACGGTCGTGGTCGTCCCAGGTCTGCGATGCCATCTGAACAGGCACCAGCAAACAAACTACAGCAGCCACGGCAGCCACAGCCAATATGTCTTTCTTAAGCAGTTTATTGAGCATATCGATGATAGCGGCTACACCCATGCCACACCAGATGGCAAAGGCATAGAACGAACCAGCGTAGGCATAGTCACGCTCACGGGGCTGCATGGGTGTCTGGTTCAGATAGATGACAATAGCCAGACCTGTCATGAAGAACAGGAAGAACACCACCCAGAACTGCTGAACGCCACGCTGTCCGCGCATGACAGACTGCCAAATCAAACCGATGATGCCCAACAGCAGGGGGAGACAATAGAACACGTTATGTCCTTTATTGTTCTTCAGTTCATCGGGTAGCATAGACTGATCGCCTAAGCGTGCATTATCGAAGGCCGAAATACCCGTAATCCAGTTGCCATGCTCAAGATCGCCATGACCCTGAATGTCATTCTGACGGCCTGCGAAGTTCCAAAGGAAGTAACGCCAGTACATCCAGTAGCATTGATAAGATATAAAGAACCCAAGATTCTCCAACTGACTGGGCACCTTCACCATCACAGTCTCGCCGCAACGGTCGTAGGGCACCTCGGTACCGTCAATCTTACCGCCCATCCAGTTTTCATAGTAGCTGGCATGAGAAGAACTGTACATACGGGGGAACAGCATGTTCTGAGCATAGAGATACTCATCCTTTGTGCGGACTACAAAGTAGGAATCCTTCTCATCTTCAGATGCCTTCTCTTTGCGCTGCCACACAGGTTTGCCTGTATTCATCGCCGGACGGCAATAGGCACCATCTTTCTCCAAAGCCACCTGCGAGGTGTAGGCCTGTCCATAGAAAAGCGGACGCTGACCGTACTGGTCACGACCCAGATAATCACCCAGCGTAAAGATATCCTCTGGTGAGTTCTGGTCCATTGGCGGGTTAGCCGATGAACGGATCACGATGACAGCATAAGTGGAATAGCCAATCATGAGCATCAGCATGCAAAGCAGCATCGTGTTCTTGAAACGAGCCGGTACCAGATGCATTTTGTTGGTACGCCAGTTCAGTACGATCCAAAGAGCAATCAGACCCAGCACACCAATGATAGCAGCCGACCAGCCATAGCCATAGAAAGGAATACCTAACATGCCCACAGCCATCACGGTGGCAATGTTCTGACGTTTCCAATTCTTCTCAGTAGCATTCTGCGTCTCATAGACAGCCCAGATAACAATGGCTACGAGCAGAGCAATATAGATATACTCACCAGTATTGAAAGGACAACCCAGCGTGTTCACGAAGAACAGCTCGAACCAGCCGCCTATGGTGATAATACCGGGCACCACGCCATAGAGTACCAGTGCCACCAAGGCGAACGACACGAACAGAGCCAACAGCGAACCCTTGGCATTGGCGTTGGGGAAACGCTTGTAATAATAGACCAAAGCGATGGCTGGCAGACAAAGCAGGTTCAGCAAGTGAACGCCAATCGAAAGGCCCGTCAGATACATAATCAGGACCAACCAACGGTCGCTATGAGCCTCATCGGCATGGTCTTCCCATTTCAATATCAGCCAAAACACCACAGCGGTGAATGCCGAAGAGTAGGCATAGACCTCGCCTTCGACAGCCGAGAACCAGAACGTGTCGCTGAAAGTGTAAATCAGCGCACCCACCAGGCCTGATGCCTCAATGGCAATGAGCCTTGAGAGCGCAATGTTCTGTCCGCTCTTCCACTCAGCATCGCTGACGAGCAGACGACGCGTGAGATGGGTGATACTCCAGAACAGGAACAGGATACACGTAGCTGAGAGCAGCGCACTCATCGTGTTGACCCAATAGGCCACCTGCGTGGGATCACTGGCAAACTGCGAGAAAAGGTTGGCTGTCAGCATGAAGAAAGGTGCGCCAGGCGGGTGACCAACTTCGAGCCTGTAGCCCGTGGTGATAAACTCCGGACAATCCCAGAACGAGGCTGTCGGTTCAATCGTGGAACAATAGACGAAAGCTGCAATCAGAAAAGTCAGCCAACCGACCACATTGTCCACAAGACGATACTGTTTCATCTAAAAAACTATTTTGTTTTAACGTTAAAATGCTTTTAGCGGATGCAAAGGTAGCACTTTTTGGTGAAGAGTAAAGAGTGAAACAAAAAGAATTTGCACAGCTTTAATATTATTAACAGAAAAACCTCTCACCTCTTACCTCTCATCTCTTACCTCTCATCTCTAACCTCTCACCTCTAAAGAATCAGCCCTGCACCATAGACCACCAACAGATAGCGGAGTAACTTGCCAATGAAAATGCTGATAAAGGTGATGATGAAATTGGCACGCATCAGTCCCAGAATAATGGCCAAGGCAGTCCCAATGAGCGGTAGGAAAGCGAAAAATCCCATCCACGCACCCCGTCCAGCCATGAAGCGCTCTGCCCTATCGAGGTCTTTCTTCCTCACATGCAGATACTTCTCAATCCACTCCAACTTGCCCATTCGCCCTACTCCATAGTTGAACATGGAGCCCAGCCCATTGCCTATCGTTCCGTAAATCATCAAAAGCCACGGGTCAAGACCTGCTGCCATCAACCCAACCATAACAGCCTCGCTACTGAAAGGAAAGAAGCTACCGGCAATGAAAGCAGCAATCAGCATGCCCACATAGCCATAACCCATCAGGAAATCTACAATCCACTCCATAGGCCTAAAGAGAATAAATGTGGAAACAGCTGGTCAAGGGTCAGCAAGACGCTAAACGTTACGATGCAAAAGAAAAGAGCATTGGTCACCTTCGTTCTCGTATGTACGAAGAAATGAGCCGTCAGCGGACTGGCACAGACGACGATGATGCGCAACAGAGGATCGAAATGCTGCGGTTGCATCAGCAGGAAGAACAACGAGGCAAGACTCAGGTAGAAGAAGAACCCATAGAGTTGTCGATTACGTATCTTTTCCTGATAATTGTAACGCCAGAAATGGGCAATGCCCATAATTATCAACCCCACGATAAACAAGAGGACAACCATCTGCCCAACGTTCAGTTGACTCAGGTCAAACGTGTTTTCCAAATGGAAAAGACTACTGAGACGGCTCATCATGAGTTCGTTCTCCTGACGCAGGACGAACCAGGGAACACAGAGCCAGTATGGAGTAAGCAGACCTAAGACAGATGAACGCCATGTGAGCCAGCTAAGCATCTGTAGCTCAAAGGCCATCAGAACCCAGAACAAAGGGATGAAGTAAAGCAGCTGCATGAATCCCATCGAGGCAATGCCTAAGAGCAGGAATGCATAGTAAGTGGCTCCCGATGCTGTGGGACTGCGATAAGAGTGGAAAAGCAAGAGAAGTGTACCTATCAGACACAAGGTCAGCAAACCACAGGAAAAAGAATGGAACCAAGCAATGGAAATGCTGGACAGTACCAAGAAAGTACACGAAACCATGCGACTGCGCATACGCATCAGCGCATTTCCATTACTTAGTTCTATCAATAAATAGACGGAGACGCCCAACAGCGCCAATTGTCCCCACCATCCCTGCACTATCAAACCAGCCAAGAGCCATACGACCAGCGTATAGACCACCAAAACGGGCAGCGTGGCACCGCTTTCAGCTATGACATTTTGCAGATATTTCTTCAACGAATGGTAAGATTTGAGGTGAGTGGTGAGTGGTAAGTGGTAAGAGGAAAGAGATGACTACAGGTCGAAACCGATGTCGCGACGGAAGTAGCGGTCGGTGAACTGAATCTTCTGTGCTTCAGTAAACGACTTCTGCAGAGCCTCTGCCTTGTCCTTGCCATAAGAACTGACGGCAATGACACGACCGCCAGCGGTGACCACCTTGCCCTCCTTCAGGGCTGTGCCTGCATGGAAGACGATGCTGCCCTCCACCTGGTCAATGCCGGTAATCTCATAGCCTTTCTTATATTCCTGGGGATAACCACCGCTAACGAGCATCACACAGACGGCAGCACGCTCGTCAAACTCAATCTTGCGTTGGTCTAAATCGCCATTGGCCACACCCTCGAACAGGTCAACGATGTCGCTCTTCAGGCGCAGCATCACGCTCTCAGTCTCAGGATCGCCCATGCGGCAATTATATTCAATCACCATCGGTTCGCCTTTTACGTTGATCAGGCCAAAGAAGATAAAGCCCTTATAGTCAATACCTTCAGTCTTTAGGCCCTCAACGGTAGGACGGATGATGCGGTCTTCCACCTTCTGCATCCACTCCTTCGTAGCGAAAGGAACGGGCGAGACACTACCCATGCCACCAGTATTCAGTCCTTTGTCGCCCTCGCCGATGCGCTTGTAATCCTTGGCTTCAGGCAGAATCTTATAGTGGTCGCCGTCGGTCATCACGAAGACAGAGCACTCAATGCCACTCAGGAACTCCTCGATGACCACACGCGAAGAGGCATTGCCAAACATGCCGCCCAGCATCTCCTTCAGTTCTTTCTTCGCCTCGTCGAGCGTAGGCAGAATCAGCACGCCCTTACCAGCACAGAGACCGTCGGCCTTCAGCACATAAGGAGCTTCGAGCGTCTCAAGGAAGGCCAGTCCTTCCTGCAGGTGCTCACCGTCGAAGGTCTCATAACGGGCCGTGGGAATGTGGTGACGCTGCATGAAGCCCTTTGCAAAATCCTTGGATCCTTCGAGCACAGCACCTGCCTTCGAAGGACCAATCACGGGCACATCCTTTGTGCGGGCATCATTCTTCAGGTCATCGTAGATGCCCTTCACCAGTGGGTCTTCAGGGCCGACTACCACCATGTCGATGCCTTCAGCCACGACAAACTGCTTGATGACTTCGAAATCGTCGGCCTTCATGGGAATGTTTGTGCCACACGTAGCCGTTCCAGCATTGCCAGGAGCAATAAACAATTTCTCTACTCGCTCACTCTGAGCAATCTTCCATGCGAGTGCGTGTTCGCGACCGCCACTGCCTAAAAGTAATACCTTCATTTTATTTTCGATTTATATTTTGTCAAATTCTAACCTCTTACCTCTCACCTCTTACTTCTCACCTCCTACTTCAAATAATCCTCAAAGTACTGGGTGATGCGCTCATGCAGATGAACGCTGGCATGTCCCGCCATGTTGTGTCCCTCACCAGGATAGGCGAAAAAGTCAGGCTGCGTGCCAGCCTCGGCACAAGCCTGAATGAAAGAGAGCGCATGCTGAGGCACTACCGTTGGGTCGTTATAACCGATGATAATCTGGAGCTTACCTTTCAGGTCTTTGGCTTTGCTGAGCAGCGAGGTCTTGGCATAACCTTCAGGATTGCTTTCAGGCGTGTCCATATAGCGTTCGCCATACATCACCTCGTACCATTTCCAGTCGATGACCGGACCTCCGGCCACGCCCACCTTGAACACATCAGGATAGTTGGTCATCAGCGAGATGGTCATATAGCCACCATACGACCAGCCATGAACGCCCAGACGATTCATATCGACATAAGGAAGGCTCCGCAAGAAATCGACACCTTTCATCTGATCCTGCATCTCCACCTGTCCTAACTGGCGGAAGGTGACTTGCTCAAACTCACGACCGCGATTCTCCGAACCCCGATTGTCGAGAATGAACACGATATAACCTTTCTGTGCCATGTAGGTCTCCCATGAACGGCTCTTCCAATGCCAGGAAGCATCCACGTTATGAGCATGCGGGCCTCCATAGACATAGACCACCGTGGGGTATTTCTTTGTCGGGTCAAAGTCGGCAGGCTTCACCATGCGGTAATACAGATCGGTAACGCCATCAGCCGCCTTGATGCTACCACCTTCATAAATAGGCACCTGATAGTCAGCCCAGGGATCTGTGGATGCCAACAGTTGGATGCGCTTGGGCTTTTTCTTCTCGATGCGCGTGAGATCAATGTTCCGTACCACAGAGGGAGAAGTGTAGCGGTCTAACACGTAAGCGCCGCTGGCCGAAAGGGTGCCATCATGCACGCCCTCACCATTGTCAAGCGGTATGCGTTCACCCGTCCATGCATCCACCGCATAGAGGTTACGCTGAATGGGGTGCTTCTCGTTCGAGGCAATGATGATGCTCTTGTCTTTCTCATTGAAACCCAGCACATCCATCACCACCCAAGGGCCGCTGGTCAGCTGCTTAATGCACTCACCCTTGATGCTATATAAATAAAGGTGGTTGTAACCGTCCTTCTGACTTTGAAGAATAAATTCGTTCTTGTCCCAAGGCAGGAACTGGATGGGATGCATAGGCTCCACATATTTGGCGTGGGTCTCGCGGCAGAGCTGATAGAGACGCCTGCCTGTAGCAGCCTCATAGCACACCAGGCGACAGTCGTTCTGGTCACGGTTCAGCTCCTGCATGAAGAGAAGCTTGGAATCAGGACTCCAAGAGATATTCGTGAAATAGACAGGTACCTCCTTGTCATCCTCCTTGGCGACAGGCGTGTTCAGATAGACCGTCTTATCGGTTTTCAGATCATACACGCCAACGGTGACCACATGTGAGGTCATGCCTGCCATCGGATATTTGTCGGGCTCCAACTCAGCTACACGTGAGCTGATGTTGACCTGTGGATAATCAGTCACCATCGACTGGTCCATGCGATAGAAAGCCAAGCGCTGACCGTCAGGGCTCCAGAAAGTTCCCTTGCTGATGCCAAACTCATCGCGATGAACGGACTGTCCATACACTATCTCGCGTGAACCATCTGTAGAGAGTTGATGATTATTTCCTTCTGCATCAAGCACATACAACTGATGACCTTCAACAAAAGCTATAGCCTTTGACTTGGCATTCCAATCGTTAGCCTGCTGGCCAGAGAGACTGTCTTGCCAGACAATCTGATGCGTCTTGAAGTCAATCAACATGAAGGATTTTCCGTTGCCAACAGCCACGATGGACTGGTCAGGATAAGGGAAAGAAGCGCCTTGCAGATGGCGCACCTGATGCAAGTCATCGCTCTTCGCCCATTCGTTGATTTCATCGAGCGTGAAGAGTCTTTTCTCCTTGCCCGTCTTTGGGTCTATCAGGCTGCACTCTTCCACGTCGGTATGCACCAACTTGTCGCCCCACCACTCTGCGAACAGGTTCTTGGGTCGCAGGTTGTGATAGTTCGTCCCGCCGAAATTAAGGTCTTCCAGCGTAAACAGCTTCTTCTGTGCTTCCATATTCATGGGCAATAAAGCCAAAGAGATCAACAGACAGAAAAAGAACTTAATCTTCATCGTTGTCAAAACGGTTGTTGTCCTTAAACTGTTTCTTGGCACCACCGCGTCCGAAACCGCCTTTTCCTCCTCGGTCGAATCGGCCTCGGCCACTACGGTCGAAATGCTCATGACCGCCACGGTTTCCACGATTCTCCTTGAAGTCACGGCGCGGCTTTCTGCCGTCTCTGGAGTCTCTGCCTTCCCTTCCGTCAGCCGTTTCGCCTTCTCTCTTGCCAAATTTAGAGTCACGGGGACGTCTTTGCTTGTTGTCGCGCTCTTGTGACAGCTCATGACGATGGAAAGTGAAGGAACGGATGTCACCATCCTCATTTTCTTCCTTTTCATCGAGACGCTTCTTGAAATCACGCTCCTTCTTGAAGCGATGCTTCTCGGCCATCTGACGCTTCTCTTCGTCAGTCTTCACCACACCACCCTCTTGACGGAAGTTCTTGAGTTTTCCATCGAAAATCTGGTATTTGCGGAACTCACATTCCAGCGAACCGTTATAGACAGGAATCTTGATGCTGGGCTTCAGACCGATCTGCTCGAAGCACTCCTCACGATAGCTCAGAATCCAGGCATCATTATTCAGGAACTGGTGCTTCAGTCGCTCACCAATCATGCGATAGGTGCCCAACAGGTCGGGCGTAGAGATGCGCTCGCCATAAGGAGGATTCGTTACGAGAATGCTCTTTTCCTTCGGTTGAACAAAATCCTTGAAGTCTCTCTGTTCCACGGTAATACACGATGTCAGACCTGCTGCCTTTGCATTCAGGCGAGCCGTATTCACAGCCTTCATGTCAATGTCGTAACCATAGATATGATGATGGAACTCACGCTCCTGTGAATCATCGTTATAGATGCGGTCGAAAAGCTCGGCATCGAAGTCAGGCCACTTCTCGAAGGCATATTCCTTACGGAACAGTCCTGGAGCCATGTTGCGGGCAATAAGAGCAGCCTCCACCAACAACGTGCCGCTACCGCACATAGGATCGATGAAATCAGTATCACCCTTCCATCCCGTCATCAGGATCATGCCGGCAGCCAGCACCTCGTTGAGCGGTGCCTCGACAGACTCCTGACGATAGCCACGACGATGGAGCGACTCACCGCTGGAGTCCAGACAGAGCGTACAGTCGCTCTTGCCTACTGCCACATCGGCAATATGGATATGCAGGCGCAAGTCGGGGTTAGCTACCGAGATGTTCGGACGATTGCCTGTCTTCTCACGGAACTGATCGACAATCGCATCCTTCACCTTATATGACACGAACTTCGAGTGGCGGAACTCTTCCGAAAACACCACCGAATCGACAGCGAACGTATGTTCGTTGTCAAGATACTGGCTCCAGTCAATCTTCTTGATTTCTTCATAGACGTCATCGGCACTCTCGGCTTTGAACTTGGCTATCGGCTTCAGAATCTTGATAGCCGTATGGAGCGAGAAGTTAGCCCGATACATCAATTCTTTATCACCTGTAAACGACACCATGCGTCTACCAATTTCCACGTTGTCGGCCCCTAATTGGGTCAACTCTTTCGCCAGCACAGGTTCCAGTCCCATGAACGTCTTGGCGATGATTTCAAATTTTTGTTCCATTTTGGTAAAATACCTATTTTGTGGTGCAAAGGTACGCTAAAAGGCGGGAAAAACAAAATAATTCTTAATATTATTGCGAAAATTTTTATATTTATAGGTGATAATTCATATTTTTTCTGTACTTTTGCACTTGTTTGATATGATTAACCATATCCCATGACGAGTCAGTTGTTATACTACACCCAGAGTTCGCAGCTCACAGACATAATTCTGTGGGCCATTCTTGGTTGTGCACTCATCACCCTCGTCTATCTTCTGTTCTGGCAGCGACACGTTGGGAAGGAACTGAAAGCCGAGCTGGCCATGCTGGGCACGGTGAAAAAGAACAACGTTGAGTTTGAGTTCATCCTCAAGTCGATGCGTCTCTCCACCTGGCATATTGATACTGACACCAAGCAGATAGTCTTTGACAACGACTTCCGTGACCGCAACGACACCTACGTACCCTCTGAAGGCGGCACCACCAACGACTTGGGTATGAACCTGCCCGAGTCTGACCGTCTGCGCCTCCTCAAGGCTGTTGAAGATCTCTGCACCGGACGCGTCGAAGAGGCTCATCTGGAGTATCAGGTCTATCAGCCCAACTCAAAGAAAACCTATTGGTCGGAGAGCTATGCCATCGTGACCGACCGCAATGCCGACGGTACACCCAAGCGCATTGTGGGTACCTCGCTGCGTATTGACGATCGTAAGAACATGGAGCAGGCGCTAATAGAGGCTCGTAACCGTGCTGAGGAGAGCGACCGTCTGAAGACAGCGTTCCTAGCCAACATGAGCCATGAGATCCGCACCCCGCTCAACGCCATCGTCGGCTTTACGAGCGTGCTGCCTGATGTGGCCGATCCTGAAGAGCGAAAGATGCTGCTCAATCTTGTTCAGGAGAACACCCAGAAGCTGCTGGTCATCATCGATGACGTGGTCAACATCTCAAAGGTGGAAGCTGGCAAGGAAGAGCTGACCATCAGTTCCTTCGATCTCTGCACCACGCTGAGCGATCTTGTAGGCCAGTATGCTGGCAAGGTGAAAGAGGGAGTCCTGTTGACCACCCAGTTTGCCTGCACGCCTCAGAACATCATGACCGATCGCAACCGCTTCTTGGAAATCATGAAGCACCTGATATCCAATGCCGTCAAGTTCACCCAACAGGGAGGCATCATCATCGGCTTCGAGGCACCCGCCTCAGGTCTCATCCACATCTTTGTGAGCGACACGGGTATCGGCATTGCCAAAGACCAGCAAGAGCGCATCTTTGAGCGGTTCTACAAGGTCGATGAGTTTGTGCCGGGTGCGGGTTTGGGACTGAGCATCTGTCGCACCACAGCCTACAGCCTTGGCGGTTCCGTCACAGTAGAATCGGTGCCAGGCCAAGGTTCGACATTCACGCTGGAACTTCCTCTCCAGTAGTTTCCCACCTTTTTATTATTTTATTCATTCATTGATTCGAAGGCATTCACATCACATTCAGACATTACACATTATTATATTTATTATATTTTTAGGATAACAACATTCAAGTTAAAAGAAAAGAGATGAAAACATTTGACTTTAAACCGAAGATGATTTCGGCTGTCAGAAACTACAACAAACAGACGTTCATGGCCGACCTCATGGCAGGTGTCATCGTGGGTATCGTGGCCTTACCTCTGGCCATTGCCTTCGGAATTGCTTCGGGAGTATCACCTGAGAAAGGCATCATCACAGCCATCGTGGCAGGTTTTGCTATTTCCGCATTAGGCGGCAGCAAGGTGCAGATTGGCGGCCCTACGGGAGCCTTCATCGTCATCGTGGCCGGCATTATCGGCCAGTATGGCATTCAGGGACTGACCATCGCCACCCTTATGGCTGGCGTGTTCCTCATTGGTTTCGGCCTGTTGCGCTTAGGCACCATCATCAAGTACATTCCCTACCCCATTATCGTGGGCTTCACCAGCGGTATCGCCGTGACCATCTTCACCACGCAGATCAAGGATTTGTTTGGCATGAGCATGACATCGGTGCCCAGCGACTTTATCGAGAAGTGGATAGCCTACTTCCAGCACATCGGCAGCATCGACCTCTGGAGCACGCTCATCGGTCTGGTTAGCGTAGTCATCATCGCTGTGACGCCTAAGTTCAGCCGTCGCGTTCCCGGTTCGCTCATTGCCATCATCGTCATGACTGTGGCAGCCCTGCTCCTCAAGCAGTATGCGGGTGTCACCTCGATTGAGACCATCGGCGACCGTTTCAGCATCAACTCACAGTTGCCCGAGGCCGTCGTACCTGAACTCTCGTGGGAGACCATCAAGGGCCTTGTGGGGCCAGCCATGACCATCGCCATCCTCGGTGCCATCGAGAGCCTGCTCTCTGCAACGGTGGCCGACGGTGTCATTGGCGACCATCACAACTCCAATACCGAGCTGATTGGTCAGGGCGTGGCCAACATCGTTTCGCCCCTCTTCGGCGGCATCCCTGCCACAGGTGCCATTGCCCGCACAATGACCAACATCAACAATGGCGGTCGCACCCCCATTGCCGGCATCATCCACGCCGTGGTTATGCTGCTCATCTTACTCTTCCTCATGCCGCTGGCACAGTACAACCCTATGGCTTGTCTGGCAGGCGTGCTGGTTGTGGTGAGCTATGGCATGAGCGGCTGGCGCTCGTTCCTCGCCCTGACGCGCAACCCCAAGAGCGATGTCACCGTGCTCGTGCTCACGTTCCTGCTGACCATCATCTTCGACCTGACTGTTGCCATCGAGGTGGGTCTCATCTGTGCTTGTCTGCTCTTCATGCGCCGCATGTCAGAGACAACCGACGTGAAAGCCATCTACGATGAGATCGACCTGAACGAGGATGCCGACATGGAACGTGGCAATCTGGAGCACCTCACCATCCCCAAGGATGTGGAGGTTTATGAGATCAACGGCCCCTACTTCTTTGGTGCAGGCAACCGCTTCGAGGACATCATGGCCCGCTACGGCCAACGTCCCAAAGTTCGCATCATCCGCATGCGTAAGGTTCCCTTCATCGACTCAACGGGTCTTCACAATCTGGAGAACATGTGCTTGATGAGCCAGAAGGAGGGCATCACCATCGTTCTCTCTGGTGTCAACGAGAAAGTCGAGGCTGTGCTGAAGCGCAACCACTTCGACCAGCTTCTTGGCTCGGAGAACATCTGCAACCATATCGACCTGGCCCTACAGCGTGCCAGCGAGATTGTCAGCGCATAAATTAGCGCATAAATTGTAAAGGAGGCGTATAGCCCCTTCATCTAAACTGCGAGGTCTGTGGTCATAGCCACGAGGCCTCGCATTTATGATTCCTTGTTTTTTACATGGATTCCATTTTTACCCTCACATACTCACATCAGATGCCTCCAGCCCTTGTACATCGGCATTTCAGATGGGTCATGTGAGTTGTTAGACTCCTAACACGATGGCTGGATCAATATTCAGTTTGCGGCTGATTTCTCTTCCCGTTTTTAAGGAAGGCTCGCCCTTGCCAGTTATAATTTCGCTGATACGTGCAGTACTCAGACCAAGCATTTCAGCCAACTTGCTCTGAGTAAGTCCCATTTCGTACATACGTAGCTTTATGGTTTCTACGAGTGATGGTGCTGCTATCGGATAATGCTCCTCCTCGTAGTCAGCAACAAGGTCGGAAATGAGATCAAGTTCCAACATGTTCTTATCGTCAGCAGGTGTGTCATTGCTAACAATCTTTAGCAGTTCGTTGATACGATCACAAGCCGCCTTATACTGTTTCTCAGTCTTAATCTGTGCCATACCTATATATTTTTTATACTCTTAAACCTGTTGTATTCCTCATGTGTGCCAACAAAACGCATGTAAACCTTCTTATTGACGAACAACACGATAGCCACAATTCTATAGTTGTTACCTTTTATGTCGAATACGTATCGGTCGTTACCTACATAATCAACGGTGTTAAACGTCTTCTTTATGTCCGCAAAACTATTCCAGTCCGCTTTACATATCCGTTTATACCAATCACGTAGAGGTACGTCGGCATCAGCGTGTTTGGCAATAAACTCCCTAATAATAGAAAAAGAAACAACTCTCATATTCCTAAACTTGGTGCAAAGATAGCAAAGTTATTCGGTTTAACCAAATATTTTTCGGAAATATTTATAGCTCCAGCATGTGTTTGGTAAAAAATTGAGCAAAATGCTGACAATTCGAGAAGAAATATTTTCGGATAAATATGCGAATCTGGAGCCACTTTTAACAATAACATCGTAAAGTCGGATTTCAGTCAAGAAAAAACAGTTGCTAGGATGCAATTCTTTGAAACAAAAGTTGTACCTTTGCAACTGGAAAGTAGATTCTGCATAGGAATGGCTTTTGTAATAATGAAGAAACGAATAAGAATAAGAACCAAAACGACATGAAGAAAACCATCATAACCATCATCTTCGCCCTCGCTGACTTCTATCCCAACATCGCTCGCTGTCTCGAACAATATATGAATGCAGTAGTATTTGAGTCAGGAAACTGAACTTGGAAAGATTCATCATGTCTTAATTGCAGCCTTGACTTGCGACATGTTGCTGCGCGAAACAGGGAGCGATTCGTGGCAGTGCTTGATAAGCAATTGGGTGGAGCCGGATTGTGAGATGATTTGTTCCACCTGACCGAGGTTAACCAAAAAGGCACGATGGCAGCGGACAATCATCGGGTAGCCCTGTAGCGTTTCCTCCATCTGTTTCATGGTGGCGCGAAGCATGTCGGTATGCACCTGATCGTTTTGGAGATGATTCACCTTGACATAGTTGCCCACGGCCTCAATATATAATAGGTGGGAAATCTGGAGCGTCACCGACTCGTTGGTCGTGCCACGAAGAAGGAGAGGACTCTCCCCCGACCCCTCCCTGTAATGGAGGGGAGTAGATAGACTTTCCGCTTCGTTACCGCCACGAGTGTAACCACTCCCCTCCCTCACAGGGAGGGG
>JAEEGL015652689.1_pt1 | contig 13818 bp, 10 predicted proteins | sample 9134231 | NCBI WGS metagenome assembly JAEEGL01 (sample SAMN16246548, study PRJNA631951) | gut metagenome | biome: gut microbiome; feature: rumen; material: fiber-attached | host: Bos | place: Iran: Karaj | collected 2018-10 | reverse complement strand
GGTTCAGATGGTTTATGCTGTTGAATCTACTCTTGATAAAGGTGAAAAATTTTATATTCAGGGTTTGGTTCCTTCTACTTCAATGAATCCAGCAAAGATTGACCGTGTATATGGTGTTGGGGTTGTTTCAATGATTACTTACAAGACTACTAAGTCTAATAAGAAGTGAGATTTAAGACCAAAACTTGAGATATAAGAATAAAGGGATTAGGGAGAAGGGTATAGGGAACAAGGGAAAAAAACATCCACACCAATCATAAACTAACAACTACAATAACTACCAAAATCCTAAGTCTTTTATCTTATATCTTATGTCTTCTATCTAAAATAAAGGAATAATATAATGAAGATTTCATTTCATGGTGCTGCCGGTTGTGTTACTGGTTCCTGTTACCTTGTTGAAGCTGCTGGCTCAAAGTTTCTTGTAGACTGCGGAATGTTTCAAGGTAATAAAACATTGAAAGAAAACAACTATAAAGAATTTGCTTTTGACCCGGCTTCTATAGATTTCGTTCTTGTAACTCATGCACATATAGACCATACGGGTTTGTTGCCAAAACTGGTTAAAAAAGGCTTTCATGGAATGATTTATGCAACTCTTCCTACTGTAGATTTGCTTAAATACCTACTTCCAGATTCTGCGCGAATACAAGAAGTTGAAGTCTTTCAGTTGAACAAGCGCAACGAACGTAAAGGAATTCCACCTGTTACACCAATTTATGATGAAATAGATGCTGATAATGCAATTAGTCTATTGAGAGGCATAGAACGCTATAGAGCTTTTGCTCCTGCAAAAAATATCGATGTCACTTTCCATAATGCGGGGCACGTATTAGGTTCTTCCTTTATTGAAATAAACATAAAAGAAGGCAATGAAACTAGAAAAATAGTCTTTTCAGGAGACTTGGGTGAAGATGACCACCCGATTATCAATGACCCTGACCGTATTAAGGCGATGGATTTTCTGCTTATAGAATCTACTTACGGTGACAGGAACAGAGATATCGTAACAAAAGAGCAGAGATTGAATAAAATTGCGGAAGTCTTTGCAGATGCTGAAAAACGCGGTGGAAAAATTATTATTCCAGCTTTCTCATTAGAAAGAACTCAGGATTTGCTTCACGATATTCTTATTCTTAAGAAACGTAATAAAATCTCTAGAATACCTGTCTATGTTGATTCTCCGCTTGCAAAGGAAATTACTCAGGTATTCTTAAAATATCCAGATATGTATGATGAAGATGCTACAAACGTCATGAAACAGATGGGTGGTTTGTTTGACCATCCTGATTTTCATTTCACAAATTCCGTAGATGAATCTAAGCTTCTTAACGAAAAAGATAATATTGTTATTATGTCTGCTAGCGGTATGTGTGATGCTGGACGTATTAAACACCATTTAAAGCATAATCTTTGGGACCCCAAAAACACTATCGTTTTCGTAGGTTATCAGGCTGAAGGAACCTTAGGCCGTTTAATCAGCGAAGGTGCTAAGAAAGTCAGAATATTTGGCGAAGAAATAAATGTTGGCGCTAAAGTTGAGTCTATTTATGGATATAGCGGTCATGCTGACCAGAATGGTCTGATGAAATGGCTTAAAGCTGTAGAAGAAGAACCTCGAAATATATTCGTTACTCATGGTGAACCAGAATCTTCAGAGGCATTAGTTAAACTTATTAAAGAAGAACGTGGTTTCAAGGCTATAGCCCCCAAAATGGGTGAAGAATATGACCTTCTTCAGTTCGTTAAAGTTGGTGATGTTGAGCTTAGTAAGAAACCCGATAAGGTTAAATATGTTCTTGTTCGTTCTTCTGCACCAGCTTATTCATCACTTACCAGAGACTCACACAATCTTAAGGCAGAACTTCTTATCAAGATTAATGAGCTTATGGAAAACTGCAAAGACGAATCAGAACGCTGTGCAAAACTGCAGAATCTATTGAATCTGCTTTAATGGAAATAAATTAACTTGAAATTTAGTTAATAATCGTTTATTCTTGCTAACAATAAATTGAATAAGACAAAGGAGTCTTAAAATGATTAATCCAGCAACACTTACTGATGAACAAGTTGTTGAACTTAGAAATAAAAAAATAGAATTAAACCGCAAATCACGCCGTTCAACTGGTATGGTTATGGCTTGTGCCGGAAAAGGGCAGGGGCTTTTGGAATGCAGAACTATAGAAGGAACTTGTCCCGATTATAATATCTGCCGCGGTATTGAAGAAAAAAAATAATATAATAAACAAAAAAAGAGGCTTATTTATTAAGCCTCTTTTTTTGTTTATTCGTGATAGAGATGCGTTACTTTGCTTCTTTTTTCCATTACTTCTGGTAATGCTTTATAAACGTCTGTAGGTGTCATAATCGGAATAGAAATCAGTATTTCGCTTCTTAATATTCCACCTTCACCATAAAACCTTACAACTGGGATTTTACCAGGAATAACTATTTTATCAGTAACTCTGGCCCTTTTAAATCTTAGGTTTTCAGGAAGCTTATCTCTTTTAATTATTTCGTTGTTAAATATTGCATAAAATCTTATGTCTTGTAGTTCAGGGGCTTCTGCTAGCATTTCCAGATATTCAACTTCTAAATCCAGTTCTGCTCCTTTTAAATCGTCAGGGAAATATACTGCTACGACTTGTTTTTGTTTGAGGGTATCAGAAAAATGGGCTTTAGGAATGCTAAAGCTAGATGAAAGCAATCTGTTTGAATTTACAGGTGCTGGCGCAGTGTTATTATCGGGTTCTGTTGTTGCTGTGCTTGGCAGATAGGTTACTTCGACTATATTCGAGTCTTCTGATTCACCAATATCATTAACAGCTCTTACTTTGTAGTGAAATGTTTCTCCAGGAATCACATTTTCGGTAATTGTTACATTTGTTATCGTGGAAGGAACATTGAAAATGGCATTGTCACCGTTTTCAAATATCTTGTAATTGTTTGCACCATTGGCTACTGACCAAGTCAGTGTGCAGGAATAAGAAGAAATATCTGTAGCAGTCAAGATAGGGGCGTCAGGTTTTAATTGAACTATTATAGCTTCATCGATTGCATCTTCCCCAGAAGAATTCATTACTGCTATTTTTACACTGACTGAGGTTCCCGCAGTCAGCCCAGTAACCTCAAACTCATCAGTATCAGCATCTACTGTAGCAAAAGACTCTTCATTGATAAGTATTCTGTAACCTGTAGCGTAAGGTTGTTTTGTCCATTTTACCTTGAATGAAGTCGATGTGATTGATTTATTTGGGATGGTCATTGTTAAAGAAGCAACTGGAAGCAACTGAACTTCTTTAACTGCAGACTTGGGAGATTCACCCGATGAGTTGATTGCTGTCATTGATATTTTAAGCAATTCACCTGGTTCGAAACCGCTTAATAATAGTTTATTATCGGTTCCTGATTCATTTTTAGAACCTATTAGTTTTGTATCGTTATAAACATTATATGAAGTAGCTGTTTGTACTCCTGACCATGTAATATTAAATGAAGCTGTAGCTATATCTGTAACAGCAAATACAGGAGGTTCTGTTCTCATAAGTATTTGGGTTATACTTGATATTCCTCTGAACTCACCTTTATGGAAAGTTACAACTCTAACTTCTATATCTGATGCAGGAGTAAGATAATTACAGACTTGTTTTCTGTTCTTTGTAGAAAAAGCATAATAAGTATGGTTTAACATGACTTGATAATGAGTTGTTTCATCTGTATCTGGGAAAGAATTCCATCTGACTTCTATACTTTTGTTGCTGAGATGGGTTACTTCAGGACATTGTTGAAAATAATTGTCCGCTTCAGTGTTTTCAGCGTTTAATAATGTACCTGAAACAACTATTAATCCTATAAGGATTATAATAAACAAAATAGGATTTAATTTTGTGCTAATTAAACCTGTCTTTTTCATTATTGTACCGATTCTATTAGATAGAATAATAAATATTCATATTTAATTTATTTATTTTTTTTAGAATTACAAGTTTTTTATAGTAAAAATCTTAGTGATATAAATAATCTTGCTCAAATTGATAAAATAACTTAGAATACTTACATTACGGTGGGGAGGTTGTTAATATGATAGAACCTAAATATGCTGAACGTTCCAAGCTTTTAAAACCAAGCTCAATTCGACAGATGATGGCTATTGCCAAAGAATTGCTTGCTCAGGGTAAAACTGTTTATGAGCTTAATATAGGTCAGCCTGATATTCCATGTATTCCTGAATTTGTTGATGGAATTATCAGAAAAGTTGAATCAAGGCAGATTAATTATACTCCTTATAATGGTGAAACATATTTGAGAGAAACCTATGCACGTTATTTAAACAGTTATTTTGATAGACGTGGTGTAGACCACCTTGTTATAGATACAGAGAATATTCTTGTTTGTGCTGGTGCTTCTCACTGTTTGAGCAATATATTTTTAACTATCTGTAATCCTGGCGATGAAGTAATAACATTTGACCCATTTTTCTCTCCCTATCAAGGTTTTTTAGCAATAGCCGGTGGTGTTCTTAAATCTATTCCTACCCAAGCCGAAAATAATTTTGCTCTACCTGATAACGATGTAATTGAAAGTTATATTACAGATAAAACCAAAGCTATTCTTATCAATACTCCAAATAATCCTTCTGGAAGAATCATGAGCTATGAAGAATTAGAAAGACTTGCCAGAATCTGTGTTGAACATGATATTTATCTGATTAGCGATGAAGTTTATCGTGAAATGATATTAGGTGATGAAGAAGCAGTCAGTGTTTTGCAAATTGACTTGCATGATGACGAATTGAACGAAATGCTTATAAACAGAATGATTGTTGTAGATTCTGCAAGCAAAACTTTCTCATTATGCGGTTCAAGAATAGGTTTTGTTATTTCTTTACAGCCGATAGTTAACACTATTGCACTGGTTAATGCCCACACAGTAGCTTGTATATCTGATATGATGCAATATGGCGTAGCAAACTGCTATGATGCTGCAATGTGGCGACCAGAATATATTGAAGAATTCAGATCAATATATAGGGAACGCTTAGAAGCAACTATGGAAGCCATTCACAGGTATCTTCCCAAGTGCATTGTTTCTAGACCTAAAGGGGCTTTTTATGTAATGATAAAATTCCCTGAATTAGATGATATAAATGAATTCTGTCACTATACTCTTGAGCACTTTAATATGGGTGGTGAAACAGTAGCTTTGACACCAGCCAAGAATTTTTATCTAGACCCGGAACTTGGTAAAAATGAAGTTAGAATAGCTCTTGTTGTTTCACCGGATAAAATGAGACGAAGCATTCAGATTGTTGCTTCATCATTAAAGTCTTACAAACGATATAAGGCTAATATTGATTCCCATATGAGACAGCTACTTTAAGAAAAAGACTTAAGCTATAAGCTATAAGATATAAGCCAGACTATTCTTATAAATACCCTCTTTTTTAAAGAGGGATGTCATGCATATTATGCATGACAGGGAGATTTTTAAATCAAAAACAATACAAAAAAATTTGACCTAAACTATTGATTTGAAAAGGCAATAAGAGTAAAATTTTACGCGAAAAATTTTACTCTTATTTTTTTATGGAGGCATATACCCTTTATGCTAGATATTAAATGGATTCGTTCTAATCCTGAATTATTCAAAGCCGCTATGATTAAACGCGGTCTTGCTGCTTTCGATCACCCAACAAATAAAGCAATAATAGAAAAAAACGGTAACCCTGAAGAACCAGTAAAAAAGATGGCTATTCTTCTTGAACATGCTTCTGAAGCTGTTGTTGAAAAGATTCTTCCATTAGAAGATTTGGACAAGAAACGCCGTGAAATGATTGCTGAAGTTGAAAAACTTCAGGCTGAAAGAAATACAGCCAACAAAGAAATAGCTCGCAAAAAAGCAGCTAAAGAACCTTGTGAAGACTTATTCGCTGGTATGAAGCAGATGAGCAACAAGATTAAAGAATTAGAAAAAGCTTTGGAAGAACAGGATTCACAGTTTACTGAACTTCTTATGAATATTCCAAACGCTCCTCATGAATCAGTTCCATTAGGTTTTGACGATAAATCTAATGTTGAAGTTAAGAAGTGGGGCACTCCAAAAGATTACGGTTTTGAAGTTAAAGACCATGTTGACCTTGGTGCCAATCTTGGAATATTAGATTTTGACAGAGCTGCAAAGATTTCCGGTGCTAGATTCTCTATTCTTACTGGTAATGGTGCTCGTATGGAACGTGCTATCATGAACTTCATGCTTGATACTCATACTCAGAAGCATGGATACAGAGAAGTTGAACCTCCTGTAATAGTTAATTCATCAGCTCTTAAAGGCACTGGTCAGTTACCAAAATTCAAAGAAGACCTCTTCAAACTTGAAGGCTATGATTATTGGCTGATTCCAACTGCTGAAGTTCCTGTTACTAACTACTATGCACAGGAAATTCTTAAAGAAAGTGACCTTCCAATAAAGCTTACTGCTTATACTCCATGTTTCAGAAGTGAAGCCGGTAGCTATGGTAAAGATACTCGCGGAATGATCCGTCAGCACCAGTTTGATAAGGTAGAACTGGTTAAATTCACAAAACCAGAAGATTCTTATAAAGAATTAGAACTTTTGCGTGATGACGCTGAAGATATATTAAGACTTCTTGGTCTGCCATATCGTGTTGTATGCTTGTCTTCTATGGATATGGGCTTCTCGGCTGCAAAGACTTTCGACTTAGAAGTTTGGTTGCCATCTCAGAAGATGTATAGAGAAATCAGCTCTTGCAGTAACTTTGAAGATTTCCAGGCTCGTCGTGCTGGTATCCGCTACAAAGGTTCTGAAGCAAAAGCCAAGACTAATCTTGTTCATACATTGAATGGTTCTGGTCTCGCTATTGGTAGAACTTGGCTAGCAATATTAGAAAACTACCAGGATGAAGGCGGAAGAATCTATATTCCTGACGTTTTACAGCCATACATGGGTGGACTCACTCACCTCGAATGAGGAATTAGGAGTTAGGAGTTAGGAATTAGGAATGAAAACTTCAAAAAGCGGTATTGCCATGACTTTTTCAATGCCTCGCAATAACAGCTTTTTGAAGTTTTTTTTACTCTTGTTTTTATTCATATTTTCAATAATTCTGACAGGCTGTCATCACCACCATGGCTCGGCTGTTTTCCCTGAAGAAAAAACAGATAGGTTAAAACTTTACGGCAATGTTAGACTTAACAATATTAAATTCCCAAGCTCTTTATGTGGGAATAATGATTACCAATTCAGAGATTTATCAGTTTTTAATCTGAGTATTCAAGATGATAATGTTAATGTTGCTAGCATCAGTGCAAATGGTGAGTTTTCTTTTTCTGAGATGGAGCCTAGGGAGCAGGTGGTTATCTTTTGCCAGAATTCCTCTAATAAGAATATTGCCTTTGAATGGATGGGAGCTTCTTCAACAGGTTTATCCGGCGAAATCAATGTTACAATAAACATTTATTCAACTGCTCGTTCTTATATTGCCAGAACTCTCAGAGACAGATATGGCAAAAGAGTTAAACCTGAGTTTATAGAAGATAAATATATCCAAACCACTGTTGATGCTATTGCTGAAGTTATCGAAAAAAATCCTGAATTATTAGAAAATACTCCTTTATCAGAAGTTCCATTAATAAAAGATACTTATACTGCTATGGCATCGTCTTTAAATGATGGTGGTTCCGGAGCTTATCCTAAAGAACATGTTTTCCTTTTTTATTTTGCTGGAGACAATGACTTAGGAATATTCATGGAAAACACAATAAATAGTATTGCCGAAGCTGGTTTGCCTTCAAATACAGAAGTTTTAATAGCTTTCGATACTTCCCATTCCTTACCACTATTAAATAAAGCTGGAGGAGCAGCTTACAGACTTGATGGCAATAAGCTGAAATTACTATATGAGATAGGTGACGTTGATTCCACAAATGCCTTAGCTATAGAAAAATTCATTGAGTTGTCTGTTAGAGAATATCCAGCTAAAGGTTATTCGCTGATTCTAAGCTCTCATGGAGGAGGGTGGAGAGATCATGAAAGAATTCTTGCCTCTAATAGAGCTGTATTTATGAATGATGTAACATCAGTAGCAACGGGCACGGTCTTGAATATTGCTTCCGGCATTGAATTAGCTTTCAATCAACTTAATGCTTCAAATAGAAAGTTTGATATGATTGTTCTCGACGCTTGTAATATGGGCTGTATAGAAACTGCATATGAATTTAGCAATCTATCTGAATATACTATATTCTCACAGGCTTTGATGCCAGCAGAGGGCATTCCTTATTATGATTTCTTTAAGGAAATATCAGAAAGAAACATAAGCAATACAACAGCTTTTGATAGAGCTGAGCTGATTTGTAAGTTGTATTCTGATAAATATGTAAATCAGCCCAATGTAATAGATACAGGAATCAGCCTGATAGATAATTCTGCTGTTCCAAATTATGTAAGCTGCTGTAAAAACTATTTCGAAGCTATTTATAAGAATATAAATAATTATGCACCGCTTATTTATAATATAAGAACTTTAAAATCAACGAATGACGGTGAAGAAGCTAGTGGTGACATAATACAGAGTTTTTCAGCATTTAAGGAATTTGTAGATTTAAAACAATTAGTTGATGAAAGCTACAATGTTTTATTAAATGTAAAAATAGAAAGCGATGCATTATCTGCTGCCTTTGATTCCCTTGTTAAATACAGTAAGTATTCTGATTCCTTGAAAAATGCAAATGGAATTTCTATAACATTCCCTGAAAAAGAAGTTTACAACGCTTATTACAATGGCATCTTGCCGGCTAATGAATATTACCATTTGAAGTTTCTTACACTTACAGACTGGGGTAAGATTCTTGATGCTATGATGCCGAATAATAAGTAATTATAATTCTTTTGATTTAAGCAATTTTATTCGGGGTAGGATTGACATCATATTAAACTTGGAATTATAATACTGTTTAACATATAGGTAAGGAGAAACGTTCTATGAGAAGTCCAATTCATAAAGAGGGGTTTAAATTTGCAGGAGTCTTTTTGGCTCTGGGAATTTGTACTTCATATATTAATAAATGGATTGGTAGGCTTTTCTATCTTCTTACAGGTTTTACTCTTTATTTCTTTAGAGATCCTGAACGTAAGATTCCTGAAGGTGAAGGTTTGATTGTTTCACCTGCTGATGGCAGAGTCATTGGAATTGATTCTGTAGAACACGCTCCATTTATTGATGGTCCAGCAAAGCGTGTTACTATTTTCTTATCTATATTTGATGTCCATATTAATCGTTCTCCAATTAAAGGGAAAATAGCATACAGACAATATGCACCTGGCAAATTCCTGGCAGCTTTTGAACCAAAAGCTTCTACTGATAATGAACAGAATTCAGTTGGAATTGAAAGTCCTGACGGTTACAGAGTTCTTGTTAAACAGATAGCTGGTTTAATTGCCAGAAGAATAATATGCTGGAAGAATCCTGGTGATGAAACTCAATTAGGAGAACGTTTCGGATTAATTAGATTTGGTTCTAGAACAGAAATCTTTATGCCATTAGATGCAAAGATTGATGTGAAAATAGGTCAAAGAGTTACGGGAGCTTCTACTGTAATAGCTAGAAGATAAAGATGGAAACAAACAACAATAATAACTATTTCGATAATGATGAAATAATAAACGAAGGTACTCAAGCAAATCCTGATTCAACTGAAAATTTTATAAAGAAAACAAATGTCTCTGAATCAGAAACTAAGACAGATGCTTCTTTGAACCCCAAAGAACGTAGGAAAAAAGCCTTAAGAAAGCATCTTTCAATTATACCTAATTCCTGCACTTCAATGAATCTTGTTTGTGGATTCATGTCTGTTTTAATGGCGTCACATGGTGAATTCCTGGCGGCCAGCTGGCTTATTCTAATTGCTAATATTTTTGATATTCTTGATGGAAGACTGGCTAGACTGACTTCTGTTGAATCACAATTTGGCGGAGAATTAGATTCTTTATGTGACTTAGTTAGTTTTGGGGTAGCTCCTGCATTCTTGGTTTATACTCTCCATTTTAAAGATGAAGCCAGTATTTTGGGAATGTTTGTTTCAGTAATATTTGTTTTATGCGGTGCTATAAGATTAGCTCGCTTTAATGTTACTCCTCATTCTCACAAAGATGTATTTGAAGGTATGCCTATTCCTGGTGGTGCAGGAATCTTAGTTACAATGGTTATTTTTGAAATGCTATATTTCAGTTATATGCATATACCTTCGTTTGTTGTTGCTATCATTATGGTTGTTACAGCATTCTTGATGGTAAGCAAAATTGAATATCCGGCAATGAAAAAGACTCCTAAAACCAGTAAAAAGCGAATTTTTGGTGTTCTTTTTGTTATAGTTGCTTTTGTAATCAATCCTCCGATAACTCTTTTCTTTGCCACCTGGGGTTTTGCTTTTTATGGCTTATTTATGGCTACATTCAGAGTTCTTCTCGGTTTTGGCAGAAAAGTTAAGAATCGTAAAAAATCTATAGCTACAGCTACTGTTGGTAATGAAGATTGAAGAGGGAAGATATAAGATATAAGATAGAAGAGGGATAGAGCTTAGAGCATAGAGCTTAGAGTGAAGTAAGGTTTAATTGTGTATAAAAAAAGAACCACGCGATAGTTGCGTGGGTTCTTTTATTTAGCCATAAAATAGTAGAAATATAGCTAGGCTTGATTCATTTATGGTAATTAGAGCTATATATATTTAAGTATAGAAAAAAGCACCAAATTAAAAACTTGGTGCTTTTCTTTTATTGAGAAAGGGAGAGTTTAAGAATTATCCTTTATTTGGTGGTTCGATACCCTTCATTTCAAATTTCTTTAAGATAAATTGTTCGTCAGGATTCTGTGGGTCAGCATAAACAGCAATTATTGAACCATCAGTAGTTAACTTACAATATCTCATAATGAAATTTAAAGAGCTATTTGGAATTACTTTTTTAGCAACAATACTATTGTTTGTATTATTAACTGCATAAATAGTAACTTCAGTATCTAATTCACCACTAGCTGCTTTTACTAGATAAACGTCTAATGAACGATCAACATCAAATCCAAGATATTCTAAAGATGTAACCTGTTTGGGGGCTTCAGCTTCTGGAGCAACCCATCTTACACTTTTGTCTTCTTTGAAAACTTTCTTGGGGAAAATTGTTTTCCCTTCTTCTGTAAATACAGGCTGTTCAACTATAACGGATTGACATTTTTTATCTAACACAACTTCTGTAGAATCAGGAAGTAATGTCATTTGGCCTTTTTTATCAACTTTGAAAGTTCTGAAATCAAAATCCTTTAAACACCAGCCGTCAATATTTCTTGAAATTATCATAGGATTAATAGGTTTATTTTCATATGATAAGTTCATCGCTTTGAGTTCTTTAGGATTATTGATATCAAGAGCTAGAATAGAGGAATAATTATATCCGCAGAAATAAGCTGTTTTGGTATCTACAGCCATATCGCAGAAATAATCATCTTCTGATTTTATTTCTTTGTTGAAAGGAATAGCTATTTCCTTTTGATCACCGTCATAATCTATACGAATTAGACGTTTGTCTCTTGTTAACACATAAACATATCCATCTGGAGAACTGGCTATAGCTTTACATACACCCTTAATATACAAACCATTTTCATTTAAAGGTTGCTTAACGTTTTCTGCCATAATTTCTCCAGAAGAAAGCATTATACCAAATAATGCTGCAATAAATAGTTTTCTCATTCAAGAACTCCAATGTTTATTTTATTAATCTTTATTTAGAATACTATATTTTAGCAAGACATACAAGACATTGGAGCATTTGATTGTTTCCACCAAGCTACGAAGTCTGACCAGCTCATAGTTCTTTCAACACCCTTCCAAGCGGGGTCGTTAAGAATTACATTACCGTTGGCATCCATACCCTTCATAACTACATAGTGACCTTTAACATGGCAAAGCAAAGGCTTGCCTTCTTTAAGTTTCTGTCTACAGAAGTCTTGATTTACTGAGTAATGCCACTGAGCGTTGCTCATACCATACTGTTTAGCAGCTCTTGCCAAACCATCGTGACCAGTACCATTTTCTCTTGTACAACCACTAATCTTATAAAGGTCTGTAACTGTAACAGTTGGATCACCTTTTCCGTAGAAGCCAAGGATCATAGATAATGAAGTTGGACCACAAGAAGACCAAGGAGCTGGAGTGTTAACTGTACCTTGATAATTCTTTGGAACGTCTAATACAACTTTATCGCCACTGATAGTTACAGTGCCTGGAGTTCCGCCAGAAACTGCTGGAGTTTTGCCTTCAGCGCCGTCTTTAGATGCTTTAACACCGTCTTCTTTGCTTAAAGAACCACCGCTTCTTGTATCACCAGGATAGTAGGGTTCTACACCAGAACCAGCTTTGTCTGGAGTTGAAATATAGTTTTTATGCATGTAACCCTGGGTTCCATCTATTTCTACAAGATAGAATTCACCAGAAGAACCTAGAACTTTAACGCTTGTGCCATTACCGTAATTGCCTAATACATTACCCCATGGCCAACTTCTCAATCTAAGGCTGCTGCCTTCAACACCAGTAATTGTTCCGTCTTTTGGATAACCTTCTTCGATTTTTTCAATACCACACAATTTGGCAGTATCTAAATCTGCAATTGATGGGTTTTCAACAGTATTAGTAGCAGCGATATCTTTGTCATCAGCAAATGGGTTGGTATCACTGTTACTACTAGAAGAACTTGCTGTGGTTGAAGTAGAAGTGCTTGTAGAAGTAGAAGTTGAAGTTACAGTTTTAGTTTCGGTATCAGTTTTGGTTTCGGTTGCTGTTTTGGTTTCAGTTTTTGTTTCGGTTGCTGTAGCGGTACTAGTAGTAGTTTCTGTCTTAGTATCGCCTAAAAGACTAGCTTCATAAGAAGCTGCAGCGGAATCAACTTCGTCATCTGTTTTCTGATTTGGAGCAAAAGTCTGCGAATAAACAGAAGATGTGCATAAACCAATTACGAGCATCAATAATAAAAAGGATTTTTTCATAAACATCTCCCAAATAAGTTTATACTAATTATACTTAACTTTTTTCAAAAAGTTTTTTATGAGATTAATATAATTTTACATAATATTATTGAAAAATTCTATAATCTGATAAATTTTTTTTACCAGATTATAGAAAATGATTATTCTTGAGGTACAACGTTGAGCATGAATGATTCAGAGTGAGAATTGAATTCCGGAGCATACATGCACATGATTTCGGCAATGCCTGTCTGATATTGACCAGCAAGTTGTACACGAATTTCATATTCAAATACGTATGTACCTTTTGGCAGATAATCAATAAAGAAATGGGAAGCAGTATCTTTAGTTGATTCATAATAACCAAGTCCGTCTTGCCATTTAAATCTTGATAACACATTGACTGGTTCCATACCGCTGCCGCGCTGGTCTTTCATGTGTACAAACTCTAAATCACGGTCAGTTCTAAGTTCAATTCGAACTACAACCAAATCACCGACTCTAAGTTTGCCATCTTTTACAGGTGATATTTCAGGACCTTTTTCTGTATTCTTCTTAACAAATAAAGTCTTTTTCAACTTTAAATTGTTTTCAAAATGCGTAACTTTTGACATGTCTTCAATATACTGCCAGTGTACAGCACCCCAGGCAACGCCTTTGTCTTCCTTTTTAAGCTGAATATTACCCATCTGAGGTTTAACTTCAGCACCAGAATAAATCTTCTGATAGTAGCCTGTACCAGCTTCAACTTTTTCTGGCTTAACTTCTTTATTATCAAGATAAATTGT
>JAEEGL013883639.1_pt1 | contig 13818 bp, 8 predicted proteins | sample 9134231 | NCBI WGS metagenome assembly JAEEGL01 (sample SAMN16246548, study PRJNA631951) | gut metagenome | biome: gut microbiome; feature: rumen; material: fiber-attached | host: Bos | place: Iran: Karaj | collected 2018-10 | reverse complement strand
TTCGCAGCGGCGTGATGACGGTGACCGACAAAATTCCGGATGGTTTGGTCTTTCAGGGGTTTGTCGAGACGAGCAACGGAATTATCGCGGCGCATCCGGTCAATGGCTCGGGCAGCTGTGCGGGCTTAGTGATTGATGATACTGGCGACACGACGGGCTGGAATGCTGGCGAAACCGAGTATGTTTGGCATGGTCTGCATTACGACAAGGCCTCCGAAACTGTTTCCCTTCGCGTGAAGAACGTGATGGCCGGCTGCGAAGTTACGGTTGGTATTCGCACGAAGACGCCAAGATTGCGCGAAGGCGAGAAGCGTCGTGACTTTTATAACTTTGCGACGGAAATGGAAAACCTAGCGACGGTGGATTCGAACATGACGCACCACTGGATTGGCAAGGACGAAACGTCGGCAAAGCACACGGTTCGCTATAGCTATACTGGCGTGACGCCGTTGAATGCGAAGGTGCCGGCGGAGCAGCAATATATTAGCGGCTCGACTGTGAGCGTAGCGATGGACCCAGTTGTGCGCGGCTATACTTTCTCTGGTTGGACGACTGCGGATGCGGCGATTGAAAATGGTAAATTTACGATGCCGGATAGCGACGTGACTTTGGTTGGTTCGTTTGTTGAAACGGCAAAATACAATGTGAAATATCAGATTGAGACTGAGGCGCCGGAGGGCTATCTGCCGCCAGCAGAGCGCAGTTATGCGCCAGGCGAGTTCGTTGAACTCGATACGACGCAGGCAGGATGGACCTTTAAAGGCTATCGCTTTACGGGGTGGGCTTTAAACCGCTTGGTTATCGAGAACGGGGGCTTTACGATGCCGGAGGCGAATATCACGTTTAGTGGCGGTTTCGAGAAGATTAGCTACGAGGTGAATTATGAATTTGTCGGCGACGTGATGCCGGACAACTGGGCGAGCCTGGTTCCGGCCTCTGAGGCGAAGTATCCTGGCGATACGGTTCAGCTAGCGGCTGAGCCAAGTGCGGATGGCTATCAGTTCTTGGGTTGGATGTATGAAGATAATTTTGCGATGCCAGAGAACGACGTGACGATTCAGGGCAAGTGGATGTCGGTTGGCGAGGGCGTGTTCCAGCCTGAAATTACGCAGGAGATTACGAATCCAAAAGATAAGTTCTACGCTGACGACGAGGTGAAGTTTAAGGTTACCGTGAAAAACACAGCGAACTTTACGCTGAAGGACGTGAATGTGTATGCCGATCAGAAGGGTACGACATTTGATGAACCGGGCGAGGGCGCAAGTTTGCGTTCGGCGCACTTGGCGCAAATTGATAGTTTGGCTCCTGGCGAATCGCGCGTACTTAACGCTAGCTATGATGTCCATGAGGACTACGAGACGACGATTGAAAACCCAATCGAGCTCCTCAGTGCGACGGCAGACAACCATGTGATGAATATTAGCTCGTCTGCGATGGCGGCCTATAGGACGGTGACGTCATTCGATACTGGCGTAAAGGGCGGAGAGGACCCGGTCCCGGATCCAACTCCGGATCCAACTCCAGATCCAACCCCAGATCCGACTCCGACGCCGGATCCAGAGCCAGATACGCCGGAAGAACCAGAGAATCCTGAGACTCCTGAGACTCCCGATGACGAAGAAAAGCCAGTTACGCCGTCTACGCTCGACGAGATCATTAAATATGTTTCGATTTTCGCAGGATGCGGACTTGGTCTAGGCGTTGCGATTGCGATAATTAAGGCGCAGAGAAAGTAGGTGGAGATGAAAATGAACAAAAGATTAATTACGATTCTAGCGATAATCTTTGCGGTTAGCGCAGTGGTTTCTTTGCCGATCTTTGCGGCTTTTGCGGCGAATGTGCCTGTGCGCAGTGTGAATTTGGAATCGGATAGCGTCAGTTATGAAGCGGGCGATCCGGGGGCTTGGCGCGTAGATAAGGAAGCTTATTGGACAAAGAAGGGCGTTGCGAACATTGATTTTACGCTCAACGCTAATCCGGTGCGTTCAGACAAGCACTACGACTTGGTGCTCGTAGTTGACCAATCTGGTTCGATGTTCGGCGATACGATTGAAGAAGCTAAGTCGGATATGAAGGAGTTCGCAAATGTGCTTTTGTCCGATGGCCAGAGCCGTATGGCGTTGATTAGCTTCTCGAGTAGCTCGCTTTTGCGCAGCGATTTTACGACCAATGCGTCAGAGATAGAAAATGGCATAAATCATCTCGGCGCGGCGGGTTCGACAAATTATTACAGCGCATATAACAAAGTGTTGTCGCTTCTTGAAAACTATGAACCAGTTCCGGGCAATGATCTATGCGTGATGCTTGTCTCGGATGGATATCCGAACGATGGTCATCCGCAAGAAGTCGCTCTATATAAGCTCTTGAAAGAGAGGTATCCGGATTCGTTCGTTTATGGGGTGCAGTATAGCATGGGCACTGCCGAATATATGCTAAATGTAACCGATAAGATGGAAAAGAGTGATCATACGACATTCCTCGACAAGATGATGAGTTTGTCGGGGTTAAGGGTGCCGTTTGATACGATGATTCTCTCGGACTATATTAATAACCAGTATTTCGAGCTGACCGGCAAGATGACGGGCGACGGCAGAAAAACGGTTGATGCTGCCAACGACGGTACGCCAATGGTGATTTGGGACGTGTCAAAGACGGGCTTTACCGGTACGATGCCGCGAAAGCTGACGGTTGAAATTAAGTTGAAAGACGAATATATTAACGACGAGGACGGTTTATTCCCGACGAACAAACAGCTGAAGGGAATTAGTGTCGTTAATGATATTAGCAGAAATAGCTCTACTGATGCTACGCCGAAATTGAAATTGAAATACTGGGTGCGTTATGAGGCAAATGCGCCTGAAGGATGTACGATTGATGGTACGCTGCCTACGGCAAAGGAAGAAGTGGTCTTTAGTACGGTGCGTATTGCCGATACAGCAATCTCCTGCGGCGACTGGGACTTCAAGGGCTGGGTGATCCGTACGGATACCGCTGAGCGTATCAATAAAGATTACTTTATTATGGGCAACGAAGATGTCTATATTGAGGGAACATGGGGCAGGCCGGCAATTACGAAGTCTACTGAGGGCACGCCATGGCAAGAGAGTTATGCGTTGCTCGATACGGGCTACAACGTGAATACGAAGCTTAATAGGCTCGCCAACAAGAAGATTGCTGCAATCAAGAAGGCAGACGTATTGCTCGAGGATAGAATTACGGGCGCGAACAATAAGATTTCCGCGGCTACGTCCCCGATCAATATTTACGCATGGTTTAATTCTGATGATTCGACGATCTATATTTACTCCGATGCCGATACGATTAAGGGCAATGAGGACTCCGCATATCTGTTTGGCGGCAGCCTTAACTCGAGTAGGCTGAGCGCAGTTACGGATTTCTCGGGTGTGGCGGACTGGGATATGTCTGGCGTGACGACTTTGAGAGGCTTCCTCGCCGCCAATACCGCAATTCCAGATCTTGACGATTTTGCAAACTGGGATGTGTCGCACGTGACGACGCTTTGGAACGCATTCAACAAGTTGCCGACGGCTAATATTGACGGTTTGGCAAACTGGAATACGGAAAGCTTGACTGATGCCAGGACGGTGTTCTCTGACTCTACGGCGATTACGAATATTGATGCGCTAGCTGGATGGAAGATGAGCAAGGTGACGAATATGAACAGCATGTTTAGCGGCTGTAGTAAGCTAACAAGCGTGAGCGGTGCTAGAAACTGGGGCGTGAGAGATGTGACTCTGATGCCTAGTATGTTCCAGTATACAAAATTGGCATCTCTTGATGGTCTTCAGGATTGGGACGTGTCGAATGTTACAGATATGTCGTCAACATTCATGAACATATCGACGCTAAATGATATTAGTGCACTAGCAAACTGGGATGTGAGCAGCGTGAAGAATATGGAGTATCTGTTCAGCGGCGACTCTTCACTCGGCGATATTTCGGCACTGGCGCGCAAGACGGTGACGCGAGCCGACAGTACCGAATATGTCGCTTGGAATACAGCTAAAGTAACGAATTTAAAGGGAACGTTTAAGAACGTTGGCGCGACCAGCACGGCTGGTTTGCTAGATTGGGACGTGTCATCGGTAACGACTCTTTACGAAACATTTGGCGGCTCGGGATTTGCAAACCTCGATGGCTTGGCTAAATGGGATGTTTCGAAAGTTACCAACATGAATAGCACGTTCTCTGGCATGCCTCGCTTGACGTCGGTAGCAGGTTTAGCGAAATGGAATACGTCTAATGTGACCACGATGATTGAGATGTTCTTTGATCAATTCGTGACTGGCACATTGACGAATTTGACGGGCCTCGAATATAAGCTTGTCGAAGAAGAGGGCAAGGATCCGTATTATGCTTGGGACACCTCTAAGGTGACGACTATGGAGAAGATGTTCTATTACCAGGATGCTTTGCAGAATGTGGATGCTTTGATTGATTGGAAGACGCCGGCGCTACGGAATATGGAATACATGTTCCATTCGTGCACCTCGCTTTCTAGCATCTACGGCTTAAGTAACTTTAATACGGCGCGCGTGAATAATATGGATGAAATGTTTAGCGGCGATTCTAGCCTTGCCGATATTGGGCCACTTTCAGGCTGGGATGTTAGCGGTCTAAGCGCGATGAGGCGAGTCTTCTACTATACGGCTATTTCCGATTTGACGCCGATTCGCGGATGGAACGTCTCGAATATTACGGATATGTCAGAGTTGTTCAGCTTCACCTGGTCGTTACGGTCGCTTGAGGGGCTTCAGGATTGGAAGCCGTGCAAATTGACGAATCTAACAAAAATGTTCAATAACGCTACTGCGCTAACGGATATTAGTCAGTTGGACGGTTGGGCGAAGAATGCGGACGGTAGCTCCTGCATAAAGCCGAAGGATTTGACGTCGATGTTCTATGAGGCACGCTCCTTGACGACGCTACATGGTCTTGAGAATTGGGATATGAGCGCGCTAACCACGATTCAGTACATACTCTATAATGCCGTTAATATCGAAGACATTAGCGCGATGGGTGAATGGCATCCGGTGGTGCTCAGCACGATGTATTATGCCTTTAGAGCGGACGCGAAGCTGACGACCGAAGACTTGGCGGTACTCGAAAACTGGAATGCAACGCTAACCGTGACTCCTTCTGCACTGTACGCTTATGACGGCATTCCGGACAGTGTCGTTCGACCGACAATTAAGCCAAATAACTAGCACAGATTCGCCGTGTTTTTCGTGATAGAATAAAGACATGGCAAAAGAGGAGATACAGCTAAAACCGAGTGATTTTGTGCACTTGCATAATCACACACACTATTCGCTTTTGGATGGTTTGACAAAGGTGGATGAGCTGGTGAACCTCGTAAAAGAGACGGGCATGGAAGCGGTGGCGGTGACCGACCACGGCACGATGTCTGGCCTCATTGACCTCTATAAGACCGCGAATGACGCGGGCGTGAAACCGATTCTTGGCCTTGAGGCTTATGTAGCGGCGCGCCGTTTGGAAGACCGCGATCCGGCTTATGATAAGGAGCGCTTCCACATTACTTTACTCGCGCAGACGAACAAGGGTTTTGAAAACCTTTGCCGCATGATGACGATTGCCGAAACGGAGGGCAAATACTACAAACCGCGCATCGACCATCGCTTGATGGAAGAGTACAACGAAGGGATTATCTGCCTCTCTGGCTGTGCCGGTTCGGAGATTTCGATGGCGATTCGCAATGGCGATATGGATAAGGCGCGCGAATTGGTGAAATGGTATGCGAAGACTTTTGAAGGGCGTTTTTACCTCGAGATGCAGGACCATGGCCATCCGGAATCGCCGACGCACTGGGATGTGCAGAATCATATTAATGAGACTTTAATGCAGTTCTCGAAAGAGTTTGATTTGCCGCTCGTGGTGACCTGTGATGCGCACTACATCAAGCACGAGGACCAAGATGCGCACGAGGTGCTGCTCTGTATCGGTACGGGTTCGCGCATCATGGACGAGAACCGCATGACTTTGAAGGATTTCCAGCTGCACGTGATTACGCCGGAGGAGTTGATTCCGCGTTGGCAGAAGACTTGCCCGGAGGCGATTCTCAATACGAAGAAGATTGCTGATAGTTGTAACGTGACAATCGATCTCGGTAGGATTCTCATTCCGAAATTCCCGATTGATACGGGTGAAACGGAGAAGGAATATCTCGACAAGCTCGTGTTCCGCGGCCTCGCTGAGCGTTATGGCTATATGACGAAGGAAGAGGCGGAGAAGGCGACAATCCCGGAGATTCGCAAGGTGCTTTCGAAGGAGATTCTCGAGCGCATCGATTATGAGCTCGAGACGGTCGACAAGATGGGCTACAACGGTTACTTCCTCATTGTGCAGGACTTCATTAACTGGGGCAAAAATCAGGGGATTATTTATGGGCCTGGGCGTGGTTCGGCGGCTGGTTCGCTGCTCGCATACGCGATTCATATTACGGATCTCGATCCGCTGAAGTACCACTTGCTCTTTGAGCGCTTCTTGAACCCGGACCGCATCTCGATGCCGGATATTGATACGGATATTCAGGATAACCGCCGCGACGAGGTGATCGAGTATTGTACGCAGAAGTATGGTAAGGGGCGCGTGAGCAATATTGTGACCTTCGGTAAGATGATGGCGAAGAACGCCGTGCGCGATGTGGCGCGCGTCCTAGATGTGCCTTATGCTGAGGCGGACAGGCTTGCGAAGCTCGTGCCGGATCCAGTGATGGGCCACCACGTGAAGTTGAAAGATGCGATTGTAAATGAGCCGGATTTGAAGCATGAATACGAGACGAATCCGACCGCGAAAGAGGTGATTGACCTTGCGATGAGGCTCGAGGGTACGATTCGTAGCCACGGCGTGCACGCTTGCGGCGTGGTGATTGCGCCGGATGACCTCGTGAAGTTTATGCCGCTTGAAGTTTCGGCCAAAGGCCCGCTTGCGACACAGTATCCCGGCCCGCAGGTTGAGGAGCTCGGCCTTCTCAAGATGGACTTTTTGGGTCTATCCAACCTTTCGGTGATTCAGCAGGCTTTGCGCATCATCAAGAAGGTGCATGGCAAGACGATTGATATGAATAAGATCCCGCTCGATGACGACAACGTATACGCGTTGTTCCGTCGTGGCGATACGACTGGCGTGTTCCAGTTTGAATCTGCGGGCATGAAGCGCTATTTGAGAGAGCTCCAGCCGACGGCGTTTGATGATCTTATCGCTATGAACGCACTGTACCGTCCGGGTCCGATGCAGTTCATTGAGAGCTTTATTAAGCGCAAGCACGGGGAAGAGCCGATTACTTATCTCCATCCTGGGCTTGAAAATTCGCTCAAGAACACCTATGGCATTTTGATTTACCAGGAGCAGTTCATGCAGGCGTCGAAGGAATGGTGTGGCTTTACTGGCGGTCAGGCAGATACTTTGCGTAAGGCTGTAGGTAAGAAGAAAGTCGACCTCATGAATAAGATGAAGCCGCTCTTTATCGAGGGCGCGGTGAAAGTCGGTGGTGCGACGGAGGAAATTGCAGAAACCTTCTGGAGTCAGTTGCTCGACTTCGCTAACTACTGTTTTAACAAGAGCCACGCGGCATGTTACGCTCTTGTCGCATATTGGACGGCATATCTTAAGACTTATTATCCAGATGCCTTTATGGCGGCTCTCATGACGGCAGATATGCGCTGGACCGATCGTCTCGCGATCGAGATGACCGAGTGTAAGCGCATGGGTATCCCGGTGCTTGGCCCGGATATTAACGAGTCTTACCCGGATTTCGCAACGGTAGGTAAAGAGAAGAAGATTCGCTTTGGCCTCGCGGCAATCAAGGGTATGGGCAAGGCTTTGGCCGAGGAAGTGATTGATGAACGTGACAAGAATGGTCCGTTCAAATCGGTTTGTGATTTCGCTAAGCGCGTGAATGCGACGAAGTTCAATAAGAAATCTTGGGAATCGGCGATAAAGACGGGCGTGTTTGACCGCTTCGGTGATCGTTCGGACTTGTTGTTCAATCTTGATAAGATTCAGGCATACGGCAACAAGATGCAGAAGGATGCCGCTTCTGGCCAGACGGATTTGTTCGGTGCGATGGGTGCGGCTGCGGAAGTGCCAGAGGTAGAGATTACGCCGGCACCGACGAAGTATACCGACAAAGAGAAGTTGATGTGGGAGCGCGACCTCATGGGTCTCTATATTTCCGCGCACCCGCTCGATAAATATGACACTTATTTCAACGAGCAGACGATGCCGACGAACGAGATTAAGCCAAATCTCGACGGGGCAGAGGTAATCGTGGGCGGTTTGATCACGAATGTGCGCACGCTTATTACGAAGTCTGGTTCGAAGATGGCCTTCGTGAAGATTGAAGATAAGTTCGGCGATATTGAAGTGACGGTTTTCCCGAGAACCTTCGAGGAAATTGGCGGCAAGTTGATTGTTGATACGGTCGTGAAGGTTGCTGGTAAGGTGAATTCGCGCGATCGCGATGGCTATATGACAGATGAGGCGAAGATTAACGCTGAAGAAATCACGGTTATTACTGATGAAGAGCTCGATAACTACGAATCGACGGGCGCAACGCTCAAGACACCGACGAAGGGTGTCGAGCCGAGCAAACCACGCGGAAAGACGGCCGCAACGTCAGTAGGTGGCGGATATAGAAAGTCTGCCGACAAACCGGCAACGAAGTTTAAGACGTCTGAGAGTTCCATCGACGCAAAGCCAGTAGCCGCAAAGAAGTTGTATATCCGTATTTTGGATTCGTCTGACAAGAAGAAGCTTGATGCGATGACGAAGATTTGTGGTACTTATCCGGGGTTATCCGAGGTTATTCTTGTGATTGGCGAGAAGAAAAAGGCGATGCGTATCCCATATAAGGTAGAACTTGAGGACGTGCTGATTTCTGGGCTAAAAGAAGTGTTCGGAGACGAAAACGTAATAGCGAAATAAAAAACCGCCCCCTCGGGGCGGTTTTTTAAATGTGTGACTGGCTTGAGGAGTAGTTGTTGTAGATATTGTCGTGAATACTTGGGTGGCCAATCTTGTTGGCGGCCTTCACGACCTCGGTAATATCATCGGTAATGCGATAAATCTTGCGATCACTAGCCTTGATGGTGCCGTTTTTCTGCATACGAGACTCAAAGAACTTATCGAGCGGTTTCCAGAAACTCTTGCCGATGAGGAACATTGGCATCTTTGGCATCTTGCCTTCTTGCATGAGAATGAGAATTTCGGAGAACTCGTCGAGAGTGCCAAAGCCACCAGGGAAGAAGACATAAACCTTACTCGAGAAGGTGAGCATGACTTTGCGAGCGAAGAAGTAGCGGAATTCGACCGAATCGGTGACGTACGGGTTGATGTGCTGCTCATGAGGGAGTTCAATATTGAGACCGATACTGCGGCCACCAGCTTCGTAGCAGCCCTTGTTCGCGGCTTGCATAATGCTCGGGCCACCGCCAGTAATCACAGCGTGGCCATTCTGGGCGAGCATGATACCAAGTTGCTCGGCGAGTTTACACCACTTATTATCTTCTGGGAAGCGGGCGGAACCGAAAATCGAGACGCCCTGAGCGTAAGTACGAACCTTGGCGAGGCCTTGCTCGAGATCCTTTGCATAGCGAAGGGAGCGTTCGACGTCTTCGGCGTCGAGCTTCTCGTTAGCGATTGCGTCGAGCCAGTTAGTAACCACTTTGTCCATTAACGAATCTCCTGAATCGGCATTGTATGAGTTTGTGCGTTCGCGCTGATGATGCCGTCTTTGCTGCCGATGTGCTGGATGACGGAGGTTGAATTAGCGCTTGCGAAGATGAGGGAATCTTTGAAGGATTTGCCGTTTGCATAGGCGGCGAGGAAACCGGAACCGAAAGCGTCGCCTGCACCGGTAGCGTCTTTTACCTTGACGTCTTCATAGATGCCGAAGCGATAAACTTCTTCGCCGTCGGTGGCAATGCCGCCTTGGCTGCCGTCGGTGATGATGACTTTTGGAACGTAGCTAGCGAGCTTCGAAACGAGCTCGGTGAGCAAGTGGCCTTCGACGATTTGCTGGGCTTCTTTTTTATTTACGAGAAGGACTTCGACGTCAGAGAGGAGACCGATGAGCTTGCGAGGGTGCTTTAATTCGAGGTTACCCGGATTAAACATTATCTTCGTATTGAGGGAGCGAGCCTTCATAAAGAAGTGATCGAGCATGTCCATGTCGCCGCGGAAGGTCGTCACGTAGAGCCAATCTGGATGGATGTCGTCGAGGTCGTTTGGCTCGAGCGCGTCAAAGCGTGAGCTGGCGCCGCGACAGGTGAGAATAGTGCGCTCGCCGCTCGGTGGGAGCATAACAATTGACGAGCCGGTCTGTTCGCGGTCGAGGAAGGTGACGTAGCTGGAGTCGATGCCCTCGTCGTCAAGGGAATTCAAGATAGCTTGGCCGGCAGAATCGTGAGAGATGCAGCCGATGAAAATGGATTCGTGACCATTGCGCGCAAAAGTAGTAGCAGCGTTGGTCGCGCCGCCGCCGGTGCTGTATTTGATCTTATCGATGTCTACTTTGGCTCCGAGTTCGAGCTGGTTAAAGAAACCTTTGGTGTTGGTACCAAAGTCATCATGGTCGACAAGGAAGATGTCCTGTAGGGCAGAGCCGATGCTTACGATGCGAGCCATTAAATTGGATCCTCCTTTTCAGTCTCAGCCATTAGAGCAGTGTACATTTTCTGTGGATCGTCAGCTTTGCTGATAGCGCTGCCGACGTTAATAACAGTGACGCCGCCATGGACGATAGTGCGAATATTCTCGAGGTTTGCGCCGCCATCCCAGCCGATTTCGATGGCTTGGTGGATTTCCTGGATGAGCTGAACTTTCTCGAGGAGAAGAAGATCGGCTTCGCCACCCTGTTTGCCGAGCGTGCCGGAGAAGATAAGCGCGTAGTCGGCAGCTTCGATAATTGGTTTGATCGAAGGCGGGTAGATATTCTTCGTAATCGCGACGCCTACCTTCATACCGTTCTGCTTCAAAGTGTCGAAAATAGAGAGCAAATCATCTTTGGCCTCTGGGTGAAGAATGACGAGATTTGGATGAAGCTTGATGAGATTGTCGAGATGGTTACCTGGTTCGGCGCTCATGAGATGAATGTCGACCTGCCAGCCTTTTGGCCACCAGATGGCAGTTTCGCTCATGAGGGTCGGCATGTTAGGGGAGAGCGTGCCGTCAGAAGCATCGATATGGATGCGCTTCGTAAAGGAATAATACTTCTTGATAATTTCCTTATACTCGGTCGGATTTGCGGTAGTAATGGTTGGAGCAACTATTGGTACTGCCATATTAGTCCTCGTCTAACTTTCGCGCGCGGCGTTGATATTGCGTGTCGGGAAGTGCAGGAGCAGTAAGGAAAGCATCGAGAATCTCAGCGAAGTGTTCGCTTGCGTTGTCTGCTGGGATGCAGAGAACGTTGGCGTTGTTGTGGCCGCGGGTTTCATATGCTTCGCTAGCATCGCGGCAGATTGCGGCGCGGATGCCTTTGTAGCGGTTTGCTTGCATGCACATACCTTGACCGGAGCCGCAGATGAGCACGCCAAAGTGACCTTCGGTATTGTTGCGAAGGACTGCTTCGGCAACCTTGCGAGCGTAATCGTTGAAATCGTCGTCGCCGTCATACTCGATAGCCCCAAAATCCGTGAAGGTAATCTGACGGCTAGCGAGCCATTCGATAACCTTATTCTTTAGTTCGAAACCACGATGGTCGGCACCGAGATATACGTGCATTTATTCGTTCCTCATCTTTCCGAAATCTACGCTAAGCTCGACGAGGCGGTTGCTGTAGCCCCATTCATTGTCGTACCATGCAACAACCTTGATGAGGGTACCTTCGATGACGTCGGTGAGTTTGAGGTCGACGATAGCGGAATTGCTGTTGCCGCGATAGTCGATGGAGACGAGTTCTTCGTCGGTAGCGGCGAGAATGCCCTTGTAGTAGTCTTCGTTAGCGGCTTTTCTAAAGATGTCGTTAATTTCTTCGACGCTGGTTGGGCGCTTCGTAACGGCGGTAATATCAGCAAGGGAAACGACTGGGGTTGGGACGCGGACAGAGAGACCGTTGAACTTGCCTTGGAGGCTTGGGATGGTCTTTGCGGCAGCTTTGCTAGCGCCGGTAGTCGTTGGAACGATGTTCTCGGCAGCCGCGCGAGCTTCGCGAATGTCCTTGGCTGGAGCATCCTGGAGCTTTTGGCTAGCAGTGTAGCTGTGAACGGTGGTCATCATGGCCTTGTCGATGCCGATGAAATCTTCGAGGACCTTCATGACTGGCGCAATACAGTTCGTAGTGCAAGATGCGTTGGAGAGAATTTGGTCATCACTTGTGACTTCGTCTTCGTTAACGCCAAGAACGATAGTCTTGGCGCCTTCGCCCTTAGCTGGGGCAGAAATGACGACTTTTTTGGCGCCAGCGTCGATGTGGGCGCGAGCATCTTCTGGCTTCGTGAAGAGGCCAGTACATTCGATAACGACGTCTACGCCAAGTTCGCCCCACGGGAGATTGTGAGGATCTTTTTCGCTGTAGACGCGGATCTTTTCGCCTTCGACGATGATATTTTCGTCGTCAGCGTCGACGTTGCAGGCATAAATGCCGTAGTTTGAATCGTATTTAAGTAGGTGAGCGAGAGTTTTGGCATCCGTTAAATCGTTGATGGCGACGATTTCTGTATCGTTGCGATCAAAGGCGATCTTGAAAGCGTTGCGGCCAATGCGCCCGAACCCATTTATTGCAATTTTGACCATTAGAAAGTCTCCCTTTGATAATATTCCTTATGCTTATTATATCATAAGGCGCGTGGTATAATAGGGAAAACAAATGGAGTAAAGAGAAAGGAAAATATGGCTGATTTTAATCAGGTTCTTGATCCAGGTGACTACAAAAATGGCACCATTAACGTTGTAATTGAAATCCCAACTGGCAGCAATCACAAGATTGAGTGGGATCGCAAGCGTGCTTGCTTCATGCTCGATCGCATTGAGCCGATTGCATTTGCGAAGCCTTGCAACTACGGTTTCATTCCTCAGACGATTGATGAGGATGGCGATGAGCTCGACGTGCTCGTTGTAACCGACCAGCCACTCACGACCGGTATTTATCTTACCGCACGCGTGCTTGGCGTCATGAAGTTTGTTGATGACGGTGAAGTCGACGACAAGATTATTGCTGTTGTTGATGACGATCGCAATAACGGCGATTCGATTAAGACGCTTGAAGATTTGCCAAAGCGCTGGTTCGAGCAGGTTGAATTCCACTTCAATCACTACAAGGATCTCAAGAAACCTGGCACGACTCACGTGAAGGGCTTCTTTGGTCTCGAAGATGCGCAGAAGGTGATTGCAGACTCGATTGAGCGCTGGAACAAGAAGAGCTAATTCGGCTTTATGGAAAAACCAGGCTTTGCGGCCTGGTTTTTTGTTTTGCTTGTGGCCTAGTTGTTTGCGCAGGTTGACTGACCGTCGCGCATCCAGAAGAGGCGGGTGGTGTAGAGGTTCGGCGTCGTTGTAGTGTCGAGTTCGGTGCAGACCTCGTAGAAGTGTTCCGTAACAGTTGGTTCTTCGGCGAAGGCGGCGGTGTTGCCGGAGACGACGCCGTCGTAGTAGTAGACTTTGCCGGCGTTGTTTTTGACGCCTATACCAGTGTCCGTGCTTATAGCACTTATATTTGGATTCGTCGTTGAGACATCGGCAGTGTCACGTCCATAATTCGGCGATGAAGCCGGTTCCGCAGCTCCAATAATAATTGTGCTTGAGTCGTTATAGATGCCATATGTTTTTCCTTTACCG
>JAEEGL013655795.1_pt1 | contig 13818 bp, 11 predicted proteins | sample 9134231 | NCBI WGS metagenome assembly JAEEGL01 (sample SAMN16246548, study PRJNA631951) | gut metagenome | biome: gut microbiome; feature: rumen; material: fiber-attached | host: Bos | place: Iran: Karaj | collected 2018-10 | reverse complement strand
TTTCTTTAATCCTTCCGACTGAATGGCAAGAATACGTTCGCAGCGTTCTTTCTTTAATCTTTCATCCGAAGGAACAAACGGCTGGCGGTAGAATTTTCTCGAAAGCGACGTAACCCTTTGTTTTAAGTCAAACGGAAGAATCAGATAATCCGCATCCGCTTTCAGTTCGAACGTATTCACCCTTCTTCTTTCCATGCGGATTCTTTCGATATCCACATCCGCACAGACAATTTCGTTTCCGAATACTTTTCCCTCGGCCAGAATGCTTCCGTATTCCGCAATCATGTTCTGGGAGCCGAATACCAGATCCTGACTGGATTCTCCCTCCCCGGCCGTCGAATAAACATAGCCGCATACCAGTCTGCCGGAAAGCGATTTAATCAGCATTTCCCGGTATTCCGCTTTTCCGATGATTTCCGTGGATGCGGACAGATTGACAATTAACGTTGCGCCGGCAAGCGCATGGGCTGTGGAAGGCGTGTCCGGCACCCATGCATCCTCACAGATTTCGCAGCCGACCAAGAGCCCGGGAACCGCCCGGCATTCGAGTAAAATATTGGAACCGAAAGGAATCACACTGTCTCCGAAAAGAATTTCACACGCTTTCGCGCATCCTTCGGTAAAATGTCTTTTTTCGTAAAATTCATTATAGGTCGGCAGATTTCTTTTGGGGATCAGTGCCAGAATCTCTCCATGGGAAATAGCCGCCGCAACATTATATAGTTTTGCATCCACTTCCGCCGGAAGCCCGACAAAAATAAGCGCATCCAGATCTTTCGTATCCCTTGCGATATCAAAAAGCGCTTCCTTTGCCGCATCAAGCAGGGTTTCCTGATAAAACAGATCCTGACAGGTATACCCCGTGATACAAAGTTCCTGACATACGATTATCGAAGCCTGCATCTTTGCCGCTTCCCTTACATATTTCTTAATCTGCTCCGCATTGCTTTTCGGATCCGCAACCTTTACCGGAACCGTTACCGCCGCTGTTTTTACAAAACCGTGTTTCATGAATCTGCCCCCGTTATATCATCCGTGTGCCATATGTTTCTAAAATAATAATACCACAAATTCTTCGAATTTGCTGTAATAATCACTCTACCGTTCTTCATTCAGCAAGTCCCTTATTTCTCCCACCAGATACAAAGATCCGACAACCGCAAGAAGCGTATCCTCCGTCTTCTCCGAGACGGCCGCATTCCATGCCGGAGGGACACTGGCAAAAGAAACAATCCCCTCTCCGCTGTATGATGGACCACCGGCTCCGGCTTCCATCCGGAAGCGGCGAAAAAGACTCCCGATATCATTTGCTTTTGTTTTCCTTTCGGATGCCAGTTCGGCAACATAAACCTTTTCAAAGGAAATTCCTTCTGACAGAATCCGGACAATATCCTCATAATCCTTATCCGCGCAGACCGCAAAAAGAAGCCGGATTTTCTTCCACTTCCCGCCGTCAAGAAGTGCATTTGCCGACTGCACAAAACGGCGAACGGCATTCTCGTTATGGGCTCCGTCGATGACAATTCCGTCCGACAGAAATTCCATTCTGCCGGGCCAGTAAAATTTCGTCAACGCATCCCGAATCCACCTTTGGTATTCTTCGTCTGTCCGGCCGTTCAGGATTTCAAAGAATGAAACGACAGCTGTAATCGCATTGTCTTTTTGATAAAGCGCACTTTGCGAAGTTGCAAAATCATCCACCGCTTCCTTTGCAAAATCCGGCAGGTCCCCAAAAGCCGTCCGGGCCGGAAGTGCCCTGCTCCCTTTTTCCAAAGCCGTCTTCGTTATAACCTCATCCGCTTTCTCATTGCCGGTCTGATAAACGACCGGCACACCCGGTTTGATGATTCCTGCTTTCTCTGACGCAATTTCCTCAATCGTGTTCCCGAGAATCTGCATATGATCGAAACCGATGGATGTAATCACCGAAAGAACCGGCGTAACCGTATTGGTCGCATCGAGTCTTCCTCCGAGACCGGTTTCAAAAACCACATAATCGCATTTTTCCCCGGCAAAATAATCGGCAGCCATACAAAAAAGAAACTCGAAATACGTAAGATAAATCCCTTGCGAATCCGAAACGGCTTTTATTTTCTCAAACTCCGATGCAAAATCATCATCGGAAATGTTTTCTCCGTTTACCGATATTCTTTCATTAATGACGGTAAGATGCGGCGAAATAAACAGCCCGACGCGGTATCCCGCTTCCCGTAACAGATTCGAAATCATGACGGCAACCGATCCTTTTCCGTTGGTCCCCGCAATATGAACGCTTTTATATTTTTTCTCCGGATGAAGAAGCGCCGATAAGGTCTGCCCGGTATTGTCAAGGCCGGCATACGAACCGAATTTCGGTATGTTTTCGATATATTCACATGCTTTATCATAACGGTTCATGATTGTTTCTTCCCTCCGGTTTTCTGCCCGATCAATACCGAAAGCTGTGTAAATCCCGTTGCCGAAAGACTTAGCAGCACCGGCAGAAAAATAAACAGATATCTTGCCCTGGCTTCAAATAACAGCTGATAAAAGAAAATGCCTAAGAATACCGTTACGATAAATACGTTCAAAGCAAAATCCTTCGATTCCTTTTTATCCCGGATAAAAAGAAGAACGGGAAGTGCTGCGATACCGGTTAAAGCCGAAAACCAGAATACCTGAAGAAACGCCGCAAAAACCATACGCTTCGGGTCTTCAAAACGGTAAAGCCGCCGGAGCAGACGTCCTGCTGCCGTATCCGTTTCCGCACACGGATCATAGAAGCTGTCAATCCAGACTTCGTTATACCATCCGAATGTTCCGTCGGAAAAAGTCATCACCATTTTCTTAAAGGAAAAGGATACAAACCCAAACGGTCCTTTCTCTTTCATTCTCCTAACCGCACGATGTAATACCTCTTTGGTTCTTTCGCTTTTTTCCTTATCCTGGAACTCCCCGTATATGGCCGCATCATCGGAATTATAAGCACCGGTGGTGGCTTCGTTTTGTCCCATATAGAAATATTCCGACACACCCGCTTCGAGATTCGGTGCGATGATCAGTCCCATCGAATCGGCCATTCCGTTTTTTACCCCTTTGACACCGAAAAGAACCGCTGCCATCGTAAATGCGGCAAGAATCAGGTAAAGCATTTCTTTCTTTCCGCGGACAATCACTTCCGCCACCTCGGCAATGAAAAGCGCAATGACGACAATATAAACCGTCGGTTTGATCAGGCCTCCGATTCCTCCCGATAAAACCGAAAGAAGCAGGAGAATGATTTTTACCGCCGGTTTCTTTGCCTGTTTAAAACAGATATACAGATAAAAACAAAGAATGGGAAACAGTGCCCCGTAAGCATCCGTATAAGGTGCCGTTTTCCATGCCGAAAGCCCGGTTAACACACATCCCATAAGAAACGCCGTAACCGTGGCCGCACGATTTTGGGTAAGGCGCTTTACAGAAAGCGTCGAAAAAAGAACACTTAACGTTAAGAGAACACACAAAACCTGTATCCACAGATATTCCGGATTCGGGAGATAATTGTGTTCCGTCCCGAATTTCAGAATCTTTGCAAGAATATAAACAATCGGAATATTGTTGGTATAGATAGAGTAGTAATATTCATACGCCAGCGCGTATCCCTGTGCGACACTCTTCGCGGATCCTCCCACCACCATAACATCCCACGGAAGATGGAATGCAATTTCCTTTGCCATCCGGAAACTGACCAGATAAAGCGGAATACAAAGAACGGCAAAAACACCGGTAAGAATCCATGACTCTTTTTCTGACATTTCCTTTTTCCCTGCAAGCACGGTCAGAAAAACGAATACGCCCGACAGAATCAGAGAAATAAGAAAAATCAGAAAATAGGGAACCGGCAGGGAAAGTTTTAACCCGGCGAAAAACGGGATTTTATCTCCGAGAAGAAAACCCCCGGCAAAAACCGGAAAAGCCGCTGCCGCAAACAGGGCATATAGAATTGTGAGTATTGTTTTTTCCTTTTTGCTCATCACTTTTTTCTTCACTTTTTAAGACGCATTCGTCTGCCGGTCTTATTATGCACAGTGCGAGCCGGTCAGGATATCCCCCGACCGGCCCGTTTAAAAACCATTTCATCCTTTGTAACAATCTTAATAATTCTCTGCATGAACCTCGAAGTAGCTCTGGGGATGAGCACATACGGGGCAAACCTCCGGTGCTTCGGTACCTACTACGATATGTCCGCAGTTTCGGCACTCCCAGACTTTTACTTCACTCTTCTTAAATACTTCCTGTGCCTCAACATTCTTTAAAAGAGCACGATATCTTTCCTCATGACGCTTTTCGATTGCCGCTACGCCGCGGAATTTGGCTGCCAGTTCGGGGAATCCTTCTTCTTCCGCCGTCTTGGCAAATCCCTCATACATATCGGTCCACTCGAAATTTTCTCCGTCTGCGGCTGCGGCAAGATTCTCTGCCGTTGTTCCGATTCCGCCGAGCTCCTTAAACCACATCTTGGCATGCTCTTTCTCATTGTCAGCGGTCTGCAGGAATAATGCAGCAATCTGCTCATATCCTTCCTTCTTTGCCTTGGAGGCGAAATAGGTGTATTTGTTTCTTGCCTGGGATTCTCCGGCAAATGCCGCCTGTAAATTCTTCTCTGTCTGTGTTCCTGCATAAGGATTGCTGCTCACTTCTACTACCTCCTCCAATTTTTCTCCTGTTGCTTTGCACTTCGGACAAACGGGCTCTGCGCCGTCTTCAACCGTAAAAATTTCTCCGCAAATTAAACACTTATATGTTTTCAATGATTTATAACCTCCTTTTTCTCAAACTCCTGCCGTTCCCCGGCAGATTGTTTACCCCGTCAAAAACCTTAAACCTTTATGCTTTCCACAGACTGTGCAGATTGCAGTATGCGTAAACCGCTTCCACTTCATCACCTTCACAGATGGCAAAGCATGCCTTCGGTTCGTCGCCCGGCTTTAAGGTCTTTCTCTGATTGCCGCTCTTTGTCTGAAGCGCAATCCACTCGATATAATGCTCTTCCGCCATGGGATGTGCCACACTTCCGACCGTAACCGAAACAATGCCGTCTTTTACTTCAAATACCGGTACATGTTTCTCAACGGCGGCATCGGTCACACCGGGAATGATTTCTTCCATTGCTTCCCCACAGCACATTACGGGAACTTTGGTTTCTTTTACAATTGCCACGATCTGTCCGCAATGTTTACAACGATAAAACTTCATATCCGTTACCTCCTTCACAATTATGGTAGTTTTATATTATTACCCCTCCCCATTACTTTACCCGATTTGGGTTTTTTAAGCAAGTTTAAATGCCCCCGGGTACGCAGATTTTACAAACATTTCACACTTTGTTCACTCCCTTGGAAGACACAGCACAAAACGGTCTCCCCGAAGGACTTCTTCGTATCCCGTCTGCTGAAGAAATTCGGCAAACATCTTCTGTTTTTCATTCTCGGTTCCGCTTATGTCACATTGGGTTAAATCCTCGTAAGAAGCCGCATAGAAAAAAACCGGCAGTTCTCCCGAATTCTTTATGTTTTCCAAATCGCTTCTTAGTTCCTCCTTTGGGAACGAATCGAGTCCCGGCCAGGAATGTGAAAGCGCCGGCGTATCCTCATAGAAATACATCAGTCCGGGAATGAATCCGTAACTGACAGCACTCTTATGATTTAAATCATTCTTTTCCAGATAAGAGTACAAATTTTCCAGTTCTTTGGCCTGAGAAGCTTCGGTACGCATCCCTTTCAGTCTCGGAATTTCCGTAATAACGGCATAGTCTCCGGATACAAACGAGGCATCCCTGAAAGTAAAGATGATTCCGAATAAAATGCCGCATACCAGTGCCGTGGTTCCGATCATGAGCCCGACCGCCCGGAAAGAAAGGAGTACCCTTTCAGATTTTTTTTCATTCCCGGGTTCTTTTCCGAAAAGAAGCGGAAGAATACCGTCCGTCAGTTCCCCGATGACAAACGGTGCCGCTAAGAAAAGATTGTTAAGTGCGGTATAAAGCCCGTTATTGCTTCCGATCGGAGTAATCAGAATTATGCTGACAACCGCCACCCCGAGAAGCCGTCTTTTCATCGGGCGCGTCTTAATAAACAATCCGGATACGGCGATAACTGCCGCCATCATCAGAATAAAAACACCCCACATGTATATGGACCGGTAATCCATGTAATTGAAATTAAAAATGCCGTAATAATATAGAACCCTCATGATTACGCCAAACAAAAGCCCCATCACGAGAATGGTCACGATTTTTCCAATCCGTTTTTTGACAAAGAAAAGCACCGTGCCTCCCAAAGCGGCAAGACCGATAAACGGAAGAAACGGTTTTACATATGTTTTGTAATCCCCGAAAATCGTGTTGAGCATGGATTTCGGCGTATAGGAAGTGGCCTCGCTTGTCATTCCGAAAAGAGAAGAAATCATTTCCGGGTAGGAATGAATGCCGAAAATCAGGCTGATTAATGCCACTCCCGAAGCATATACCGCAAGGTACCCCGCAACGCAAAGCAGGAATTCTTTGATAATATGCTTCTTTTCCAGGATTCCGTAAATGAAAAGAACGACAATCAAAAGGCACTCCACCACATTCGGAAAACGCACAAACGTATTCAGGGCAAGCACCGCTCCCGCCACGGGGTAAAGCGCGGTTTTCTTTTTCTCGATTGCCGTAAGCAATAAAATCGCTCCGATAGCAAAAAGATAATAGGAAAGATAATGATATAAAATCACGCGGGGGCACCACGAAAATCCGACCGCCGTTAATAGTCCGGCGAATACGGCCGGTGCGGAATAATACTTCCGAAGAAAAAAGTAAAAAATTACAACAAAAATGCCGCTTAACAGGGTGCAGTAAATATTCATGCCGAGCATCGTATTTCCGCCCGGCAGAACGGTAAAGATTTTTCCGGTTACATTGGCAAGAAGGGTCGATACCGCCCAGGTTTTATTCATATCCGGAAACGTCACAAAATTCAGCAGGTTATATCCGACATCTGCCACATCGATTCCGGTATTTACGTGAAGAAACGGAAAAAGAAACAAAACCGCGGCAAAACAGATGTCCGCAATTTTCATTCCTTTTTTCGCTTCATTTGGGTTCGTATTCATAGAAAATCCTCATCCTTTTCGGGGAAAATGCAGTCGAGTTTTCCTAATTTTCCGAAAAACCACCGACACGGTTTCAGTTTGTAAATCAGGTCAAAAAGCGTTTTCCGGATCCACTCCACGACGGCGCCGATGATAAACACCGCACAGACACAGCCGATGTAATGAAGAATAAACCAGGGTTTTAAAAATGCTTCTTCCGTTTTCCAGAAATCCACCCACAGCGACCGAAGCAGGAACTGTTCATGAAGCAGATATACACCGAAAGTAAGCGGCGAAACAAACAGAATGATTTTCGAAAAGAATCCGTCCGGTATCGTAATCGTGCGGAAGAACAAAAACAGTGCCGTGGAGGCAACAATTATCGTAGGCGAATTGTATTCAAGAAGTACTTTGATAAAGACTTCAAACCGGCCGGTCATAAGGAAAATCCGGTTTACCGCAAAAAAGCTGGCAAAGGTGACAAGACTTGAAAGAAGATAAATTCCGAAATACAGCCACCTTCTGTTTTTTCTTACCGGAACGAATTTCCGGATATAGGAAGCAAGCACAAAAAGCGTGACAAACCATAAAATTCCGTACCCCTTATCGTCAATCGGAGCCGTCTGGGGAAGAATGGTCTTCCAAAGACGGGAAAATAAGAGCATGGTAATAACGACGAGCCCGAGATGCTGTGTTTTATTTAACCGTCTGAGTCCGACGGCCAGAAAAGGAGCCGTTAAGTAAAAGAAAATATACATGGACGCAAACCAGTAATGCGAGGATGCGACCGGTGTAAAGAACATATGCTTATAGAACGTTTCGAATGCATAATCCGGCAGTTTTCCCATGGCGAGGAAAATCAGAAAAATACCGACGGAATAAAACAGTACCTGAATCACCATCTTGAACGGTTTCTCCATCCGTGCACGTGCATTGATTAAAAAATATCCGCTGATCATGATATAAAGGTTTACCGCTCCATAGCATAAAACCTCCAGCGCCCAGGCTGTCAGTTCATTCGCAAGATTCCAGTTTTTAAACGTAATTTTCCCAATCTCCACAAGAGTATTCCCCTTATCGAGATAATGAAGCGAAATCACCATCAGCATGGCTATGATTCTGAGTAATTCAAGATTTGTCTCTCTTTTTTTATCCTGCATCTTTTCCGTTTTCATCCTTTTGATTCGCGTCGAGCGATTTCTTTGTCTGCAAAAGAAGAACAATCAGATTCAGTCTGGCTTCAAAATCCTTGCGGTTGGTCTTTATCACCGTTTCTAAAATCAGTCCGCAGATAAACAACAGAATTGCAACAATCATGACCGCAATGGAAGCAAACAAAGTCGGAAAACGTTCCACAAGTCCCGTTTGCAGATACTCGATAAATACGGGAATGAAAAATCCGAGCCCGAGTGCAAATGCGAAAAACGAACAGAATCCGTAGAACCGGCTCGGCTTGTAATCCCGAAACAGTTTCACAATGGTAAGAAGCACTTTAAAACCGTCGGAATAGGTATTTAATTTCGACACGCTGCCGTCGGGACGGTCTCTGTACTGAACCGGCACGGTGGCAAGCTGCATATTCTTATCCAGCGCAAAAATCGACATCTCCGTTTCGATTTCAAACCCTTTGGACAATACGGGAAACGACTTGACAAACAGCGGAGAAAATGCACGATAACCGGTCATGATATCCGTGATTTTTCCGTCAAAGAGGCTGTTTACGCTGGCTCTGACGAGGGTGTTCCCGAAATTATGAAACGGTCTTTTGTTTTCCTGGAAATACGTAGAGGAAAGCCGGTCTCCGATTACCATATCCGCATTTTCCTTTAAGACAAGGTCACACATCTGTCTGGCGTTTTCGGCGGGATACGTATCATCTCCGTCAATCATTAAATAGCAGTCCGCATCGATATCGCGGAACATGGTACGGATGACGTTTCCTTTTCCCTGTCTTTTTTCATAGCGGACGATGGCACCCGCATTTCTGGCAATTTCATCCGTTCCGTCCGAGGAATTGTTGTCGTACACGTAAATATCGGCTTCCGGAAGAACCGCTCTGTAATCACGTACAACTTTTTCAATTGTTTTTGATTCGTTATAGCAGGGAATTAAAACCGCTATTTTTTCCATTTTCGTATTTCCCTTCTGAAAATATGCATTTATTCCTAACAGCGGACTTTAACAAAATCCGCCTCGCCCTGAATGACTGTTTCGTATTTTCCTGCCGGAAGAAAAACACAGTCCCCTTTTTGAACCGGTACTTCTATCCCGCACCCGGTCATTACCGCTCTGCCGCGGATGCACAAAAGCACCTGAAAGGTTTCGGGAAGTGCCGAAAGGTTCATGCTTTTGTTATAATCTCCGGTATTGATTAACAGTCTCTCCGCCTGAAAATACTTACACCGGCAGAGAATTTCCGACGCACATCCCGGTGTATAGCGAAGCACACGAATGGGCTGTCTGGGTTCCGACTTCGGCTCATAATCAAGAATTTTTAATGCCTTCTTAATATGCAGATCGCGCTTTTTCCCGTTCTTGTCCACACGGTCATAATCATACATGCGGTATGTGATATCCGAGTTTTCCTGAACCTCCGCAATCAGTGCCCCTTTTCCCACGGCATGAACGGTTCCCGGAGATACATAATAGACCTGGTTCTTCTCAATCGGATAATGCTGCAAAAGTGACGGAAACGAACCGTCCGATAAAGATTCCCCGACTTCTTCCGGCGTGGTTTTCCGGCTGAAACCGTAAATAATCTCGCTGTCTTTCTCCGCATCGAGAATATACCACATCTCGGTTTTTCCAAGCGATCCGTTTTCGAATGTCCTTGCAAATTCATCGTCCGGATGAACCTGCACGGATAAATCCTCTTTGGCATCAATGAGTTTAATCAGAATCGGAATGTCCCCGTTCCGGTTGGCATGACGCCCGAGCATTTCCGGATGTTCTTTTAAAACATTCTTAAGGGTTCTTCCCGCATGTTCGCCCGAATCCACAACGGATAATCCGTTCTCATGCGTGGAACATTCCCATGTTTCGGCTAACGGGGTTTGCGGAAGATTTTTGCCGAAATCATCCTTAAGCCTGCTTCCTCCCCAGAGATAGTCCTGTCCGGCCGGTTTTAACAGAAAAAAGGATTCCGTATCATTCAATTTCAAACTTTCGTTTGTCATCCACACTTATCTCCCTGCCAAGCTGAACTTCCACGATTTTTAACGTCGTTTTGGCAAAAACCGTATGACGGCAGCCGGCCTGCATGGTAATCACATCTCCCGGGTTCACTTCCTGTCTCATTCCGTCCACTAAAGTCTCTCCGGTTCCTTCCACAACAACCCATACTTCATCCCGTCTGTCATGTGCATGATAATTCATGCTGTGCCCCGGATTTAAGGTTACCAGAATGGTCATGCTCTCCGACTCCACATTCAGTACCCGGAAACTTCCCCAGGATTTTTCGGCAAACATAACCTGCCCCACGATATCATCCACATAAGGCTTGATATAACTCGAATGATGTTTATCGGAAACCAGAATTCCTTCCGGCGAAGCCGTAATTACCACATCGGTCAGTCCCATGGCCAGAATGGGTACATTCATTTCATTGAAAATATGCACATTTTTGCACACATCGTCCATAATCCCTTTTCCCATGACCGGGTCGGGAACGGACTCCGAAAGCGTATTCCACGTACCTAAATCCTTCCAGATTCCGTGAAACCGCATGACTTCGATTCTGTCTTCCTTCTCGGCAACGGCATAGTCAAAGCTTATCTTGGTAACTTCATCGTATTTTGCATATAAATCGTCATAATCTTTAAAAGAAATAAGCTCATGGGCTTTCTTTAACATGTATCCCAGCCGGAATGCAAAAACGCCGCCGTTCCATAAAGCGCCCTTTTTAATGTATTCTTCGGCCGTCTTTTCATCCGGCTTTTCTTTAAATTCCACTACATTACTGATTTCATCCGAGGATTCGGGAATAATGTATCCGTATTTCGCGGACGGATACGTCGGTTCCATTCCGAGAAGACAAAGATTTGCATCGGAACCTTTCGCCCTCTCGGAAAGGGAAAGAAGCGCTTTAAAATAATCTTCTTCCACATACGGGTCCACGGGACAGATAACCACACTCTCCTCTTCACCCACATGATGAATGTCATGAAGATATGCCACGGAAAGTGCTATCGCGGGAAACGTATCTCTTCTGGCCGGTTCCACGGATAGTCCGACATTGTCTCCTAACTGGTTCTTTATTTCCGAAAGCTGCGTCTTCGATGTGGCAACCGTGATGCAGGCATCTTCACTGACCTGCCGGATGCCGCGGTACATCCGCTGAAGCATGGACTCATACTGCCCGTCCTCCGTTTTAAAAAACTTGATAAACTGTTTGGAACGCACATCATTCGAAAGCGGCCACAATCTTTTTCCGGATCCCCCGGATAATAATACAATGTTCATTCTTCTTCCCCTCCGGAAATGCCTGCTTTCCCTTTCGGTTTCATGACATTTTCCGATTTCTTTTCTTTTATGCCGAATGCAAAAAGTTCATCCCGCCCGTTTTCGGAAACATTTGCGATAACCGCGGTTCCCCAGAGCAGAATCACGGTAAGGCAGAGTCTGAAATCATAATCCGTCTTTCCCGAAAGAAACAGAATCAGCGAAAGGACGGGAAGCAGGGAATAGAAAATGATTTTCTGCCATAAGCCCTTTCTTCTTTCGTTTTTTTCCGAAAGCAGACGGTTAACAATACCGAGTATCACTCCGCAGAATATGAAGACGGCATATCCGAAAGCGCAGCTTCGAAAATAAAACAAGGTCCATGATGTTTTTTTCTGCCACAAAACCGCATAGAGATACGGATTTAACGAATCCCCGAAAGGATACTTTTTAAATAACAGCATCACGGGGGCGGCAAGGAAGGAAAACCATCCCTTGCAGATATCTTTAAGCAGAGAAAATCCGCCTTTGGAATTCTCCGTAAGATACGGAATCTTCCGAAACGTAAGCGCCATAAATACCGCAAAAAGCAGAAAAACCGATGCAGGCAAAAGGATATTTGCGATATTTTTCCGAAGAGCAGGTTTCGAAAGTACCCTGATCAGACCGCCGGCCGAAAGGATTGCCAGAATCAGTACCGTGGCCGCATAATAGCGGTTGTCAAAGTCATACGCACAAAGCACGGCCAGGATTGCCACGGTCAGAAAAGAAATACATCCCTTCTCCCCAATCCGGTTAATATATAAGAATCCGTACGATATCGCAACAAACGATGCGACGGCTGCAAAAGCATACGGTTCCACGGAGCAGATTATGGTAAAGAAAAACGGGTTGGTAATAAGAAATACCGTTCCCAGCAAAACCGAACGTGCCGGTACATTCTGCCCTTCCAGTCCCCTTAAGAATGCGGCAAGTGCAATATAAACAAAAACCGTACAAATCACAAACTGCAAAATTACAATCGGATAAACGCTGCCGTGAAACAGCCTTACAAACAGCGAATAAATTCCTTTGATTTCACCGCTTACATATCCGGGAACGTCGGAAAATCCCTGCATGACTCCGAAATTACCGATACTCCAGACTAGTGCGCAGATGCACTGCATCGCCAGGGTTCCGGCAAAAATCCCTTTTCCGATTGTTTTTAACCATCCCCTTACTTTACTTTTCATCGGTTTCCTTTATCAACTTTAAAAGATTATCGGCATATAACTGCCTGCCCGCCTGGCCGAAATGCATTTTATCCCTCATAAACCCGTTTTCATCTTCCGGTTTGTTTTCTAAATCCATTCCGGATAAATTATCCAGAAATACCGCATAATCAAACTGTTCGGCCGCTTCCTTCGCAGCATCCCGGTACTCGGTAACGGTTCCTCCGCCCGGATTGTATTCCAGTCCGCTGACCGGTTCCATCCCGTCTTCCTCATACAGACAGTACGTGATGGAAGATACGATAATGCGTGCATTCGGACAAACCTTGTGAACACGTTTGATTCCTTCACACAGTGCCCCGAAATACGTGCCCTCGTCCGCCGGATTCTCTCCTTTCGCCGGGATTCCGCAGTAATAATCATTCAGGCCGTAGTGAATAACCACATAGTCCATGGCCTTATAATCCAGATGGGATAAAATCATGGCCTTCGAGGAGATTCCGCTGCTGCTGTCATCAATAAACGACTGTTTCCGAAGCATCGGAGAAAAATCTCCCGCTTCCATCATTCTTGTCATATTAAAGAAACTCAGCATCAGATAATAATTGTCTTCATCGATAAACGGCGAAAGCATGGCTGCGGTCGAACCGCCCACCGCACCGTTATAGGTGATGATTCCGGACCTCTCGGTAATCAGTACCGGTATTTCCGTTCCCTCAAACGCAAAATCGATATTGCTGTCTCCCAAGAACAGCATCTGGGGCTTATCCTTATCCATCGCCGGGAAAAACACCTCAGGTCTTTTCAGCCCAAAGAGGCACATCACCGCCACCGTGACAACCGCCACCGCCGCCATGACCGCCACCCTCACAGCTCCCTTATTCCGTTTTCCCGTATCTTCTGTCATATCCCTTATTCCAAAATCTATACTTTACCGAATCCCGCATATTGGCTCGCGTCGCACTTGGCAATACTTCGACGGGAATCGGTTGTGTTTGCAACTTCAAGCCTGTTTCAAATGAGGACGTATATGTTGTTGCAAACTACATACTCATCCCTTACGAAGTTTGCCAAT
>JAEEGL012504356.1_pt1 | contig 13818 bp, 6 predicted proteins | sample 9134231 | NCBI WGS metagenome assembly JAEEGL01 (sample SAMN16246548, study PRJNA631951) | gut metagenome | biome: gut microbiome; feature: rumen; material: fiber-attached | host: Bos | place: Iran: Karaj | collected 2018-10 | reverse complement strand
TTCAAATTGCAGAGCTAATTCAAACTAGACTCCAAAAATTCGGAAATTATGACAAACTAAAAGATATACAAGTACTTACACCAACAAAGAAAGGTGATTCGGGTACAAGATTGTTAAATAAGGAACTTCAAAATATTTTAAACCCTAAATTTCCTAATAAAGCTGAAAAGACTATTGGTGGTGTCACGTTTAGAGAAGGCGACAAAGTAATGCAGACTAAAAACAATTACGATTTATATTGGGAAAGCCTAGATGGTAAAAGTTTTGGAAGCGGAATTTATAATGGCGACATGGGAATAATTCAAAGAATTGATGATAATGGGATTTCTGTTGTATTTGATGAAGGCAAGGTTGTGACGTATGACGATTCTTGTTTTGATGAGTTAGAACACGCTTTTGCCATAACGGTTCATAAAAGTCAAGGTAGTGAATTCCCAGTTGTCATAATGCCATTAATACCTGGGCCACCAATGCTATATACTCGAAATTTGTTATACACTGGTGTCACTAGAGCCAAGGAACTTTTAATCATTTTGGGTGATAAAAACACAGTATATGGAATGATTAACAATAATAACATAAAGAAGAGAAATACTGGGCTTAAGTATAAAATAGAAAAATATTTTAATTTATTTTCAAAAAATAATAACTTATGATATAATGCAAAATGAAGGTATTCCTTAGGAGGGAATTGGATGCAAAAAAGGACCATTTTGGTGATATTGTTTTTGTTTTCACTTATATGGACAAATTCGCTTGCATATACGGACATTTCGCGGACATTGGGCCGAAGAAGATATACAGAATTTATCAATCAATGGTATTTTAAGTGGTTACAAGGACAATACATTTAAGCCAAATAACAATATGACTAGGGCAGAGCTTGTCACGGTCATCAATAGAATATTGAATAATTCAGAGATGGATTCTAGATATATACCTGATTTAGTTAGCAAAAAATGGTACTATGACGAAATCAGAAAAGGTTTAGCTTCTGGTATTATAAAGGGTGATGTTGAAGGCAAAGTTAGACCTAATGACCTAATCACTAGGGAAGAAGCTATCACAATGATTGCGAGAGCTTTTGTGCCTGACTCAGGCTCACCATCTGTATTGAGCTTTGAGGATGCAGATCAGATTTCATCGTGGGCTAAGCAATATGTATCAGACTTTGTTTATGCAAAATATATTTCCGGTTATAAAGACAAAACTATAAAGCCTAAGTCAAATATTACAAGAGCAGAAGTTGCTAAGATTATTAGTAGAATAATAGACATATATGGTAGCTATGGAGCATTTACTGGCAATATTAAGGGCGACTTGCTTATAAATGGTAATGGAGTAATTCTAAAAGACCTTACAGTGTATGGAAACCTTATAATCTGCGAAGGTGCTACCAATATTAGTATTGAGCATGTTATGGTCGAAGGTAGCCTTATATATAGAGTTGACCTAGACTTAGACAAACTTACTATTAAAGCAACTAAAGGTGAGTTTGACATGAGACCTGTTGTCGAAGAAAACAAGTCTGTGTTCCAAAACGAGCCGTATGGAATTAGCTTTTCTATACCTAAAAAAGCAAAAGTGGTTTATGCAGATGAAGATAGTAAGATTAATTATAGTCAAAAGAACCTTATGGTTATTAGAATAAACAAAGATGATGAGCTATATTACAAGTCGTTTGCTAATGGCCTATTTGCTGAAAGAAATAGATATGCAAAAGCATATCAAGAAGTTAAAACTGGCTATATCGGAAGATATAGGTACGCAATCTATGGTGACGACAAGGACGAGTCACATTTCTTGTACATTAAGAGAGATAACGTAGAATATAGTATATATTTCTTTAATATTGAAAACATTGATGTAATCGAAACTTTGGTCGAAAGCATTAGATTTTTTGCAGGTTCGAAGATTGATGAGCATGTTGTAAAAACGTATTATAATGACAAACTATATCTTAAGTTTAATTATTTAGACTTAGTTTCTGTTGATGATTCATATAATACAGGAATTGTTAATGAAGAAGAGTCAGAATATAAAATGTTTATCCAAGTAACTAATATTGTAGATTTATCAAACTATACAACAGAGCAGTTAAAGACGATTCTTGTTGATTTGGAAGATACTTCTTCTGAAATTATAGAATCAAGCATTAAAAAGGTATATATTTATGATGCTATCGAATATGTAACCAAAAACGATGGCAAACTTACAAGATCATTATATGTTATCATAGCCAACAAGCTTTACCACTTTATTTTCACGGCTGATGAGGCCAAGATGGCTGGCGCTGGTGTGGAATTATATGATGACATAATTAGCAATATTGAATTTAAATAAGGAATAAGTGGGGGCATTCTTTAGGTATTAGAAAGGAGCTCCCATTTTGTTTTTAAATGCGCTAAATATCATATTTCCCAACAAATGTGTTATATGTGGTAAAATATTAGATAGTGTGAATGATTATGCTTGCAAAAATTGTCAAAAAAACATACAATATTATGTGTGCGATACTGAAGTGAAAAAGGCTGATATTCAATATATTGACTTGATTTTTTCATCATATTATTATCGAGGAATTATTCGAAAATTAATTCTCGATTTCAAGTTTAAAAATCAAAAATATCTTTGCAGATTTTTAGCTTCAGCTATTGCAAAAGCAATGAAAAATTTTACAAATGAGACTACAGTTGACTATATTGTATATGTGCCAATTTCTTTCAGAAGGTATATGGAAAGAGGCTATAATCAGTCATACTTAATTGCAAAAACAATATCTTCTGAACTTCATATACCAATAATTAAATACAATTTAATAAAAATCAAGCATAACAAAAGACAAAGCGAACTTGGTATAAAGATGCGTAATGCAAATACCAAAGGAGTGTATAAGGTATTAAATTCCAAGAGATTTAATAATAAATCAATTTTACTTATAGATGATATTTTCACCACAGGTAATACTGTTATGGAATGTTCAAGAGTATTAAAGCATTCAGGTGCTACTAAAATAATAGTTGCAACAGTTGCTAAAGCAGATGGTATTTTTAAAAACTAGGGGGTTTTCATGGACGAGTTAGTTGAAAGTATTTTGGATTATATTAGAAAACCATATACGGACCACGCCGTTATGATTAATGGTGAATGGGGTAGTGGAAAAACCTATTTTTGGAACAACAAGGTTAGAAGCAAAATAGAATCTACTGACATAAATGGCAAACGATATAGAACAATATACATGTCTTTGTATGGTATCTCTAATCTAGATGATATCAGCAAAAAGATTTTTATGGAAATGAATCCAAATATTAATAAATCAATTAAGAAAATTCTTGATGCCAGAAATATGTCTAGTATTCCAGAGTATGTTAAAACTGGAATAGATATGGCAAACAGCTTTGGTGTTATGCAAGGAAATGAAAAGGTTGATTTTTCCAAGTTCTTCGACATGGACGATAAAGTTCTTTGCTTCGACGACCTAGAAAGAGCAAATGTTGATGTTATTGACGTTCTAGGTTATATCAACAATTTCGTTGAACACGATCACATCAAAACTATTATTATCTGTAACGAAAAAGAACTATCTAAGAAACTTAAGAGCACTAACGTCGAAATGAAAACGTTTATCGCAACTTATATTCTAAACCACGAAGGAAAGATTAGACCAGAGACAGAGGATACAGAGTCTATTATCGAATACGACGAAAACGGTGATGAAGTCGAAGTTAGAAAACCAATGGTTGAACTAATCGAGGACAAAATCGAGCATATTTTTGATAAAGCAAACGATTACGAAAGAATTAAAGAAAAGCTAATAGGTGAGACTTTTGAATATGTACCAGAATTTAATTACATCATAAACGGTGTTCTTATGAGGTATGAGTCTAATCCTGATTTAATACAATTCTTAAGGAAAAATTCTTCATTAATTGTTCAAACATTTAATAGAAGTGGCACAAGAAACCTTAGAATTCTAAAGCATGCATTAAACGATTTCCAAAAAATATTTGAGACAACTAAAAAGTATTACCCAGATATGTCGGATATTGTATTTAAATCATTATTAATATTCACCATAGCTGTTTCATTTGAAATTAAAGCTGGAAAGATTACAAAGGACAAACTAAAAGATATCAGCTCTTTAGAAGAATACAAGATGATACTTGTTGCTTCTAAACTTATGAAAGATAACAAGCAGTTCTACATCAAAGAATTTGATAACAACTATTATTTCACGTTTAAAACAGACTACAGGTTCTTTAAATTTGTAGAGCATTATGTTAGAACAAGAATCTTTGACATGAAGATATTTAGGGATGACATGGAAGTTATTGTCTCTGATGAAAACAGAGGACACATGCCAAGCTACAAGAGACTTCTTGTTGAAGATTACTGGAAGATTGAAGATCAAGAATTTAGCGCTGTAATTCAAGAGACATTAGAAGATGTCAAAGCTGGAAAATTACAATTAGTTGAGTACTTAAAGCTTTATATTATTTTATATTTCTTTGTTCAAAAGGGCTTATTAGATATCGACATGGAGTTTTTAAAACTTACTTTTGTCAATGGTATGAACATGGCTGCTGCGTCTTCAAAATATTGCGATAATGTAGATAATTATTTAAGTGGAATAGAAGTCGAAAAAGACGATGAAAACATAGAGTATATCTATGAGCATTTCAACAACTTGAACCTTCAAACAAAAGAGAAAGAGTATATTAATATCTCTAAAGAATTCTTTGAAATGGTTCCAGATAAGATTGAAAGACTTTCAGAAGTGTTTGCAGAGAAGCATCTTGATGTTCCAATAATGAAGTACTATAACATGAACACATTATTTGAGAGAATGATGATGCTAAGTAATGAAGACTTCGTTCTATTTAAAGACCTAATTACTGCTAGATACGAAAAAGTTGCTGATGTAGAAAACGAAGACCGAAATATTAGACTACTAAAACAAACTATGGAAGAGTACATCAGAGGTAAAGTTCCTACAATTAGGATTGTATTAATCGAAGACTTTATTAAAGTTTTAGATAGAATATTATTAGACAAAAAGCCTGTTAAAAGAGGGAGAGGCAGAAGAAAGAAAACAGAAGTAATGGAAGAGGCCGAAACTAATGGTTAAAAAAAATAGTAAAAAACAAAGTTTTATGGCTGGTGTATTTACGATAATGTTTGCCCAAGTGCTTATAAAGCTCTTGGGCTTTGCATATAGACACGTTCTTATACTGGTGCCAGAATTTGGTGATGAGGGAAGCGGACTATACGGCATTGGGTTTAACATATACATGCTTCTTTTATCAATAACAACAGTAGGTGTTCCAGGTGCTATTTCAAAAATGGTATCTGACAGAGTCGCTCGTGGAAAAGTTAAAGAGGCAAAGCATATTTTCAAAGTAGCAATGCTTCTATTTATTGCGATAGGACTTGCTGGTTCAATAATTATGGTGCTACTTGCAAGTTCTATGGCCAAGATGGCAGGAAATGAGGCAGCTACTGGAGTTTTACTTGCACTTGCACCATCTGTTGTATTTGTCGCAATAGCTGCAGTTATTAGAGGATACTTCAATGGCCTATACAACATGAAACCAGCATCAATTAATCAAACAGTAGAGCAGATTTTTAAAGCGGGTCTTACAATTTTATTTGTTTATGGTATTCATTATATTTATACAAATAGAGTTGATTTAGCACTATCGCTTGGAATTACAGAAAACACAGTAACCATGATAATGGCCGTGTGGGCAAACGTTGCCTCGACATTATCAACTGCTATAGGATTAGTTTATTTATTCATATATTTCAAGATTCATAAAAAAGATATAGATGAGATTAAAGAAAATATAGAGGAGAAGGAAGAACAACTTAAATCGGTAAAAGATACTATCAAATCTATTCTTGCTCTTTCTATTCCAATGTCACTTGCTTCGATTGTTTCTGCTGTTAATAGAAACATTGACTCATTTACAGTTAATAACATTTTGCAAGAAGTATTACCTACAATTAAGCCAACGCTTGCTGGTAATGCAAGGGCAATTGTAGATGAAGCTACAAGGCTTTATGGTATTTTATCTGGTAAGGTAGATATGTTAATTGGTTTGCCGCTTGCAATTAATGTAGCGTTTGCTACAGCGATTGTTCCAGCTGTTAGTGAATGTTTAGCAAAAAAGGACGTAGAATCAGCAGCAAATAGAATTAGTTATTCTATAAGGATGTCTTTATTAATTGCACTTCCGTGTTCACTAGGACTATGCGTTTTGGCAGAACCAATTCTTGAACTATTATTCCATGGACAAGTATTAACTTCTCCAGAGTCAGTACTGCTTTTACAGATAAGTGCATTTACTGTTTTATTTACTGTTACTAATCAAACCATTAATGCATCACTGCAGGGAATAGGTAAAATATTTATGCCTGCTCTTGCATTATTAGTCGGAGTAGTTTTTAAATTGATTTTGAATTTGATTTTAATTAGAATACCACAAATTAATGTTTATGGCGCAGCAATCGGAAGTGTATGCTGTCACTTAACTGCAACGATAATAGTAGCAAATATATTAAGAAAGAGTATTAAGATTAAGTTCAATATAAAGTCATCTATTATTAAACCAATTCTTGCTACCACAATTATGTGTTTGATTAGTCTACTAACATTATTTGGATTAGAAAAAGTTTTTGGAAATGGATCAAGAATTGCTACTATCGCAGCACTTGCTATGGCAGTGATTTCGTATGGTATAGCAGTTGTGAAGTTAAAAATATTATCTGAAGAAGACTATAAAATTCTTCCTGCAGGAGAAAAAATATATGGTATTCTTAAGAAAATTAGACTAGTTTAGTTGACGTGAAAAGGGCTATATATAGCCCTTTTGTTTTATTTGTATTGCTGTAATGTTACAGAATAAAGACTTTTAGTATACATAAAGCTTCAAACCATAGAAAAATCAATATTTTTTAAGAAATTTTGAAAAAAGTGTAGATTTTTTATATTAATGTCTGCTACAATACGATTGTATCAAATAAACAAATATAGATAGTGTCTATATTTGATTTCTTAAGGAGGGTATTTTATTATGAACAAAGCTGATTTAATAGCTAAAATTGCTGAAGAAGCTGATCTATCAAAAAAATCTGCAGAGGCTGCTCTTAACGCATTCGTAGGAGCTGTAGAAGCTGCTCTTAAAAAGGGAGAGAAAGTTCAATTAGTTGGATTTGGTTCTTTCGAAGTAAGAAGAAGAGCTGCTAGAAAAGGCAGAAATCCACAAACTAAAGAAGAGATCAAAATCCCTGCTTCTAATGCTCCAGTATTCAGAGCTGGTAAAGCTTTAAAAGATCTTGTTAATAGAAAAAAATAAGATAACTAATAAGGTGGCTATTTGGCCACCTTTTTTTATTGCATTAAAAGCCACTTTTTCCTTGTTTTATGTTGATAATAATTGATTTTGGTGTTATATTTTTGGGAGACAAATGTAATAAATGGAGGCATAATATGAACGAATATAGAACACATTATTGCAATGAACTTAGAATTGAAGATGTTGGAAAGGAAGTTAGAATCGCAGGTTTTGTACAGACAATCAGAGACTTAGGTGCTGTGATGTTTGTAGATATTAGAGACCATTACGGAATAACTCAGCTTGCAATCAATAAAGAAGAAGATTTAGAGTTTATGCGAAAAGTTACAACTGAAAGTGCTGTATCAATAACTGGAATTGTAAATGAAAGATCAAATAAAAATCCTAATCTTCCAACGGGTGATATTGAAATTATACCAAGCAAAATTCGTGTAATTGGAAAAGCTAAAAATGTTCTTCCTTTTGAAATTAATATAGACCAAGATGTTAGAGAAGACTTAAGATTACAATACAGATTTTTAGATTTAAGAAATGACAAAATTCACCAAAACATCGTGTTTAGAGCTAAAGTAATGAAGACTATTAGAGAAATAATGGATGACATGGGATTTGTTGAAATTCAAACCCCTATACTTACTAGTTCTTCACCTGAAGGTGCAAGAGATTTCTTGGTTCCAAGTAGACTTCATCCAGGAGAGTTTTATGCATTACCACAAGCACCTCAACAATATAAGCAACTTCTTATGATGTCAGGTTTTGATAAATATTATCAAATAGCAGCATGCTTTAGAGACGAAGACCCAAGAGCAGATAGAAGTCCAGGAGAGTTTTATCAACTTGACTTGGAGATGGCTTTTGCAACTCAAGAAGATGTTTTTAAGGCAGTTGAAAATGTTGTCTTAAATACATTTAGAAGAAATTCTACATGGTCTGTAAGTGATGACAATTTGATTAAGATACCATATAAAGAAGCTATTGAAAAGTATGGTATAGATAAACCAGACTTGAGAAATCCTTTAATAATACAAGATGCTACAGAATTATTTAAAGATACTGAATTTAATGCATTTAAAGGAAAGACTATCAAAATGATTGTTGTACCAGATGCTGCAAAAGAAACAAGAAAATTCTTTGACCAGATGTCAGAATTTGCTGTTAATGAATGTGAAGCAAAAGGACTTGCTTATATTAAAATTGAAGCTGATGGCACTTTGTCAGGTGGAATTTCAAAATTTGTAACTGATGATATTAAATCAGAGCTATTAAAAGTAGCTAAACCAGGTGATGCAATATTCTTTATTGCGGATGAAAAGAACTCTGCTAAAATTGCTGGTCTAATTAGAATAGAACTTGGAAAGAGATTAGACTTAATTGAAAAGAACTGCTTTAAGTTCTGTTGGATTGTTGATTTTCCTATGTATGAAGAAGATGATGATGGAAACATTATTTTCAATCATAATCCATTTTCAATGCCACAAGGTGGACTTGAAGCTTTAAATAGCAAAAATCCACTAGATATCTATGCATATCAATATGACTTAGTATGTAATGGATATGAGCTTGCTTCGGGTGCTGTTAGAAACCATGATGTTGAGACAATGGAAAGAGCATTTGAAATTGCAGGATATACTAGGGAACAAGTAGAAAGTAAGTTCCCGGCTCTATATAACGCATTCCAATATGGTGCTCCAGCCCATGCAGGATGTGCACCAGGTTTAGATAGAATGGTTATGCTTCTTGCAAATGAGGAAAGCATCAGAGAAGTTATCGCTTTCCCTAAGAATAGCAAGGCTAGAGACCTTATGATGGGTGCTCCGTCTCCAGTATTTCCAAATCAGTTGGAAGATATTCACATAAAAGTTGATATAAAAGAATAAAAAAAGGCTATAATACTAGCTTTTCAGGCATTTTTCGGGTGCTTTTGAAAGGCTAGTATTTTTTTGTGCCAAAAATCCCCGAAAGGCCACTATCCTTAAGAAAAAATGGCATTTTTTATCTTACATTTGTGTTACAATCATGTATTTGAGAAAAAAATGAGATAAAATATATATGGATTATTAGAGCTTAAACGATTTAACGCTATTTTTTATATAAATTTTTAAATGCAGAAGACGTATAAGGAGGCCTTCGATATGCATATGGAAGTAAATAACAAAGAAGCTGGAATAATTAAAAAGCTTCTTTCAAATAAATTTGTGTTGGGAATAATGCTGTTTGTGATATCAATGGCGATGTCAAATGTTGCATTTGGTGCCTGCATTTATTGCGCTGGATTAGATAACCAATACCACAATGCTAAACATGGTTCATGTACAGTTGGATTTACGTATGAGGCATATGGTGCAGGCGGACATACGGTTTATTGTAAATGCGATCATGTAAGCGTTACGGGGCAAGCCCATTTTTATTTGTCTTCATGGTCAAAAGATTCAAAGGGACACTGGCATGCATGTAAATGGTGTGGCTATCAGCAATCAGGTTCATGGGAAGCTCATATATATGGCAGTTGGAGTGTATCTAATGGATATAATGTTAGAACGTGTTCAGTTTGTGGACATCAACAAAAATATAAAGTAGGAAGTAGTACAGCTACGCCAACACCTGTACCGGGTCAACCAACACCAACTCCGACTTCAACACCTACACCGACAACTGCTCCTATCACAATTACCAGTGATACAACAATAACTATGGTAGTTGGAACGTCTAAAAGAGTGACAATATCTTTTGATAGTAAGTATAATTCTATTGCTAGTTCGACAAGTGTCGGTAATGTTGGAGAAGGTACAGTATATAGTAGGACGGAAGAGGTCGTTGATAATGTAAGAAAAGAGTATTCTGTAACTGTAAATGCTTTAAGTGTTGGAACAGGTCAATTTGGATGGATGGCGGTTAGAATTAATAACAGTAATGGAAATATAATTGAAAGTAAAACTATTGTAGTAACTGTACAAGTTGTTCCACCCCCAACACCGACCCCATCGATGGATCCAGATAGAGAAGTAATAAATGGAACATTATATTTGCGTTTGGGGTCATCAAATAAATATAGAAGATATTATGATTCTGGCTCAGGACCTACAGATATAACACAACTAACGTGTAGTGTTTCATCTTCAGAGAATTGTATATCCGTTACAGATGTTTCTGTTGCTGAGAACTTAAGTTATATAGATTTTACTGTTAATGCATTAAAGCAAACTACAATAAGTAGTCCTGGTGGAACGGTATTGATTCAAGTCAGAACAACCGGTGGTTCCTTAGTCACAGTAGGGGCATACTCAACATTTGTATATGACATTGTTTCGGATAATACTATTTCATTAAAGTATAATGGCCAGGAACAGACGGTGACGTCTGTTATCCCAAGCTCTTTATTTGTACAAAGTAGTGGAAGTACAACATCTGCAACGCTGGTTGGTTCTTACCCAATTAATGTAGCTATAAATAATGGACCAAATAGACCTTATTATAGATGGTCCGATGGAACTATGTCACCGAGTGACTATAGACAAATTTCATGGAGCATAACACCTAGAGATTTGATAGTAACACCTAAAGACCAGACCATTGATTATGGCGGTTCCTTAGTGTCTTCACTTGATCAAATTACGTTAAGTGGTGATGGGCTTGGAACGGGTGATTCGGCTTATAGTGTAGTGCTAGAATCGCAGTCTAATGGTTCCCTTAACACTGAAGAAATAGATGTATTAGATTTTGTAATAAAAAATGGAAATCAAGATAGAACAAATAACTATAACATAGAATATGAAACAGGAACACTTTACATTAATAAGCAGGCTCTTCCTACACCAACTCTTACAGGTACAACAGCAACGTATGATGGTCTAGGACATGGTCCGACATATAATGCAAGCTCAAATGGAACATTGATGTTTATACATAGTGAAGATGACGGGGCAACGTGGAGCGATTGGTCTGAAACACTTCCAAGTATATCTCAAGTTGGCACGATGTTAGTTAGAGCGTTCTTGGTAGGAAATGAGACTTACGATGATTCACTAATTTCTGAAACGGTAAGCGTTGTAGTAGAGCAACGACAAATTACTATTACACCAAAAGCGCAAAGCATTAATTATGGGGGAAGCTTTAGTAATGATCCGTCAAAGGTAACCATTACAGGAGATGGACTAGCAACGGGAGATAGTTTATCAGGAATAACCATTACAGGCGCATCATCAGCTGTTGGAACAACAACGCTTACACCAAGTAATGCAGTTATTACAAGAAATTCTGGTGCTGATAATGTGATAGATAATTATGCAATTACATATTCTCCATTAGCTGATGGAGGAACAATTAATCCGCTAACATTGGATTATACAGCGGATGGATATAGTGGAACATATAACGGACAGTCATATGGTATTTCAGTAACTTGTTCCACATCGGGTGCAACAATTAAATATAGTGCCACATCATCAGGAACATATACTTTAACCGAGAGTCCTGAATACTCTAATGCCGGAACTTATACGGTTTATTATCAAATTACCAAAACTGGCTATGCAACTGTTACAGGATCTAGGCAGGTTGTGATAAGTCCAAAAGCGTTAACAATAAAAGCAAATAAACAAACTGTAACTTATTCAAGTCCACTTCAAATTACGACAGGCACAGGTGCAGTTACAGTTAATGGACTTGTTACAGGTGAAAGCCTTACTTCAATTGGAGGACCAACACCAAATATATCAAATGTTAGTCAAAGTCCAGGAATACTTACACTTACACCAGATAGTGCTGTGGTGAAGAAAACTTCTGATAATTCTGATACGACAGCAAACTATAATATTACTCTTCAAACAGGAACGATAACAATAAATCCAGCAAGCATAGCTAAGCCAACAATAGTAGGCTCAAGTAACAAATATAACAACACCTCATATTCAGTAACTGGACCAAGCTCGGTACCTGTTGGGACAGTTCAGTATTCATATAAAGATAGTGGCTCATCAACATGGAGTAGTTGGAGTGCAGTTGTTCCATCTAGAATAGACGTTGGAACGACAAATGTTAAGGCAAGAATACTTGCACCTAATACAAACTATACTACTTCGGCAGAGTCTAGCCCAGTTAATATTACGGTTAGTCAACGAACTATTACTATAAAAGCCAATAATCAGACGATTAATTATGGACAAAATTTTAGCAGTACTCCATCAGATGTTACTGTTGTAAATACTGGTGACGGACTTGCAACAGGTGAAGAAATATCAGGAATAACAATTTTGCCAACAACAGCAGGTGTAGGTACAATCACTCTTACGGCAAGTAATGCAGTTATTACAAGAACCACAGGAGGAGCTGTTGCAACAAACAACTATGCAATTAGTTATCAAACAGGAACTGGTACAGTTAACGCACTTACAATTGGGTATACTGCAACGGGGTATAATGGTGCATGGGATGGAGCTGAACACGGCGTAACGGTATCGGTGACAAATCCAGGAGGAAATGTTGCAACAGTTAAATTTAGTAATGACGGTGGTTCGACATATACGTTAGATAGTAGCCCAAAATATACAAATGTTACAACAAATCCTATACCAGTATACTTTGAAATTACAGCTACAGGATATACACCGGTTCATGATTTTAGAACAATAAGTATTAGTAACAATCCGATAACTGCTTCAGCAAATAATTATAATAATAAATATGATGGTAACAATCATGGAATAACAGTAACAGTATCAGTACCATCAAGCGGTGCAGAAGTAAAATATAGTAATGATAATGGTACAACATATACATTAAATTCTAGCCCAGAGTACAAGGATGTTACAAATGGAGCTAAGACGATTTACTATAGAGTTACCGCGAATGGATATGGAGACTTCTATGGAACAGGAACAGTAACAATCACACCAGCAGATGGTAGTGGAACAGTGTCTCTTGACGACTGGGTATTTGATTCACCAAAGGACCCAACGATAACATCAACAACAAATGGAACAAATAATATTACAGTCACATATAAAGGAACTGGTAGCACAGTATATTCAGAAAGTACTCAAAAACCTAGAAATGTTGGTACATACCAGATTAAAGTTGTGTTTGCTGCAACTCAAAATTATACTGAAGCAACGGCAACCGATACATTTAACATTACTAAAAAGCCTATTACACCTCCAACTGGTAAAACTTTAGATTATACAGGCTATGCCCAAACTGGTGTTGATCCTGCACCAAACGGAGAGTACACAATAGTTGGCAATGTTGAAACAGATGTAGGTGATTATACAGCTGTAGCAACTGTTGACTCAAATCATAAATGGACTACAACAAATAATGTGTCAATTAATATTGAATGGCACATTAATAACATACCAATCGATTATACGGCGGAAGGATATAGCGGAAAGTATGATGGAAACGCACATGGCATCTCGGTAACATGCGCAGGTGCAACAATCACATATGGAACATCTTCAAC
>JAEEGL011986851.1_pt1 | contig 13818 bp, 14 predicted proteins | sample 9134231 | NCBI WGS metagenome assembly JAEEGL01 (sample SAMN16246548, study PRJNA631951) | gut metagenome | biome: gut microbiome; feature: rumen; material: fiber-attached | host: Bos | place: Iran: Karaj | collected 2018-10 | reverse complement strand
TCACCCGAAAACTATATGGGCAAGCGGGTAAGAATGAGAGGCTCGTTTGCTTATGCGGAGGGTGACGGCAGATACTATTTTGCCTGCATCATTGCCGACGCCACAGCCTGCTGCGCCCAGGGGATTGAGTTTGTCCTGAAAGACGAACGGAAGTTTCCGGACGAATACCCGTCAAAGGGAGCGGAAATAACCGTTGCGGGCATTTTCGACACCTATACGGAAGGTAAATATCAATACTGTCAGCTGATCGACGCGGTGATGGAATGAACCTGCAGGAAAACGACGGCTCTGCGCAGAGCAGTTAACAGTAAACGAAGCGCTTTTGATAACCTCAAGTTGTCAGAAGCGCTTTTGCGTTACTCTTTGCCAAAGTTAAAATCTTAAGAACTGACTATGCCGAAAAAGAAAAACGGCATAGCATCAAGCTATACCGTCGGCGTAATCAACTACTGCCCAATCCTTCGGGATACCTGCTCTGTCGCAGGTGCCCCGAAGGACGGTGTTTTTTCATTTTGAAATGATTTTCACGGCTTTTTTCAGAATCATGATCATAGGCAGAGTCAGTATCGCGATGATAACGTTTCCGATCGCGTGAGCAACGTCCCACGGAAAGCCCGCGATTATCCACTTTATTGCTCCGTCAAAACCGAGATTGAACACTACCATCTGGAAAGGCGCCCAGAGCGTGCCGAAGCTCAGTCCGAACAGACCCGACACAGCGCAGTAAACGATCGGCGAAAGCCATATCGGCATTCTCTTCGGAAGGAGCATAACGATCCCCCAAAGGATAGCCCACATCCAGAGATACGGCACCCACCAGAGGCTGAATCCCATATAAATGCCTTCAAGCATTACGTAGACGTAAATCGGATACAGAGCTTTGAATCTGAACACAACCGTAATTGCAATAATGAACATCGAAACCGGCTCTATATTCGGAAGGCCCTTCATCGCAAAAGTCAAAGCGAAAGTAAGAGCGCCGAGCATACCGAAAAGAGCGACTTCTTTGACATTAAGTTTCATTATTCAGCCTTGAATTCGTATGAATCGCCTGCAGTGATATCGGTTGCGTCAACTCCGGTGGCAGCGTATGCGCCGTTGATATAGAACGCCCAGTATTTTCCGTCGGTGTTGTAGTCGTAGGTCTTGCCGTCAACAGTCTTGACGTAAAGTCCGAACTCGGAGGTTTCTCCGGCGATCAGACCGACTTTCAGCAGAGCTGCGCCGACCGTTTTTTCGTCGGTTTTGATTTCATAGGTCTTGGAGTTTCCGTCGGCGTCGGTATATTTGAAGGTAAACGTTGTTGCGCCTTCGCCGAGTTTGATAACTTCAGACTGTTTATCGCCGTTTTCTTTCGGCTCGTCTTTTTTCTTACATCCTTCAATACAAAGTACTGCTGCCGCAAGCATTACAACGCAGAGAACGTAAGACAGAATTCTGATTAATAACGTCTTTTTCATTTGCATTTCTCCTAAAAAATAAAATTTAATTATTACGAAGGGAGAACAGGCTCTCGCTGTTCTTTGTCCCCGCGGTTTTCACAGATGGAATATCCCGGCTCGACAGCTTTATTCCGCCTTCTCGGTTTCCCAATGGCCTGTCATACGATTTGCGGCAGTCGTATCAGGAATAAAGCAAAAAAGTCATACGGTGACGGGCTCGCTCAGGCGTCTCACCTGATTCCTCCAAAAGTTAGATAATTATATCACTAAAACGAAAAAAGTCAATCTGAAAACAAAGCCTAATATAAATTTTTGTGCAAAACAAACAAACATTAAGGAGCATTTTTAAATAGTGTGCGATAAAGATAAATCCCTTTTCACTGTTGACAAAAATTGTAAAGTGTGTTATAATTCCTTCGTATCAAAATATTTTTTCTGGGAGGAAAAAAATGAAAAGAAGAATTCTTGCGATTGTCGGATCTCTGATTATGATAATTGCGACTGTTCTTACCCTTGCTGCCTGCGCTGACACCAAGAAACCCGATGTCACGACAAAGGCCGGCGAACAGGGTACCGGAACGGTTGACGCAAGACAGACTAAGGTTCCTGCAGGCCTTAAGTTTGACGAAGAAGAAATCACCTTCGCTATCTCCGAAACTGACGGCGACGGCTTCCACCTTCGTTCGATCGAGTCAGAAGACCCCGACACCACAAACAAAGTTGACAGAGTTATCTTCGACAGAAACAGAGCGGTTGAAGAAAAACTCGGTGTTACCCTTACGGTTGAATGGTACGGCACAGGCAATATCCGTTCTTCAGAAGTTAACACCTCTCTTGCAAACAATGACTCCGACTACGACGTTATATGCGGCCGTCAGTACGACGACGTTGTAATGTGTCTCGAAGGCAACCTTGCAGACCTCACACAGCTCTATGACGGAACAGAAAAGATCGATTACCTCGACTTCAACGCTCCTTACTGGTCAACCTACTATATCGAAGCTATGAAGTGCGGCGACGCTATTTACTGGCTCACCGGCGACCTCTGCCTCCGTTATACGGGTTCTTACTACTGCACGTTCGTTAACGCGTGGATCTATGAACAGTACTGCGAAACTGAATTCGGCAACATCTACTCTATCGTTAAAGAAGGCAACTGGGATTACGATACTCTCAACAAGATGACTATCAAATCTTTCCAGAACCTCGACGGCGATGACGCTATTACGGCAGACGACCAGTGCGGCGGCGTATTCCCGGTATGGGATAACACCAACGGTCTTGCACTTGCAGCAGGCGTTAACTGGTCTTCCAGAAACGATGACGGAACAATGGAATTCGAGTTCACTTCCGCCAACGACAGACTTATGGACTGGATGGCAACGTTCAGAGGCGTTCTTAAGAACGGTTACGTCCGCAACACACGCGGCGACTATAAGGGCGCTATGATGTCTCTCGCATCCGACCTCGCAGGTTTCGTTCTCGGCCGTCTTAACCAGGCTGAACTTTACCTCGGCGATATGGAACACGACTACTACATCCTTCCTTGCCCGAAGCTGAACAAAGAACAGGCTCAGTACCGTTCTTCCGTTCATGACGGCGTACAGCTCTACGGTATCAACGCTTACTCAACCCATATCGCAGCAGTTGCAGCTACTCTCGAAGAGCTTGCAGCAGGCAGCTATTGGGACGTTCGTCCGATCTACTACGATGAAGCTCTTAAGTACATGTACTCCAGAGACCAGGGCGCAGCAGATATGATCGACCTCATGGGTGAAGTTGTTTACTCCGACTTTGCTTACATTTATCAGTTCACAACCTATATGCCTTGCGGATCCTTCCTCAGAAACAACGCTGAAGTTGCTAAACCGACTTCACAGCTTAATAAGGTTCAGGATGCATGGGTTAAAGGTATGGACCAGATTCAGGAAGATATCGCGGCTCTCCAGGGCTGATATTTCCGATAACAGAAAAAACAACGTCTTCGGACGTTGTTTTTTTTTGTGCGAAATCATCAACCGCTTTACTGAAAAGAGGATATATTATAGTCAAAACCTCTTGATTTTTAAAAAATACAAGTCTATAATAAAGTCAGCAAAGGATATTTTTGCAATTAATATTCAGGAGGAAAATATGAAAAGAAGAATTCTTGCGATTGTCGGATCTCTGATTATGATAATTGCGACTGTTTTCACTCTCGTCGCCTGCGCTGAAAACAAAAAGCCGGTAGTCACGACAAAGCCCGGCGAACAGGTTACCGGAACGGTCAACGCAAGACAGACTAAGGTTCCTGCAGGCCTTAAGTTTGACGATGAAGAAATCACCTTCGCTATTGCCGAAACAGACCAGGACGGATTCCATCTTCGTTCTATCGAGTCAGAAGACCCGGACACCACAAACAAAGTCGACAGAGCCGTTTTTGAAAGAAACAGAGCTGTTGAGGAACTGCTCGGTATAAAGATAACCGTTCTTTGGTACGGCGCGACGACAACGCTGAGCTCATCTGAAGTTGTTACGTCTCTTGCAAACAATGACTCCGATTACGACGTTGTAGGCGGTTTGCAGTGGGCTGACGTCAAGTTATGTCTTGAAGGCAACCTCGCGGACGTAACCCAGCTCTATGACGGAACAGAAAAGATCGATTATCTCGATATCAACGCTCCCTACTGGTCAACCTACTATATCGAAGCTATGAAGTGCGGCGACGCTATCTACTGGCTCACCGGCGACCTCTGCCTCCGTTATACAGGTTCTTACTACTGCACGTTCGTTAACTCATGGATCTATGAGCAGTACTGCGAACCCGAATTCGGCAACATCTACTCTATCGTTAAAGAAGGCAACTGGGATTACGATACTCTCAACAAGATGACCGTCAAAGCATTCCAGAACCTCGACGGTGACGACGCTATTACGGCAGACGACCAGTGCGGCGGCGTATTCCCGATCTGGGACAATACAAACGGTCTCGCACTTGCGGCAGGCGTTAACTGGTCCTCCAGAAACGACGACGGAACGATGGAGTGGGAGTTCACAGCAGCCAACGACAGACTTCTTGAATGGATGTCTGAATTCAGAACCTTAATCAGAAACGGTTACGTACGCACTACAGGCGGCGACTATAAGAGCGCTATGATGTCTCTCGCATCCGACCAGGCAGGTTTCGTATTCGGCCGTCTTAACCAGGCTGAGCTTTACCTTGACAACATGGAGCACGACTACTACATTCTTCCCTGCCCGAAGCTGAACAAAGAACAGGCTCAGTACCGTTCTTCCGTTCATGACGGAATCCAGCTCTACGGTATCAACGCTTACTCGACTCATATCGGAGCAGTTGCTGCAACTCTCGAAGAGCTTGCTGCAAGAAGTTACTGGGACGTTCGTCCTATCTACTACGATGAAGCTCTTAAGTACATGTACTCCAGAGACCAGGGCGCGGCAGATATGATCGACCTCATGGGTGAAGTTGTTTACTCCGACTTCGGTTACATTTATCAGTTCACTTCCTACTTCTCCGGATGCGGAAACTTCCTCAGAAGCAATTCCGACAATGCAAAACCGTCTTCACAGCTTGCAAAAGTTCAGGAAGGATGGATCAAAGGCATGGAACAGATTCAGGAGGATATCCTCAAACTTCAGGGATAAAACAAATAAAAAAACAACGTCTGCGGACGTTGTTTTTTTCGTTTATAATTGTTTTTCGCTTATTTCACAAATGGTTTTCTGTTATCTTCGACCTTTTTAACGAGATATTTTCCGATAGATCCGGCGAGATGAACGGCTTCTTCAACCAGCTCGTCAGGCATCGAGAACGGAGTCATGCAGACCTCATAAGTGAACACGCCGGTATAGTCAATCTCTCCGAGAGCGGAAGTGATTCCGTTCCAGTCGAGTTTTCCCTGATAAGGAACAAGATGCTGGTCGTTTCTGTAATCGTTATCATGGATGTGAAGCGCCTTAAGACGGTCGTGACCGAGTGCGCGGATAAAATCTGCGGGAGAATCCGGACCGTCGGGGAGAACTACGTGTCCGACGTCAAGACAGGCTACGATATAATCGCTGTCAAGAGTGTCGACGTAACGAATAAATTCATTTATTGTGGAGCAGGTGTCGAAGGTAATGTTTTTTCTGATACGGTGTATCTGAAACATATTTTCCACGCAGGCCTTAACGCCGTATTCCCTGCAATACGGAATCAGTCTGCGGTAGTAATCCATATTGAGTTGGAATATCTCCTCCTCGTGTCCGTGATATTCCATATGATGGAGCGGATGAACTATACAGGTTTCCGCGCCGAGAAGAGCGGTTATTTCAAGCGCCTTGATGAAATAATCGAAATTTCCTTCCTCGTTCCATTCCTTAACCGAGTAACGGAAAGGAGCGTGCGTCTGATTGAAGCGGAGTCCTTCTTTTTCCGCGGTGAGGCGGGCGTCTGCAATGATGCTTCTGTAATTCTCTCCGTGCAGCTGACAATTTTTATCATCGAGCGCTATGAAATAGTCTAATGCATTGAATCCGGCGTTTTTCGCCATTTTTACCGCTTTTTCAAGTCCGAATCTTCCTGAAAGACCGTCAACGTTTATAGATAGTTCCATATTGATCACCATCCGTTTTTTATTTAATTTTAGCACGGCATGACCCGAAAGTCAATAGAAATAAAGACTTACGCCGCATAATTAAAAATGCAGAAAATATGCGCGTAATCTTCTTCCGGGTACTTGAAACGGCATCTTTTTTAATCTATAATTGGACGTAAGTACAAATTGATTTTTCTTTTGCACCGAGGGAAAAAATGAAAAGATTTTTTTGTTTTATTATCGCGTTATTCATATTGTTTTCAATAGCTTTTCCCTGCTTTGCCGAGCTGAGAGAGGACGGAAACGGCGAAACGGCCAAAGCAGAAAAAAACAATAACGCGCCTTTTATCATTCTTTCTGCCGCCGCAGGTCTTGCGGTCGGTATCGCCGCCACGCTGGTCGCTGTAAAATGCAAAAAGAAATAAATATAACGGTTTCACCGCGTATCTGTCTGAGCGCAGATCAAATCGAAGCATAATTTTGTTTTTTCGATTCTTGAAAAAAACAGTTTTAAATGTTATAATAATCAAAAATAACCTTATACGGAGTATTTATGGAAACTCTTGATATTATAAGCTCATACAAGCTCGTACCGGTTGTACAAATAAAGAAAGCGGAAGATACGCTTCCGACGATGGGCGCGCTTCTCAGCGGAGGCCTGCCGATCGCGGAGATCACTTTCCGCACCGCGTGCGCTCCGGAAGCGCTTAAAACCGCCTGCAGTAAATTTCCCGATATGCTTATCGGAGCAGGAACGGTCCTTTCCGCAGCACAGGCAAGAACTGCGATAGCGGCAGGCGCTTCTTTCATCGTTTCGCCCGGTTTTTCACCTTCTATCGCCGCGATCTGCAAAGAAGACGGTATCACTTACGTACCCGGCTGCGTCACTCCGACAGAAATAATGGCAGCCCTTGACTGCGGGATCGACCTTGTCAAATTCTTCCCCGCTGATAATTACGGAGGCATCAGCACGATAAAAGCTCTTTCCGCGCCGTTCGGCGACGTGAAGTTCCTTCCTACCGGAGGAATCAATGAGAGCAACCTCCTGACTTACCTCTCTTTCCCGAAGGTAATTGCCTGCGGCGGCTCCTTTATGATGAAAGGAAGTTACGACGAAATCGCCGCAAAATCTGCCGCCGCAGTCAAACTTGCCGCGAGCGTCAACGACGCCGCGTCCGTCTGATCAGTTCAGACTTTTAATATTTTCGATTTCCGCCTGTACGTTTTCAATATAGGCGGAAATCGTGTTTTCATAGAGCTTTTCATAACGCGCCCCTCCGGTAATGATCAGGCAGGCGAGATTTATCGCCGCGCTCTCGAACAGAGCAGGAAGAGGAAAATCGTCCGCCGCGTTCAGAACGGTATTCGGATAATCGTCCTGATCTATTCCGAACAGTCTGAGCGAGAAAATATATCTTACCGCGAGATCTATCGCGCTGATCCCGTCAAGCGTTTCGTCCTGAAGGATATTCTCTACAGCTTCAGCGAGTTTTCCGCAAGTCATTTACGCCACCGAAATATTGAGGAGAAGAATTTCTCCGGGATAAACGATCTTTGCGCCGTAAAGGTGAAGCCCCTTCACCGCGTCCGCAAATCTCTTTTCGGGTCTGTACGCCTCTACGGCGTTCAGCTGATCTGCGTATGCGATCGCTCTTTTCGTTCTCGCAAAGCATTTGTAATTATCGCTCGCGTCTTTGACGACGTTGTTGGAGACGTAAACGTCAAATCCGACGAAAGAGCCGATATAACCGTTCGTAATAACGTCTTCATTGTCTGTAGACTGGAGGATCTTCGCCTTGAGGATCACCGCCGCCACCTCAGGGGACACCTCGAGAACGGTGTCAACGTTGCTGTTGACGTTGTTCTTGAGGAGTTTTTCTCTTGCGGAAATAAGCGTATCGACGACGTCGGTATAATCCATATCGGAAACCGTAATCGTGTTTGCCGCAGGAATATCCGTATAAAGCGAATAGATATACGCGTCGGCGTCGTCGGCGATAGCGTTCGCCGCTTCTCTCATCGCGGCATTGAGAAGATTGACGTTGGACTGGGTTTTGTCAACGTCGTCTATCTGAAAATTGAACGCCTTCGCCTTGTTGATAAGAAGCGTTACCGAACTGTCGGACATTGTTTCAGGCGCGCTCATGTCGGTGTTTTTCGTGTAGTCGAAAAGCGTCACCGAGCCTATCGAATTGATCTTGACCTTGTCGCCGATGCCCTTTATCGAACCTTCAAAATCGCGGTTGCAGTTTCTGACCGCGATATATTCTTTTTCAAGTGATTTTGCAAGCGTCTGACTCCAGACGGTTGGAATAAAATTAGTTATAGCCATTGTTTTTCTCCTTGATTTTCTTTAATTTTTTATCTGTAATTTTTTATTTTGGTTATACTGCGGATTACCGCCTTATAGTTTCTGCCGACCTCTGCGGGAGTCATCGATCTTATTCTCTCGATAGTGAAATAGTTTTCTCTTTCTCCGTATGAATCGACCGCTCCGCACTGACTGCCCGCGTTTTCGGCTGCGTTTTTCAGTTCCTTTGCCGCTTTCAGCTGCGAACGGCGGAGATAGAAAGCGTATTCCGCGGCAAGCGGAAGCGAGCTTTTTTCGGCGTTTTTAAAAACCTCCTCGGGAATATCTCCCGCGTCCACGTCCGGAAACAGCTCTTTGAAAAGAGAATTCTCACGGTTTATTCTCGCGTCTTCCTCAAGCTTCCTCTTGAGTTCTTCTATTTCCCTTTTGTATTTATCTACCTCCGTTTCAAAGTCTTTTTCAGCCTCGCGGCGTTTCTTTTCACTCTCGACAGAGTCGATCTCCTCTGCGAGATCTTCTTTTTCTGCCTTCGCCGGTGCTTCAGCGCGGCGGGCATTTTCTTTTTCCTGCGTTTGAACAGTTTCATTGATTTCCATTATTATCCTCCGTTTCCGAATTCTTCAGCCGGTATTTTTTTATCAGCTCTTCTCTGTTTTCTATGATCCCTTCGGGGATCCTTTCAAGATATTCGTCCGCCGTTATATGCCCTCCGGCGAGCAGCTGATCAAGAACGTTCATTGCCACGGAAGGCATATACTTTCTTGTGGAACCGGTCGAGACGTCAGGCACGAGAAAACAGAGTTTCTCTTTGCATCCGGTAAGCTCACGGTTTGTAATGACCTCGGTTTCCGCAACGTTTTTCATTGCCTCGCCTATGGCGAAATACAGATCGGAACGCAGATTCTCAAGCGGAACCACCGCGATCTCTCTGAGCGCCATAATTGCCGAAGTGTTCGTCGGGTCAACGTCGCCGAGCGCGGTATCCGTCGCGCCTATCATCTCTTTCGTATACGATATGACCCTGTCGATTACGTCGATGTAATTGTCCTGCATTTCTCCGACTCCGACGGTCGTGACGGCTCCGCTGACGTCGCCTCCGGACATTACTCCTATCGCCTGACCGACGTCGGAGCTCCATTCGGGAATCAGCCTTTTGTCGTAAATCACTTTCGAGAACGCAGTGTCGTTCATATGCTTCATCTCAAGCGCGAAAGCCTTGTTGACGTAACGCTGATTGCCGATTATTTCGCTTATCGGCGTTACTCCGTAAAATGAATTTTTAACCGGGACAAAGCTGAAGTGCGCTATCGGATATCTGACCGAACCCGTGCGCGCCGACCTGATAACACAGTTTTTTACTGATTTTTCAAATGAGATTTCTCCGTTTTCATCGCGGAAAAACCTGACAATATATTCCGTCACTGCCATATCGGGATCGGTCGGTTCGTAACTCCGACCGGTCTGTTCGTCATCCTCCGCCTTTATTTCGGCAAGCTCTTTTTCTGACAGTCCGAACAGTCTTCCCTCTTCTTTCAGAGAACCGACGGAAGCTCTTCCGCGTATGATTATCTGCTCCTGACTCTGGATTTCGGGGTTTGAGTAATCCGTCGGAAAAATATCCCTTGAATCGATAACCGAAGTTCTTATCCTTGATAATTCATCCTTCCCCGCAGGGTCGTACCAGGTATAAATGAATCCGTCCCCGGAAATCGCCGCGTCCCGCAGCGCCTTTCTGACCGAATTTGCGAATTCGGGAGTCGTAACGTATTTTTCGGTATAGTCGGCTGCCGCTCTGAGCTTTCCGTCGACAGGAGCCCCCGGAGAAAAGCCGAATTTCATTCTGATATCGTATCCGAGAACGGTGCTCACGATATAATCGGCAAGTCTGCGAACCATATTGAACACGGGCTTCGGAAGTCCCTGAGAATCGCTGTCGTACCACTGATCTCCGAGATAAAACCTCTCGTTTTCGGATATCGCGGCAAAATTGCCGCTGAGACGGCGGTATTCCATCCCGCGTCTGAAGTCCTCCCACGCGTTGTAAGCGTTTTTGTTTTTTGTTTTCATGTTTCTCCTTTCTGTCATTCGAACCAGGAGAGAAAAGGATCGAACGCGTCAGAACCGCTGTCAGTAACAGTTCTCCCGTTTGCCGCCATAACGGCGTATCGGAGCGCTTCGGGAAGATGCGTCACCGAATGCGGTTCAGATGAAACGTCTTCGGGGTTTCTTTTGTCATGGAGAAGGCTTTTGAGACAATCCGGAAGTCCTGAACATTCAGCGGAAACCGTCAGCGACGGACCGTCGCCGGCCTTAAGATATTCTCTGAGAGTCCTCCAGCCGATTATCCTTCTGCTGTCCGCTCTTATCAATGGAGGAAGTCCCCGTACTTCGGACATTACCGTCACTCCGCTTTTTCCGCTGTCCTGCCTTCTGTTCCAGAGGTCCGGCGAGGACGCAATATATTCCACCCGGTCCCCTCTGTTTTCCCTGACGAAATGCTCCGCAGCCTCCGACAGAGTCAACCCCTGACGGGAATACTCGCGGTAAACGTAAAGATTTCCTTCTCTGTCTTCTGCGAGCCAAACTGCCGCGAACATGTCGAAACCGTAATCGATCGCCGCAAACACCCTCTCGTCATCCCTGACCTCTCTCGGAGGAACGATATGCCGTTCTTCCGAAAACTCCGGAAAATACTGCCCTTCAAAGATATCCCAGTTCCCGTCAAGCCACGCCGAGCGAAGTTTTTTCGGCAAAGACCTCAGCATTCCGAGGTAACCGCTGTCGCTTTCCATTAGCGCCTTGTTGTCGTAAACCTTCGCCGGAATGAATCTGTAGTCGGACGGCGACTCGCCTTCGCGGAACTTTCTGTCAACAAAGAGTCTTTTTACCCACGCGTGTCCGATCCCTCCCGGATTGCAGGTCAGGTACATCCTCTTCGGAAAAGAATTCACTCCCCTCATTGCGGCGCGCAAAGTCACGAACTGATTTTCCGTCAGCTGAGTAGCTTCGTCGATCGCTATAACGTCGAATTCCTGTCCCTGGTAACGCAGAAGGTCGCGGTCCGTGTCGAGATATCCGAAAAGGATCCTCGAGCCGTTTCTGAACGAGAGCGTTTTTCTGAGTTCGGAATAGTCCGCAAGCGTCCCGAGCTCCTTTATCATAGGGACTATGTGATTTTCCCTCAGTTCCGGAAGAGTCCTTCTTATAAAAAGAATTGAAATTCCCGGATAATAAAGGCAGAGGAGTATGAGTTTTCTTCTGAGAGCCCATGATTTTCCGCCGCCTCTCGCTCCTCCGTACGCTATAAAACGTTCTCTGGCTGAGAAGAATTCCTTCTGCCTTTCGCTCGGGCGGCCTTTTAATCTGACGACGTTACTGCCAGTCATCGCCGTTTTCTCCGTCGTAAATAACGTTTATCTGAGCGTCTTCTTTACCGCCGCTCTCTCCGGAATTGTAAGATGACAGCCAGCCGATTACCGCGGCGTTGTTTGAGATCTTGCTGTTGATCGCTTCGTCAAGAAATACCGACTGCGCAATATCGAATCCTCTCGGAAGCGTTTTTGAGAGAGCGAGAAATTCTCCTCTCGTGATTTTGCAGAACCGGCAGAAACCGGCCGCGCTGACGACACGTCTGCCGTCGCTTTCCCTGCAGTAATCCGTATAACTGTCAAGAAGTGCGAACAGTTTCTTCTCGGTTTTGATTTTCATTTTCTTCATTGTTTTCCTTTCTCTCCCGACCGCAAGGCAATTGTACGACAAAAAAAGTAATACTGCAGTAGCAAAAGGTATTAACTTTTGAAAAAAATAAAGATTTTTTGACGGCAGATATTAATGCGGTGAAAATCCGTTTTTTTAAATACTGACCAGCCGTAAGAAAGCCGGGCAATAATAATAGATAAATATCCGTTGTTTTTGTTGTGCAAAAGCCACAAATTATGAACAACGTTTTAATACAGTAATAACAAAATTTATACAAACTCTTGACAAGGAAATATATTTTAATTATAATTACTAATGAAAATAAAGGTCTAAGACCTAAATAAAAAAGGAGAATTCTCATGAAAAAAATTATTACACTTGCGCTTGCACTTGTAATGGTTCTTGCTATTGCAGTTCCCTGCTTCGCAGCTCTTACTGAAGCTGACGGCGTTTACACTGCAGAAGGCGATAGCCAGGCTCCTTACAAGGACGATGCATCCACACACTATACCATCGAAGCTGATTTCAGCGACCTCAAAGACGCTGATCACGGCGGAAACGGATGCTGCGGATTCATCATCGGTAAGAATAATAGTGAAGGCCAGTGCCTTGCTATTTACCTCACAGGCAACGGAACATTCGGTTGGACCGGCTACGGCAAATGGTGGACACACAACCCTGCAAAATACACTGTACAGGGCGACACCTGGGAAACCAGATTTGCACACATCAAAGTTGCATACTTCAACGACAACGGCAACGTAACAGTTACCGCTACCTGCAACGACCTGACTATCAACATCACTGCTGAAGCATTTGAGACAGAACTCAAAGCAAAAGGTCTTACAGAAGTTGAACCTCTTACAGACGGTTCTCACATCACCATCGTTGAAAAGATCAACGGCGGCCAGATCAAGAACGTAGTTTACACCGACCTCACAGCTCCGAAGGAACTTGATGTTTCCAACGCAGAGTGGACAGTAGGCGACGGCGAGTACACAGCTCCCGAGCACACACACGGCAACACGTTCGAGTACTACCTTCTCGGCAACAGCGACACTGCTGTAGTAGAATACATCTATGCAGCTAACCCCAGCCAGGCAGGCGTTATGTTCGGTATTGCTGACTGCGACGGCGACGGAACGATCAACGAAGCAGGCGACCAGTACTACTATGCAACTGTAAAAGACACAGTATTCCAGATCGAGCGCAATGACAAAACCTGGGGCGGCTGGACTGTTAACAACGTAAGCATCGCTCCTAAAGCAGGCGACCTTATTACTCTCGAGTATGACAAGGCAGCAGGCAAGATCACTCTTAAGATCAATGACGAAGTTATCAAAGAATACGTAGACGAAAACGCTTCCGCATTCACAGGCAACGGATACGGCCTCTGCGCAAAGGGCGCTTACACATTCAAGCTCGCTAAAGAAATCGAGATCCCGGATGATCCCGAAGATCCGAAGCCCACAGGAACAGCTGCAATCGTTGTTTCCATGGTAGCTCTCGTTTCTCTCGCAGCTGTTACAGTAGTTGCTAAGAAGAGACATTAATTCATAATCGGTTAGCCGACTGAATTAAAGTTATGTAAAAAGACCGCGAAAGCGGTCTTTTTATTTTGACAGCGAAAGCGGTCTTTTTATTATGACCGCGCGGTCTTTTTATTTTGACCCTTCCGGCGCGTTGCGCCACCTCCCCTCACGAGGGGAGGCTGACTGTGATAAAAGCGGGCGGGCACAAGACCCGCCCCTACAGGGGATTTTTATTTTCGAAAAAACGTAATACAACC
>JAEEGL010906748.1_pt1 | contig 13818 bp, 11 predicted proteins | sample 9134231 | NCBI WGS metagenome assembly JAEEGL01 (sample SAMN16246548, study PRJNA631951) | gut metagenome | biome: gut microbiome; feature: rumen; material: fiber-attached | host: Bos | place: Iran: Karaj | collected 2018-10 | reverse complement strand
CCAGTGTCACCTTATGAGTCACCGGTACACAACAGTACTTTCCATCATCCTTAAGCACCGTCTCTACCCCATCAAATTCACAGTGCTGCTCCTTGCCTTCAAGCAGGTCAAACATGCCTTCTACAAGGTCATCAATATATAAAAGCTCAAGTTCTGTTGACCTGTCATTCACAGTAAATGGCTCATCATTAGCCACAGCCCAGCAAAAAGTAGATACTGCAGAGTTATACTTAGGTCTGGAATGCCCCATCAGGTTCGGAAAACGGTAAACAGCTACTTTTACTCCCTGTTCTTCTCCATACTTAAAGAACAACTCCTCTCCCGCCTTCTTACTGCGCCCATACTCTGAGTCACCAAAACGTCCTGAAAGTGTAGCCTGTATAGAAGACGAAAGCATGATACCTGCCTTGCTCCCATGCTTCTTCAACGTGTTCAGCAACTGTGAAGCAAACCCAAAGTTCCCCTTCATAAACTCCTCAGGGTCCTTAGGACGGTTCACTCCGGCTAGGTTAAATACAAAATCAGCCTGGGCACAACACTCATCCAACTCTTCAGGAGTGGAATCTATATCGTATTCATAAATCTCATTAATACACAAAGTGGGACGAGTCCTGTTTTTCCCGTCCCTAATATTTTTCAAATTATTTACAAGGGCAGTTCCAACCATGCCCTTTGCACCGGTTACTAATACATTCATATCGACCTCATTTACAATACTAATAAACTAGTATTTTTATTACAAACAGATTAAACTTTGAGCATTCAATACTTTTTATTTTACTTTATTTACGTTTCAAGAATTCTGGTTAGTAAACCCAGCTATCGCTTTTTGTAAATAAAATTCCTTTAATTTATTATTTAGTTCAACTATCATTCCGTACTCCTCTGTTTTATTCCCTTTGTAAAAAATATAATCCACAGATTTGTCAATTTCTTTATCCATCATGCTTGCATCAAAAATATCGCATAATCGTTCCCCTCTATCACCATACTTAACAAAAAATTCCGAAAAATTTATCACTTTGGTTTTAGCATTAGTACTAGCAAAGACAACATCATCAAAACCGCACTCACTAAACACTTTTGCTTCCTCTAAATCTTTTATAAAAATATAACGTCTATTCTGACTTCGCAGATAAGAAGGCGCTGTTTCTAAAAATCTTTTTATGCCATTAAAATCACTACCATAGGCCTTACAATAATCTGAAAGCACCTCCTTTTCCATATAGGTTTTCCATATACTCTTTCGCTGTTTTCTTCCATAATAATCATTATATAATGATACAAATTTTTTTGCCACATCAGATTCATTTTTTTCATGCGTGATTTCTAAAAAAATCCTTTTGAACAATGAATTTACATCATTATCATTTGATCTATAAAAATAATAATTATGATTATTCAATTTATCTTTTATTATTCTATCATTATCATCAAAAAGTTCCTCATATCCCAAAATATTTAGAATAAAATCCTCTCTTGTAAAACCTTCTGTTTCTCCTTGGTCTTTGAGCCTAATACTAAAATACTCTGCTGCTACATCAATTAATCCACATTGTAGGAAATTCGAATTATATAATACTTTAGGATGTGTATAAACCCATAAATATTCATTATTTCTAGCATCAATTATATTTTGAATGATACTTAAACATCTTTTATCATAACACAGAACAAAAGATAAATTTCCTTCAATTTCATCTTCTGGTAATAATATCTTTTTCCCAGATATTTGTCCACTAAATATCGCTTTTTCAACTTTAGAAGAGGATTGCAACTGTATTTCACCATCTGTCGCGTTATTAACATCTACAATCGCATTAAAATCTCTTGTACAAGCAAGATTTCCCTTCTTCTCTAAGTTCCCATTTACAGATGAAAGAGATTCGTTTAAAAATATACCTGTTGAAGATATTTTTCCGTATATTCTTCCCTTAAAAGATGTTATCTTAAATAGACTTCCATCAAGCCACAACCCTGTTATTGCAATGTTTTCCTTATACTCATTATTATACATCTTTACTGGTAAAACAGAAAACGCATTAAGAATTCTTTGATAATCGATATTGTTAGTGTTAATTCCTGACATTTGAGCATCTCTAACAATATAATCTAATCCATCAACATCAATTGTAGAAGAATTTAACAGTGTAATAATGCAGTTTTTCAATGCATCCACTATATCTTTCTCTTTATACTTACATCCAATTATCATCCTACAAATGAAAACATAATCTTCATCCTGTAAATTTATGTCCTTTGGAAGCAATACGCTAAAAATGTTTTTTATTGCCTCTTTATATTCCTTTAAAATAATATAAGAACTTAATTGTTCATGAGGTGCTCCTAAACACTTTGTATCTTTTTTTATATAAAAATCCTCTTCAAACTCCGTATCACCAAATTCTTCACATATCTCACATAGCAAGTGAGATAATCTGGACTTTCCGTCCTGCTCTTTTTTTAATGAATAATACTGTTCAAAAGTATGTGAAAAAGGTGCATGTGCACAATCATGCATCAAACAAGCAATTTCAAACAATAACTGTTGTTTTTTCCACCAAATATCTTCTGGTATTATTACACTATTCCCGTTCTTTTTAATTCTGAGCGATTGGATAACTTGTTTGCTGTTTTCCATAAAGTTCGCAAATGCTTGTTTTCCCAGATAATAAACCCCTAATGAATGAATAAAACGATCATGTCGTGCTGCTGGATATAATGATCGCATACTTGTTTGTTCTATATACCTTAATCTTTGAAATTGTTCTGTGTCAATTATATTAGATACGATTACACTTGGTATCTCTATATATCCATGAACTGAATCCTTAAAAATCTTAACTTTATCTTTCCCCATCTACGCTTTACTCCAATAATTCATTTGTCATTTCATCTCTGGACAATTCTATTATTTTTTGAATATCCTCAGTATAAATAGAATTAACTTTATTAATAAAACTATCGTCTATTTCATTAAAACAAACTATCCCAGCATTTTCTTTTATAAAAAGATGCTCATAAACATCAATATAATTAGATTCGTCTTCAGAAAACATTACATATCTATATTTTTTAACAATTTCTTTATATAATATTCTTTTAAACTTTTCCACTTCATCATAATCTAAAAGATACTGATTAAATTTTTTTAAGTTTGCATAAAAAGCATTTGAAATAATTACTTTATCATCTATAACCACACACATACATATTCTCCCTTCTATAATGATTATCTACGAATTAGTCTCTCCTAAATAAATCCCTAGTATATACCTTTTCTTTCACATCTCCCAGTACATCAGCATCAAATCTGTTAGCCAGTATTACATCTGACTCAGCCTTGAACTTTGCCTTATCATTAACCACCTTGCAGCCGGCAAACTCGCTACCGTCTTCAAGTGTGGGCTCGTAGATGATAATCGGTACATTCTCAGCCTTTATATTCTCCATAACACCCTGTATAGCGGATGCACGGAAATTATCACTGTTAGACTTCATGGTAAGACGGTATACACCTACAACCTTGGGATTCTTCTCTAATATCTGGTCAGCCACAAACTGCTTTCTGATATTATTGGAATCAACTACTGCCTTTATCATAGCCTGAGGAACGCCCTTATAGTTGGCTAAAAGCTGCTTGGTATCCTTAGGCAGGCAGTATCCACCGTAACCAAAGGAAGGATTATTATAATGACTTCCTATTCTCGGATCCATACAGACACCATCTATGATCATCTGCGTATCAAGACCCATAACCTGAGCATATGTATCCAGCTCATTAAAATATGCTACTCTTACTGCCAGATATGAATTAGCAAAAAGCTTTATGGCCTCAGCCTCTGTAAGGCGTGCTAAAAGTACGGGGATATCCTGCTCTGCGAAACCACTTCTCTTCTCCTCAGTTCTAGCACCCTCTAAAAGAAGGTCTGCGAACATCTTGGCTTCCTTCTCCTGATCAGCATCACAACCTACTACTATACGACTGGGATGCAGGTTATCATATAATGCCTTGGACTCACGTAAGAACTCCGGACTGAATATAATATTCTTGATACCATACTTCTTCTTAACACTCTCAGTATACCCTACCGGTATGGTAGACTTGATAACCATAAGCACATTAGGATTAACCTTAAGTGTCCACTCAATGGCATCCTCTACTGCAGAAGTATCAAAGAAATGTCCAACATCATCATAATTGGTAGGGGTAGCTATAATAACAAGCTCTGCCGAACCATATGCCGCTGCCTTATCGGTAGTAGTATGTAGATTAAGAACACGCTTACCCTCACGTGTCTCCTTAAAGAATCTCTCAATCTCATCATCCTGAATAGGACTGATAAACTGGTTAAGTTTCTCCGCCTTCTTCTCTGTGGTGGTAATAGCAGTAACCTCATGGTTCTGTGCCAAAAGAACTGCTAAAGATAACCCTACATAACCTACGCCTGCAACTGTAATTTTCATATACTAGCCTCCCATACTATAAGTTTAGTAATAATATCTTTAAAACCCATTTTTCTCATATAATTCAGTTTTTTTTACATTTTTATTTAGATATCAATGATTTTATTTTTGAATATATCTTTATTCTTTTTGAGCAATTCAATCGAATATTGTAATACTGTGTGGTTTTTCCACCAAAAGACATCTTAAAAGTATCTATTCCATTGGGCGAGTCTATAGACGTCAATCCGCCCCAATCATATGAACTAACCGATTTCTCCTTAAACCAAAGCATATCCTTCCAATGAAGATATTTATTTGCACGACCGATAGCGTTTCGCATAGAATTATCTTCAACTCGAAATTGCGAACAAGAATGTAATAACCGACACTTATTTTTATTATATATATATGAATGAAATACCACCGGCACTTCATTTATCATTGCACAACTTATCATTAATACATTTTCATCTATATATGACTTCAATTCTGGCATATATATTTTCTTCCCTTCAATCCCTTTTTCCTGATACATTTCTGAATACATTTGGCCAAAAGAAGAAACTATCTGATCTTGACTTAGTAATTCTTGAGAAGTATATTGTGCACACTTTACCATTTCCCTTTCCGAACGATTGATTTCATTTTTTATCGTTTTTGTAAAAGATGCAAGAATATCTTCTGACGCAAGAGATAAATCTGAAATCAAAGAATACTGAAGATCATTTTTTATTTCCTTTTCATTTATTATATCAGTATTTCCATGTATAATAATAGAATCACAATGCTTCATATCTTCTTCTATATCGTTTAATGAAGCAATACTTTCAAACCAAATATTGCAATTATTTAAATGTTTTCCTTTAGTAAACACTCTCATATTTAGGTTATCCTTTCATAAGTCATTATTTATAATTAATCATTTATTATCGTAATCAGCCTCTTAACGGAGCAATTACATATTGCAATTTATCCCGATATAATTAATTATCCCTCAACTTTTCGATGTCTTATCCTATTAAGCAAATTATATATATATATAAATCCCTCCGGCTTTATTAAAAACGAGTATAAAATATAACTTCCAATACCAATACCGATTTGTGACAAGAGGATTATCCAGCCATTTATGTTGCATTTTTCTAAAAATAGTCCTAAAAAATACACAATAATGCCCATTATAATACAACCTGATAGACTATTAACTAAATCCGTCAACTGGTCTTTTATCGAATACCTAAAATACCGATTTGAACAGACTAAAAATAAAAATAGCGATAGCACAGACGTTGCCAGTGAAAAAACCGCAACCATCATTACACTTTTAAACACGAACACTGCTATTACCACCAAAGCAATATCTACAAATTGAATAGGAACCATCACCAACAGTACTATCCCACTTTTCCCTATACTTAACAGAGCTTGATGGCAAGAAGATTCCAATGGTCGTGTTAAGCAAGAAATACATATTATCTGTATATAGGGGATACTTTCACTCCATTTTTCTGTAAGTACTGTTGGAACAAAAGTCCCTGCAATTACAGCAAATCCTATTAAAAATGGCCCTAAAACAAATAACCCTACTCGAATTGTTTTTCTTAATAACATTTTTATTTCTTCTTTGTTATCCTGATGCTTAGCATACGCGGGAAGCATTACTTTGTTAATTGCCAAATTAATGTTTTGAACAATTAAAGAAGGATATTTTTTCCCTTGATCATAGTAGGCTAAATCTGCAGCCCCAAATACTTTACCTATAATTAAACTGCGAATATCATTTTCAACTGTATACGCCAATTCTGTTACAAACACTTTCCAGCCAAAGGAAAAAATCTCTTTTGCCTTATTAAAGGAGAATTTCAACTTAGGAATCCACTTTTCCGTAATTGCAAGAACTAATGAATCCAATGCTGTATTAGTTAAATATTGTGCAACCAAGGCCCATATACCAAAACCATTATATGCCATAAGTATCCCTATTATACCAGATATAATAGTTCCAAATAATGTAGCTATAAAAAATCTCCTAAATGCCATCTCGCGTTGAATCTTTGCCTGCTGAATAGTATTCAGCGCTGCTAAGGGTAATCTTATTGCCATTACTCTCAACACATTTTTTAACTCTGACATATTAAAAAATTCTGATATAATTGGTGAGGTAAAATACACTAACGCTGTCATTACAACAGAAATGATAAATCCTATTACAAAAGCTGTTGAATAGTCTAATTCATCTACTTCTTTTTTCCTAACTATCGCTGTACCCATTCCACTTGATACAAACACATTGCAAATTGTAATAAATATCATTACCATAGCAATTGAGCCATAATGATCCGGATCCAGAATTATAGCCAAAATAATAGAAACAACAGTAGTAATAAGTTGCGCCAAAATTCTTTCTCCAAATGTCCAAAATAACCCACTTACTATATTTTTATTATCAGTTTTCATCCTTTTTTTGCTCTTTTTTCATTTTCATGTAATTTGCCAAAGTACATCCCTCAAATCCTTTTTGCTTAGCATATACAAAAATACTTTCAATACAGTCATAAAGCCTTTCAATACTGTTTCTATCAGGAAAAGATGGACTCCCTCCCGGCATTAACTCCGGAGAGTGAATCATAAACATTACATAATCACTATCTTTCTCTATTCTATCAATTGTCTTTTTTATAGTATGAAAAGATGGGTTTTTCATCGGACGTACCCATGTATTTTTAGTTTTTAATGAATTCTTTAATTCACGCAACGCTTCTTTAAATGTATGTATTCCATCCCAAGAAATAACTTTTAATGGTCTTATCGAGACAGGTACCTCAAGAATGTTATTATATATATAATAAGCATCTCTAGGGCATTCGGAATAGTCTGTACCTCCAATACCAGTTGCTCCTAATTTATTACTCCAATCAATATATGGAGTTGCAGAACAATCTACCTCTATGCCATATTTATCTAACAAACGGAAATATGTTTCATTTGTAGCCCACCTTCCACTTCTATGTGAAATCATTTTAGTTTCGAATTCTTGTTCAAGCTTATTCTTTAATACATGAATTTTCTCATCCATGATTTTTTCTGGATACTCATATAAATAATCCCGTTGATCCGTTATTCTTACAATATTATATTCAGGCGGATTATTCCAAGCATGTAAGTGCATTCCCACTTCACATGTTTTTCTCTTTAAACAATCTCTAATATATTCTTTGTAAAATTCATCGTTAGACATTCCAAATGTGGTAAGCCAAGTCGGCAAAAACCCATACTTTTCTGCCAATATTTGAAATCGTGGAATAAACTTAGAATTAACGGTAGTATTATCTGAACTTGAATCCCACTGATTATCCTCTTCGGTATCAATTGTAATTATAAAATACTTCATATAAAATTAAACCTTTACTTACCCTTATCATAATATTGTAAATATAGTTGCTTTGTTATCTTGCATTGATTGTCAACATCATAATCGTTGCTATTTAAAAAAGGCTTATAATTATATGTATCATTTATCAATGCATCTGCCCATAGCTTTGCACTAGCTTTTTCAGGCATACGTCTTGAATTCTGGCTAATAATAGACTCTTTGGGAGAACCATAAGATATAACACATCGTAATCCACAAACTTGAGCTTCTATTGGTACCAGTGGAGATGCCTCAGAAAAAGACGTTAATGCTAAAACATCTGCAGCACAATATAACTCAACTGTGTTATCAATACTCCCTAAAAACACCACATCATTGTCCAACCCTTTATTTTTTACTAACTCTTTTAATTTTTTTTCTTCCTTTCCTTCTCCTGCAATAAGAAGAATAGCATTTTTTATACTACTTTTAATCATTGAAAACGCCTCAATTAATAAAGGATAATTCTTTATAGCTGCTAGTCTTCCTACACCACAGATAACAAAAGCGTCATCAGTTATCCCAAAACGTTTTCTGGCTTCTTCCCGAGAAATACATTTAGATGTGTAATATTTCACGTCGATTCCATTCCTTATAAGTTCATATTCTTGAAATCCATACCATTTTTTTGCAATTTCTGCTTGCTCATTGGTTATGCAAATCGGAATCACCTTCCCTTTTTTAAAAGCATTTGACATAACTTTTTTAATATATCCTTTAAATCGCAAAGGGTAACCATGTAGTGTTGAAAAGCTGGTCGTAATATTGTTTTTTTCTATTCCAGGAAGCAAGTCAATAAGCAATGGAGATATATGAATATGAATAATATCTGGTCGAAATTGTCTAATTGCTTCTTCCCACACTTTTCGTGATACCAAGTGTTGAAAATGTCTTCTAATATAAGGAATTTGAATTTTAGTCATCGGATTATTTAAATAAACAACATTATACTTTTTCTCTGCTATTTCTCTATCATATTTTGAATCTGTAGGCTCAGTATATACATAAAGCCAAAAATCTATATCTGGATCATTTTGAAAATATCGTAAATAGTTTAGTACTATTTGCTGCGCTCCTCCAGCCTTCATAGACCATATTGCTGTCATTATTTTTATTTTTTTTCCCATAATCCCCTCTTAAATCATCCAAATATGCTTTTAAAATACTCAGTTGAGTTTGATAAAGTCAAATTTGTTCTCTACATAACATATATGAAATACATCATAACAGATTTTATAACTCAATTTATATTATATATTTTTTATATGATTCACCAGTATAAATCATAACACTCTTACCAAATAATTCCTTTCGAAATAGGTGAAACAATAGAAAAACTGCTATATTCTTTGCAAACGATAAAAAATCACTAACATAATCATAGTTGTATCCACAAAAAATACATCAAGTATGCTTTTCCTCACTATGTCTCCCCCATGTTCCACTTCCTTTATCACTTATTATTTTTGCAGGAACACCAGCAATTGTAACATTTTCTTGATCAATGCTCTTATTTACTACCGCGTTAGCACCAACCGCAACTCCCTTTGCAATTCTTGTATTGCCAAGAATTACAGCTCCGTATCCGATAACAACATTATCTCCAATTACAGGTACATAATCATTACTTCCACCTGCAACAATTGCAGAATTCATATGCATTTTTACATCGCAACCAATTCGAGCTTTATTGTTTATTAATATTGGACCAAGATGCATAATACGCAATCCTTTTTTACAGCAATTTAACGGAACAAACAATGAATACTTTTGTTGAAATCTTCTTAGTCTGAATCTATTCCAAAAATAACGGATTTTTTTATTTGTATTTAAATAATATTCTGTGTATCTAAGTAATCTTATATGAAATAATAGTTTCCCATTTTCACTAATCGGGAAAAATCTTTCAAATTTCCTGCATTTATATAAATTCCTTTCATAATTTATATATTCTTTCAGATTTTCTCTCGTCCTAATATACCCTTGTTCTTCCATCTTCTATAATACCTCATAATAACCAACATTAAATTTTTAACTAAAAACTAATCTGCTATTAATCATAAATCTAAGATATACGGCATCAAACATGCCGATTCATATATTCTGATAAATCTAAAAACCGTCCATGATACAGCTATAATTGATGAACCCAATGAAATAACCCATTTGCTATTATTCGCCATTTTAAATTTAATCACATCAATAATCCAGCCCCAGGCACATAACCTAGGAAGTATAAAAATTTCATGTAATCTAAAAAAGCCAAGCATATTTTGTATCGGAATACACGCTATATCAAAAATAACCAAATACATAATAAAAGGATTGTATCCTTCGTGTCGTTTTATATTTCTAAAAAGGAATAAACAACATCCCCCGCATAGCACAGGAGTTAAATTGGATGTAATCCACGACAATTCGATATTTAAATACGAATTCATCTCTCCGGCTGCAATTATTTTGCTAAAATAATTTCCAAACACTAATATAAAAGCATAAGATGCAAGAATAAATATCAACAGTTTCTTTCTATCTGAAAAAAGTTTTCTTTTCCCTATTATATATACTAAAACACAAAATAAACCCAACGCTAAACTTGAATGGATCATCATTCCAATAATAGCAAATATGATAGAAAGAATGTATTTTCTTTTAGAAGTAAATACGAAACTAAGTAATATAAATGAAAGTCCAAATAGAAATTTTAACAAGCTATATGAACGCAAATAAAAATATAATACAAAGAATAATGGTGCGTACGAATCAATATTTATATACTGTTCTTTTAAATAATAATATATAGTAATTGTTATAACCGAATAAAACACCAAAAACATCAGATGATAATCAGAAGTAATACATCTGATTGCATACAAGATAAAATAGAATAAAGGATTATTTCTAGACAATAATACGAAGCCTTTTGAAACCTGATTCAAGAGAACTTCCTTATCATTAAACATTGCTAAGTAAACATCTAAGTCCGCACCACCGAGTCCTATAGATGTGTCCACTTTCCGAAATAAAGCTGCTAAAATTGGAACAATAGAAAATGACAACAATAATATACGTTGTCTTTTTTTTATCAAAGAATCGTCAAAATCTAACCATTCACTTCTATAACAGATTTTCTTTATTGAATATCTAAAATATAACATCAATCCTAAATATACCAAAAAAGATAACCAATCCCATCCTAGACTCATGTCTCACCTTATTTCCATCAATTCAAATTATTTATTATCTTTGTAAGATAATCATTCCATTGAGAGTATATTTTTTCTGGGCAATACTCCTCTGCCATCTTTTTGGCATGTTTGCTTATCCTAATTCTCTCATCCCTGTCCTTTATTAGACTTATAATTGATTTAGCTAATCCGCTAGCATCATTACACGGTACTAAAATACCATTTACCTTATTTTTTATTAGTTCTCGTGGTCCTCCACAGGGACAATCTGTAGAAATGGACGGCACTCCTACACTTAATGCTTCCATTAGCGCATTTGGCATTCCTTCATAATTGGAGGATAAAACAAAAAGCATTGCTTCTTTTAATCTCTTTTCAATATCTGTAACATTTCCCGGTAATCTCACTCTATTCTGAAGCCCATTATCATAGATATATTGTATTAATTCTTTTCGTAATGGACCTTCTCCATAAATGACTAGATTAACTTCAGGATACTCTTCAACAACCTTTTTAAAAGCTGATAATAGTAAAATATGATTCTTCTGTTCTTCTAATCGTCCACATGTAATAATCTTATTTCCATTTTCCCAAGTAGTATCAAAAAACTTTTCTGCAACCGGATTATATATTATTGTTGATTTATTTCTGATACTACTTATAAAATACTTACTAGCATCATAAGTTTGAAATACTACTCCATCTGCTAGAGAAAACAGCATATTGGCAAAAACTTTTTTTACCTTTCCACTCCCATATTCATGATTGGGATCATTTCTAACAGAAACAACCTTTTTAACCGATAGAAAAACTGTAGACGTAAGCATTCTTATATTAGGTTTCGCAAGAAAAGATAATACAATATCCGCTTTTTCTTCTTTTATTATTCGTCTTAATCTAATTATTCTTTGAATATTTTTAAGTATTGCATTTCCTTTGTTATCCTCTCTTAAATATCTTCTTTTAACCTGAGAGGGAACATCAAATGTAGTAAACTTTTTATCCTTGTCGATAAAATCATTTATTAATACAACATTGTATCCTACTTGAGCGAAGTGACAGACAAGATTATTCATTACACGCTGTGCACCACCTGTTCTCATAGAATCGATATAAAAAATAATCTTCTGCATTTTTCTCCTCAAAACTCACCTATCTAAATCTTTGTATAAATTCTTTAATACGGAATCCGCATTGTATTTTTTCGATTCCTTTAAATTATTTAATGACATTTGCATAACACGATTGCGATCATGATATAATTCCAATAAAGCATTACTTATTGCTTTAGGATCTTTAATCGGTACCAAAATACCATTTACTCCATTATTGATGACATCTTTATTATATAGCCAGTCTGTAGCTATAATGGGAACTCCCGAAAAATAAGCATCTATAACGTTACCAGAGAAACCTTCCCCATGAAAGTATGTTGGAAACAGTAGTACAAAATAGTTTTGCAATACCTCTACTGTTTGATCATAATTCACAACTCCACAATAACTAACATTTTTTTCATTCCTTCTTAGAATATTTTCAAATCGTTTTTCATATTCTTTTGCCACAATTCCAAAAATATCCAGATGGAAACATTTATCTCCAAGTTTTTCATTGGTCAATCTAACTGCTTCTATTGCGTCTTCTATACCTTTGTCTTTATTGATTCGCGATAATGTACATACTTTAACATATTTTGATGTATTTAATCTAATTGCCTGCTCATCTCGTGGTATTATTGGTTTTAAATTAGTAATATACTTAATCCTTCTTATTCCAAGTGCTTCTAAATCATTTTTTATATTAGGGGTTTGAACATATAGTCTTCTATATTTTTTCAATCTTCGAATATAGCTTGGTCTATCTTGCAACAGTTTAGGAAGAAATCCCCCAATTACAATGTAGTATAGCGAACGTTTAAACAACCGATTAAAAATATCATATATAGGAACGATAGTTTTAAAACCATTATCTGCAGGAAGAATAATCACATTCTTGCAATTAACCAATAGCCCTACAGATTTAAGGAAAAATCTAAAAGGATGCTTCTTCCAATTATTCGTATTTACTATAGAAATATTCTCATTCCCATATCTTTTCTTTAATTCTTCTGTTATAATTGTGGTTCTAACAGCCTGTCCATCAGCTATTGTACCACCATCGCCATATTGTCCCCAAATCCCTATTTTTTTTATTTTATTCATTTGTTAAGCCTCGATGCATTCCATTCTGCCAATTCATTAGCAATATAATCCGAAGTAAGAAGTTTCCTTTTAACTTCCTCAACATTAAGCAACTTAGTATTATTAGAATTAAATTCTTTTAATACATTTCTTTCTGTATTTCCTGTAGAGAGATACTTCTCATAATTCAAATCTCTATTATCAGCTATTACCCTATAAAACTGTCCACAATCAACCGCTCTCGCACATTCTTCATTTGTAAGAAGCGTTTCAAACATTTTTTCTCCGTGACGTATACCTATAACTTGTGTCGGATAATCAGGTACTTCAAAAAGTTCTTTTACAGCTTGTGTTAACACATCAATAGTGCAAGCATCTGCTTTCTGAACAAATAAATCGCCTTGTGATCCATTCTCAAAGGCATATAAAACTAAATCTACTGCCTCATTTAAGTTCATAATAAATCTTGTCATATCACCATTAGTGATAGTCAATGGAAGTCCCTGTTTAATCTTGTCAATAAAAAGTGGTATTACAGATCCACGCGAACACATTACATTTCCGTAACGCGTACAGCAAATTCTTGTTT
>JAEEGL015526098.1_pt1 | contig 13819 bp, 11 predicted proteins | sample 9134231 | NCBI WGS metagenome assembly JAEEGL01 (sample SAMN16246548, study PRJNA631951) | gut metagenome | biome: gut microbiome; feature: rumen; material: fiber-attached | host: Bos | place: Iran: Karaj | collected 2018-10 | reverse complement strand
CGTTCGCGGCTCCAGTCGCAGGAACCTGCAAGCTTGCGGATCTGCGTGTCGATGCGGCCGCCGTAGATGCGCTTCCAGTCCCAGGCGCGCTCGAGGAATGCCTCACGGCCGATCTCTTCCTTGGTCATGCCGGTGTCGGCTTTCAGCTTTTCTACAACCTTGACCTCGGTGGCTATGCTTGCGTGGTCCGTACCGGGCAGCCAGAGGGTGTCGTAACCCTGCATACGCTTGAAACGGGTGAGGACGTCCTGCAGGGACTGGTCGAGCGCGTGGCCCATATGCAGCTGGCCGGTGATGTTGGGAGGCGGCATGACGATGGAGAAGTGGCCTTTGCCGTTTCTGTCCCCTCTGGGCTTGAACGCGCCGCTCTCCTCCCATTCCTTGTAGATGCGGTCCTCAAATGATCTTGGGTCGTAGTTTTTCGGCAGATTGTTTTCCATGAGAATCCTTTCTAAAAATGCCCGCCCTTCGGGCCGAGCCCAAAGGACGGACATCCTGTCCGCGGTACCACCTTTGTTCCGGCGCTGCTTTGTGGCATGGCCGGCACTCATTTACATTTGCTTATGACCGAAGCAACCTTCATCCGCAGGAGGTCTGCCCGGGCTCTCAGCCCACTGACCCGGACTCTCTGGAAGACATTATCGGACTACTCCTCTTCGAAGCATATTCTATTTAACTAATGTATACTATCCCACTTTGACGCTTATGTCAACCTAAGCGCTAAGCGGAAGGTATTTATTTGCTGTCTAAGCTGTCCGGCTGGCAGCTTATTCTTCTTCGGAAAGCTCATCGGCAAACAGTTCCATCATCGTTTCAGTCCATGCCTCGGCACCGTCTGCTCCTTCTTCCCAGACGATATCGCCGTTCATCATGACAAGTACAGGACGCAGGGCATTGAATGCGTGAGCGTCCAAGGCTTCGAAAGGATCGCTCTCGTAGACAGCAAGATCCGCCCATTTGCCATCCTCCAGACTGCCAGCCTGCTGTGCGATACCGAGTGCTTTTGCTGCAGTTTCCGTGTAGAAGAGGGTGGCTGCCTCCCCATAGCTCTGTCCCTCAGTCTGTCTCACGCAGGCCTCCTGCGAAGAGGCTGCAAGCCTGAGTTCACTGCCGCTTGCGACTGTAGCCAGCTCCTCCTCAGTCAGGACTAGATCTGAAGCGATGGAGAAGCACTGCTTTCTGTAACGCTCCGCCAGATCGCCGGCGATGTCGCTCATGATGAGCAGGGCGCCTTTATCCTGAGGGAAGAAGCGGACGTGATAGCCTTTCTCCGCACAGTTTTCCGCATAGGCACGCATCAGATCGGGTCCGATGCAGTGAGGCCCTCCCTCCATGGAGTCGGAGAGTATGATGAGCTGCTTCGAGTTGATCAGAGGTGCCAGCTCCTGGCAGTAGGTGAATTTGCGGTCCATCTCCAAAAGGACGGTCTCGGGCCGTGCGGGACGTGAGATGCTGTAGCTGCCGAAATAGCGCTGTTTCAGGACTCCTGCCTGATAGGCATTCATCTGCATGTCACGGTAGATGTTGTCGAAATAGCTGGACTTTTCCGTGTTGAGCACAGAGGTGAAGCCGCGCCTTGCATAGTTTTCGGCGGTCTTCATCATGGCGGGGATGCAGCCTGTAAAGTCCGGCGCAACGAGATGGTTCATGATATACGCCTGATTGACGAAGGGGACCCCTTCATCCTCGGCCATTGCGCGAATGGCATCGGAAGCCGGCGTGGAAAGACGCATGTTCAGGTTGTCTGCCGACAGCAGTACGAGCGGAACCTCGCCGCAGATCTCGTCCAGACGAAGACGGAAGGCGGTGTTGTCTTCTTCGCTGAAGCCGTCGAACAGGCTTGACTCGAATCCGAAGGCGAAGAAGTAGGGGTCGTCCGGATGATCCTTGGCATAATCCTGTAGCGTACTGCAGATCCCGTCGAGATCCATGCTCTCGTCGAGCTTGATGAAGGTACCTGCGAAGGTTCCCTGTGAAGGATGTCCGTAAAGATCGATAAAGCCGGGGATGACCCAGCGGCCGTCGAGCTCGATGACCTTTGTATCCTTGCCCTCGAACTCATCGCGTATGCTCTCATCGCCGACGGCGATCAGGATTCCCTCGCGCACAGCTGCGCAGCTTGCGATCGGGTATTCGGGATCAAAGGTACGGATGTTGCCGCCGCAGAGTATAGTGTCGGCGTATTGTTTTCTTTTGAACAGTGAAAATGCCATCTTCGCCTCTCCTTGAAGTATCAGTTGAAATAATCAGTTCATTATAGCATAAGGCAGGGGACGCATAAAGTCCTGTTGAGGGGACGCAGCAGGACTGATAATCGTCGTCTTAATCCAGATAAGGATATCCTTGCGGATTGCGAATAAAACCGCATGAGGCGTGCAATGAGCCGCTCTGGATGTAATAACTGCAGCCAATCATCCCGCTGTTTGGTACAAAGACACCAATCAACCGTTCTGCTGTCCGGCTGCATGCCGGCTTCTCTTTTCTCTGCGCAGACGCTCGCTGCTGTGGTATACTTAAACTTAAGAATGACCCGCAATATCCGTATAAGGATAAGCGGAAACGAAAACCCTGTCATGGATCCGCAATCAGAGATCTATAGCAGGTCCTCTGGGCTTGCAGTATAATAATCGACCGAATAATCGGAGGTTTCACGCAAACGGGTGACGAAGGGGAGATGGGAAAGGGGGAAGGTCATGAACTCGATAAGCATACAGAAGATCAGCATCACTGATCTTGCTACGGACGCGATCGTCAATGCAGCCAACAGCGGGCTGTGGGCTGGCGGCGGCGTTTGCGGTGCCATCTTCAGGGCGGCGGGATACGATAAACTCCAGGCTGCCTGCGATGCTATCGGACATTGCGATACAGGTTCAGCTGTCATCACGCCGGGCTTTGATCTGAAGGCAAAGTACATCATCCACGCGGTCGGGCCGGTCTGGAACGGCGGCGATCAGGGAGAGCCTCAGCAACTCTATGGCGCATATCAGCGTTCGCTTGAACTGGCGGCGGAGAACGGCTGTCATTCGATAGGCTTTCCGTTGATCTCGGCAGGCATTTTCGGCTATCCGGCGGATAAGGCGTGGCGGAAGGCGGTCTTGGCATGTCTCGACTTCTTCGAAAAAGAGCCAGAGGCGGACCTTGAGGTGATCTTCGCTGTGCTGGATGACAGGATCCTCGCCCAGGGCAAGAAGACGCTGGATGAGCTTGGCGCGCAGCAGCATTAAGAAAAGCAAAAGGCGGGTCGTGCTCAGGCATGACTGCCGTGTGAGAATACAGTATCATTTAACTATCGTTTTCAGCAGATAATACATAAGACAAGGAAAAGACAGAAAGGAAAAGCATGAAAAACTCAAAAAAGATCATCGCGCTGCTGCTGATGCTGGCCATGATGTTCCTGGCAGCGGGCTGCGGCGAAACGAGCCAGTCTGCCGCGCAGTCGCAGCAGCCTAAAGAACAGGAACCTGCAGCAGAAGAAGAGCCCTCCACACCGGCTGCTGAGGAGCAGACAGAGGCCGAGTTCATCAGCCCTGACGGCTGGCGCATCATTTACGATCCCCGCCTGGTCGAATGCAGTGAATCCGGCTCTAACGGTGCGCTTTTTATCTATACCGGTGAATCTGCCGGCGCAAACCTGGTGGAGGTCTTCTACGTTCCGGACAAACAGCCTGAAGAGGCTCTTTATGATCTGACCTCTTCGTGGGGCGATCAGGCCGATATCACCCGCAGCGAGGGCATCTTCCCCGGCACGGACGATAAATGGGGCTATTGGCGCTTCCTTCCCATGGAGAAAAACTATGGAACGAGCCGGACGGCTATCGCTGGACAGTATCACAGCGGTTCGCTCCTCTTCGACATCTCCAGTTCCATGGGGGAGGACGAAGCTCAGAATATGCTCGTTAGCGACACACTGTCGGGCATCATCGATTCCATCACCTATCCTGATGGTTTCGGACCGCAGGACATGTATAGCTATTATCCCGGCGTTTACAGACAGGTCGGCGGTGAGACGGACTATTCGGTCGTACTGAAGGATGACCATACGGGATGGCTGCACTTCCAGGACAGTAAGGATATCCTCTGGGGTTCAGCAGAACTTACGGACGTGCTCGGCAGCTTCAGCTATGAGTTTACCATCGAGGGCGACAGCCTCTACGTCAACATGGACGGAGACTGGGTGGAATTTGAGAGAGAGGTCTCTGCTGAGGATTACCCGGGCAACTGGGCAGAAAAGATTTCAGAGCGCGTTGTCATCAGCATTACACCTGCCGAAGAGGATGGCTGGTTCGATGTTCTCGTCACCTGGCGTGAGGATCTTCCTCAGAAGGACGTTTACACTATGAAGGCGCAGTACCAGACCGATGGCAGCCTGTATTACGAAGACTGCCTTTATGTCATCCGAACCTTTGGGGAAGACGGCAGCTATGAAGATGAAGAGCAGTACCGAGACGGTTCCGGCCTCTTCTGGTATGACAGAGACGAAGAAGTGCTTTACTGGACAGACTATGAGGTGGAAGACAAGGAGGAAAGGGTACAGACCTTCATCCGTGTCGACTATGAGATATAGGAAAGGAGAGTTAGAGCCATGCAAAATAGAAAAACTATTATCGCGCTGCTGCTGGTGCTGACTCTGGTCTTCTTGGCCGCCGGCTGTGGACAGGCGCCGGAGGCTCCAAAGGATGAACCCGGTTCAGGTAGGGGCGGTATCAATCCCTGGGTCGAATCCTCCGAAGAAGAATGTGCCCGGTACGTAAACAGGCTTTTCAAGGTGCCCGAGGGGGCCGGGAACGCCGTGTGGCGTATCATGTCAAAAGGTGAGAAACTGGATCCCGATAATATTCCATATCCAGGCCCGATGGTCCAGCTCAACTTCGACCTGGACGGCGAATCCTTTACTGCGAGGGCACAGACGGGGGAGGAAGAGGATATCTCCGGCATGTACTATGAGTGGGAAGACTTCGTGACAGAGTCTCTGGAAAAATGGGGCTTCGGCAATATGACCGGCAAGTACTTCCGATCCGTCAGCAAGGATGACCCCGCTCAGATGATCACCTGGTACGACGTCGAGATCGGAACAAACTATTCGCTCAGTGTGCCTTCTTTTGAGATAACGCAGGACAGGATGCGCGAAATCGTCAACGCCATGTACGACGCGGAGAAGGAACCGTTCAAAGGTTCTAAGGAGGGCGTTTTCAGCAACAGGCTCTTTTCGCTTGTGATGCCGGAAGAACTCGACGGCACTTATGACTTGGAAGTCTCGGACGACGACATTCCTGCTGTCTCCGTCTTCGATAAGGCTGCCAGAGCCGATTGGGGCGGTTACGTCTTCGGCGTCTGCGCCTACGAAGACCCAGCGGACTGGTCCTGGCTGCCGAACGGTGGTAAGGTCGGAGAACTCAAGGCATCGGACGGTACGATTTATGACATCGTCGTGGAATACCCTTCCGATGTCCAGTATGATCTGGCCAGCGGCGGGGAAACGTATCAGGCGCTTGCCGCCGCCGCGGACAGCATCATCAAAGGACTTGTCCCCGCGGACGGCTGCAGCTTCCTGTACGGCGGCGGCATGAAGGGTGATGATCTTTACGGCGAAATCCTGGCACAGCTTGTTACCTCATGCAATGAGATGTGGGAAGCGGATGAACTGGAGATCTCAGACATGAGCATGATGTACGCGCAGCTGGGCGGCACGCCTGAAGCGCGCCTTCAGAACACAGGCTTCTTCTACCGGGACGTCAACGGCGACGGCGTCGATGAACTGCTCGTGGGGGAGATCACGGACGGCGACTGGAAGGGCATCATCTATGACATGTGGACGATGGAGGACAGAGCTCCAGCCCATGTTATGAGCGGCTGGGCAAGGAACCGCTTTTACGCGCTGGATACCGGCTATGCCATCCTCAACGAATATTCGTCCGGCGCGTCCGACAGCGGCGTAATCATCTATACGCTCACGCCGGGCACGGCCGAACTTACCCCGCTCGTCTTTTTCCGCTACGATGCATATACGAATAAGGAGGAACCGTGGTCCGTCAGCTATGATGCGGAGGATGAGACGCAAGGGGAGAGCATCACAGAGGAAGAGTGGAACGAAAGCATAGCCGCCTACGGAGACATCATGCGTTTCGACTACATACCGCTTGCATCTTTGTCCGAATGAAAATGGGACTAGAGCAGTCAAACTAAACATTTTAACAGATTTTTGATATGAAAGGGAGGAATACGAGCGATGAAGACCTACACCTATGACTATTATAAAGTGAGTGCGGACTATATCCGGGCAGCAATAGGAGATTTTCAACCGGAGATCGGGATGATCCTGGGTTCAGGTCTGGGCGGCTTCGCGGCGCGCATCGAGAATCCTGTGGAGGTTCCGTATAAGGATATCCCCAATTTCCTTGTTTCCACTGCACCCGGCCATGCCGGCAAGCTCATCTTTGGTACGGCGGGCGGCAAGAAGGTCGTTTGTATGGCTGGCCGCTTCCATTACTATGAGGGCTATAGTTTTGAGGAACTGGCCTGTCCGGTGCGGGTTTTGAAGCTTTTAGGTATTGAGAAACTTATCCTTACCAACGCGGCGGGCGCGGTCAATATGAATTTCCATGTGGGTGATGTCATGATCATCAAGGACCAGATAAAAATCTTCGGAAGCAGTCCGATGAGGGGGCCGAACGTGGAAGAATTCGGGCTTCGTTTCTTTGATGCCAGCCATATTTACAGTCCGGCAATGATTGAGATTGCCAAAACCTGTGGTGAAGGCTCCGGGCTTACCATACAAGAAGGCAATTACTTCTTCTTCCCGGGTCCACAGTTCGAAACGCCAGCGGAGATCAGAGCGGTCAGATTGCTTGGCGGAGATGCGGTCGGCATGTCGACGGTCACGGAATCGCTTACGGCAGCGCACTGCGGTCTTCCTGTTCTGGGGCTTTCGCTTATGACTAACATGGCGGCGGGCGTACTGGATCAACCGCTCTCAGGCGAGGAAGTCAACGCCACGGCGGAGCGGGTAGGGCCTCTGTTTGAGGAGTACGTGCTGAACATCTTAAGGAGACTGTAGATGAGAAAGCTACTGCACAACTGCGATATCATCACAAAGAGTGACGATAAAATAATTATCGTTAAGCAGGGTTGGTTGGGCATCGACGAAGCCGTGATTGACTATGTCGGCGCCGAAAAGCCTTCTGCAGCATATGATGAAGAGAAGGATATGGACGGTGCTGTTCTCATGCCAGCCTTCGTCAATGCGCATGGTCATGCTTCCATGACATTGCTGCGTGGGGCGGGGAACGGTCTGCCCTTGCAGCGCTGGTTGGAAGAAGCAATCTTTCCTGTCGAAGCGAAACTCACGCCGGCGGATATCGCCATCGGTACCCAGGCTGCCATGCTGGAGATGCTGGCCTGTGGCACGGCGTCTTTTTCCGAGATGTATGATTTTCCTTTCGCGGATGCCAATGCCGTAGCGAAAGCCGGTATGAAGACCAATATCTGCCGGACGGGACTCTGTTTCGGCGATGTATTTGATCCTCAAACGGATCAGCGTTTCCGTGAATCGGTCGAAGTGGTTCGGGTTCTGAAGGGCGAGCAGGCCGCCAACGACGAGTGTCTTCGCGAGATTGGTGGCATGAATGATGATCTGGCAGAGGCGGTCAGGGACGGGCGCATCATCCCGGAGCTTTCATTGCATTCAGAATATCTCACGAAGGAACCCTATGTGCGGGCGGTGGCGGAAGCAGCCAAGGAGCTGCAATGTCCTGTCAATGTGCACGTTTCCGAGACCCGGAAAGAACACGAGGAATGCATTATACGTCACGGCAAAACGCCGATAGCATATCTTGCGGACTGCGGTATCCTGGATTCTCCCACCTACGCGGCACACTGCGTGTGGGTAACGGATGATGATCTTGCGATCATGAAAGAGAAAGGCACCTCGTTGGTGCATAATCCGTCCAGCAACCTCAAGCTTGGCAGCGGCATCGCTCCTGTTGTAAAGGCACTGCGCGCTGGAGTCTGTGTAGCTCTCGGTACTGATGGATGCGCCAGCAACAATAATCTGAACATGATGGAGGAGATGCATCTGGCAGCTCTTCTCGCGACCGGCAGTGAACATGATCCGGCAGCAATCGCGCCGGTCGATGTTCTGCGCATGGCCACGGAGGCCGGCGCACACGCACTCTGCCGAACCCGGACCGGCGCACTTCTTCCTGGCATGCGTGCCGATATCACCGCTGTCAGCAAGGATGCCCCGCATATGCATCCTGCTGACGATCTGATCGGGCTGCTTGTCTATAGTGCACAGGCCAGCGATGTCGTCATGACCATGGCTGACGGCCGCATCCTGTATGAGAAGGGTGAATATCTGACGCTCGATAAAGAAAGAATACTGTTTGAACTAGAGAAAACTGTTGATAATATAAAAAACAGGGTATAGGTTATGGGAAATAATGGAGTAACAATCAAAGATATTCCCATTGTTCTCGCTTCGGGCTCTCCACGCAGGATCAAGCTTTTGCAGGACATGGGATTGAATCCCTATATCCTTACGCCCGACTGCGCCGAGGACATCGGCACTGAACTGACGCCTTCCCAGACTGTCATGGCGCTTGCGCTGCGTAAAAATCTGCGGGCTCAGGAGATGCTCGCTGAAAACCAACCCTTCGATGACTACATCGTCATCACCTGTGATACCGTGGTCAGTCTGGAGGGGCATATCCTTGGTAAACCAAAGGATGCAGCAGAGGCTTACCGCATGCTCTCCGCCTTGAATGGCAAGATGAACAGCGTCTATTCGGGCGTCTGCCTGCAGCGCAGATCGAGCGGTCGCCTCTTCCTCTTCTATGACAAGAGCGACGTATACTTTTACCAGTATGGTATCCAGGACATCGTTGCTTACATAGGTACGGGCGAGCCGATGGATAAGGCCGGAGGCTATGCTATCCAAGGGGGCTTCGGTCAGTACTGTGAAAAAGTGGTCGGCTCGATGAACAATGTCATCGGTCTTCCGACGGAGATGATCGTCCGGATGATCGAAAAAGATTTCTAAGGGTTCCTGAAAGGTTCCCTTTTATTTATTAATCAAAATAACTCGACTCGCCCGTTGATCTCCAATGGAGCTCTTTCTGCCTCGCATTTCGCCCAGTGCGACGTCCATATGGAGGCCATCCCCGGGGGCGTTCATGGTCTCGTCCTCGTCAACATCCACCCGGGCGGTGATCAGACTTCGAACTGCATGGACAGCGAGATGGCGTGTCAATATTTCGAGTGCGGCAAATTTTTGGATATTACGGGGCTCGATCATATCATCATCGGCGAAGACCCTTTTGTCAGTCTCGAACGTGAGGGAAAACTCTAAAAAATCTGTTTTCCTCCGGTACTTCCTATGCTAAAATATGCGATATAGATTATTATCGGGAAGTACAGGAATGGGAACAACGATATTGATCGTCTCCGGTAAGGGAGGCGTCGGAAAAACCACATTTGCGGTAAATCTGGGGCATACGCTGGCGGCAGCCGGTGCGAAAACGCTCATCCTGGATCTTAACATAGGCCTCAGAAACGACGATATCTATCTCGGTATGGAGAACTTGGCTCTCTTCGATCTGGGTGACATCGTTTCGGGTGTCTGCCGGGTCGATAAAGCCATTGTCGAAAGCGACCTCCAGCCGGGGCTTTTTATGTTGCCGTGCACGCAGAGCAAGGAGATAGACGGTCTGAGCCCCGAACATATCAGACTTTTATGCGACCTTCTCAAGAAAGATTATGATTTCATTCTCATGGATGTGCCTGTCTCTGTCGGCGGGGTCCTCTCCTGCGCTGCGGCGGGTGCGGACGTTTCGTTGCTCATCGTAACGCCGGATTACAGTTCCGTGCGCAACGGCGATGCTGTAGACAAGCAACTGGAGGCACTTGGCATCGAAAAACGTTTTTACGCGCTTAACCGCGTGCGTCCTGAGTTTATAGATGAAGCTGGTCTGCCTGATGCGGACTATCTTTCCGGCATCTTCGATATCCCTCTCGCTGGCATCGTGATGGAAGATGAAGCTATCCATGTAGGCAACAACATGGGATGCCCGGCTGCCATGGATGATGACAGTTATATCTCGCGCAACTTTGCGGAGATTGCTGCAAGGCTCATCCGTTGAACTGCAGTTGCCTTGGAACGCCATACGACGCTCAGCACTATCAACAGAGCCCGGAATTATCGTTCTGAGGGATGTTGGCCGTTTGCGTCGAATAAGGAGAAAAAGCATGGATTCTGATAATAATGCAGCACCCGTTACTCTCGGGCTAAGTGGCCGCATCGATTCCACGAACGCAGCCGCTGTCGAGCAATATGTCTATGAGCAGCTCGGCAGCCGGACAGGTTGCCCCATCATTTTGGACATGGAAAGCCTTGATTACATCTCCAGCGCTGGGCTCCGCGTGCTGCTCCGTCTCCGAAAAAGTGCACCCGATCTCAGCGTCATCAACGTCAGTTCCGAGGTCTATGAGATTCTTGACATGACGGGTTTCACACAGATGATGAATGTGGAGAAGGCGTACCGCGTCGTTTCAGTGGAGGGATGTGAGGAGATAGGCCGCGGTGCCAACGGAACCATCTACCGTATCGACAGAGACAATGTCGTCAAGGTCTACAATAATCCCGATGCGCTGGAAGACATCCGCCACGAACGCGAGGTCGCGCGGCTTGCGCTCATTCTGGGCATCCCGACAGCCATCTCCTACGACATCGTGCGAGTAGGCAACAGCTATGGCTCTGTTTTTGAACTTCTGAACGCGCGCTCGTTTTCCAGCATCCTTTCTTCACAGCCTGACATGATGGATTGGTGTGTCAGGGAATATATCGAGCTGCTCCAGAAGATTCATGGAACGCTCGTACCGAAGGGGAAACTGCCAGACATGAAGGATACCGCACTGTCCTGGGCAGGTTTCATGCAGGCTCATCTGCCTTATGAGCCTGGCAAAAAGCTCATGGAACTGATGGATGCAGTTCCGCACGATGATCATATGCTTCATGGTGATTACCATACGAAAAATGTGATGCTGCAGGGCGATGAAGTCTTGCTCATCGATATGGATACGCTGGCAATAGGGCATCCGATTTTTGAACTGGGTTCCATGTTCAACTCCTTTATCGGCTTTTCGGAGTTGGACCCCGATACTGTTCGGAAGTTTCAGGGCTTTGATCTGGAAACCTCAAAATGCTTCTGGAAAAAGGTTTTGGCAGCCTATCTAAGGACGGATAACGAAAGGCAGATACGCGACTTGGAAGATAAGGCGAGGGTCGTCGGCTATACGCGCCTCGTCCGTCGTGCCATCCGCCGCGGGGCTCTCGAAAACGAAGAGGGAAGAGCGCAGGTGGATCACTGGACAAAAGAACTGCTGGAACTGCTCGACCGCGTTGACAGTCTTGACTTTCCGCGAAACGAATAGACCGGAGTGAAGGATAGTATGCATTATCCCGCCAAAATAGATCTTCATATGCATTCCCGGATCTCCGACGGTACCGACACACCGGCGGAGATCTTAACGTGTGTCAGGAATGCGGGCCTTGAGCTTTTTTCGGTCACGGATCATGATGCCGTCAAGGCTGGCAGGATCCTGCCAGAGCTCTTAATGCCAGGCGATCCTGCCTTCATCGCCGGTGTCGAGTTTTCCTGCAAAGATGAACTCGGACAGTACCATATCCTTGGCTATGGATTCGATCCGGATGCAACTCCCGTACAGAAGGTCGTCCAACTGGGTCATAGCTATCGCATGAAAAAACTTCGCGCCAGACTAGATTATCTGGATCACACCTTCGGCTTCTCCTTTTCTGAAGAGGATCTCATGAACCTCTACACCATGGACAATCCAGGCAAACCGCACATAGGAAACCTCATGGTGCAGTACGGATATGCCAGAAGCAAGGAACAGGCTATCGAAGAGTTCATCAACGGGAAGAGTTTCCGCGACGAATACGTCAGACCGGAACAGGCTATTACAGGTATTCGTGGGGGCGGCGGAATTCCTGTGCTGGCACATCCGTCTTACGGTAGCGGTGACGAGATCATTTTGGGCGATGATATGGACGCTCGCCTGCGGCGCCTGATGGATTTCGGGCTGCAGGGCGTAGAAGCTTTTTATTCGGGTTTTAACAAGAAGCTTTCCGATGAACTGCTGATGTTCGCGGAGCGTTACGGGCTCTATGTCACGGCCGGAAGCGACTATCATGGTGGCAATAAGAGTGTCGAGCTTGGTGATACGGGCCTTCCGGGACTTCCTGCACCCGACGATTACCCGGACGGCTTGCGGCGTTTCCTCGACCGTATCTTCTCCAGATAATCTTTGTGGGACTCAGATCCGTTTGTTGGACATTTGTTGGACTGACATCTTTATAATATAACGTAACAGGGGAGTTATGCCTCTGATTCAAATTGATCAACCATTTCTTTTTATCGTTAACTTGTAAGCAAGAAAGAAGGTATCGTATGAAGTACAGTTGGAAACGAATTCTCTCTGTATTCCTTGTCCTCGCGCTGATTCTTGGATCGCTGAGTGTCATGGCTTTCGCGGAAGGCGATGACCCTGAAGAATATGGCGGCGGCACTTATGACGACCCCGTCGATCCTGAACCAGAACCAGAACCTGAACCGGTCCGCGAACCACTTGAACTTGAGCTTAGCCGTGGCACCATCGATATCGGTGAGGGCGGCGATGCCTATCTCATGGCGTCAGTTTCTGGAGGAAGCGGATCCTACAGCTACATTTGGAAATCCAGCAACAATTCCATCGTTCAGGCTATAGGCAATGACAGCAACTGTGAGATCTACGCGCTCAAGGCAGGTGAAGCTACTATCACGGTCACAGTCAATGACGGATCAGAATCTGCGTCCGATTCTTGCGTTGTCCATGTCACGGCTATCGGCAAAAATGTTACTTATAATGTTTCGGAGAATGCCACTGCTGGCAAGGGCGTCGATTTCAGCGGTATCGTGGAGCGGATCGCCGCTTCTTATCAGAAGCAGGTCGGAGAATCGCTCGACTACAGCGCTATTACTACGCTTTCCACCACCAGTAACAATATTGGCAGCATTCAGTATCAGGACGGCACCGTTTTGACAGCAGGCTCCAAATATCAGTTCTCCTCGCTGTATTCCACGGTCTTTTTCCAGCCGCGTACAGCCGGTACCTTCACGACGCGTTACACGGTCACGGCTGGTGAAAACACCATTTCCGGGACGATCACCATCAATGTTAAAGCCAGTGCCAGCTCGATTACCGGTGTGTCGCTCAATACCAGCAGCATCACGATGGACACTTACAGCAACCGCAATCTTAGTGTTAGCGTCAGACCGGCTGATGCCAGCTATACCATTAGTTGGAAGACCAGCAATAGCAATATAGCGACCGTCAGAGATGATGACGAGATTGGCACCGTCTCCACCAAGGGAAGGGCAGGCTCCTGCACTATCACGGTCACTGTTAAGGATGCGGTCTCCGGTTCCACCTACGACCGTTCCTGCACCGTCACCGTCAGAGACAGCGGCGGTAGCGGATCATCTTCCAGCAGCTCCTATAATCCCGGTCTTACGGTCACCGCTGGCTATGAATATTACGGCACTACGATTACGGACAGTCTTGCCAACGAGTTCTATAACCGGTTCGGTGTTGCTCTCATAAATTCCGCGACCGTTCGTTTCTCCTCACTCAACACCACCTACGGAAGGCTGACCCTGCAGAACGGCAGTAACATCAGGACTTCAACCAATTACACCTTCGGCGATCTGAAGAGCATGGTCTTTGAGCCAATCAAGGCCGGCACCTGGTCCGGAGATTACACGCT
>JAEEGL013756716.1_pt1 | contig 13819 bp, 6 predicted proteins | sample 9134231 | NCBI WGS metagenome assembly JAEEGL01 (sample SAMN16246548, study PRJNA631951) | gut metagenome | biome: gut microbiome; feature: rumen; material: fiber-attached | host: Bos | place: Iran: Karaj | collected 2018-10 | reverse complement strand
GCCTGGGCATAGCCGAAAAAGAGGAGTTGTTCCTTTTCGTATAAGGCAAAGACGCCTTTTTCATCACATTTCCAAAACATCGCTTTCGCTTCCTTTCCTGTTGATTCTGAAAAACACAGTTTTTTTTATCATAATACGCAAACGCTCCGATTGCAAGGCGTTGCGCGGGAAGCCGGGAGTTTTTTGTTGAAATTCCCATAGAAAAGTGCTATAATATCCATTTGTGAAAAGGATCCCGAGACACGCGGGGACCGCCCGCGCAAAAGGATCCTCCGAAGGAGAATGAACGAGTTCATGAACGTAAAACGACGGGTCGCCCTGATTCTGACGATTCTGCTTTCGCTGCTGCTGTTCGGCTGCAGCGAGCATTCCTCTGCCCTTGAGACGGCCGATCTTACTTCGCTTCATAAAATCGGCACGCAGGAAGGCGAAACCGTCTATCAGCTTGCGATCGAAAACCGCAGCGGTTTCGCGATCACGGCGCTCTCGGCAAAATGCGAGGAGAAAAAGGAGTTTACGGGGAACACCCTGAAAAAGGGAGAACCTTTTGACTACGGGGAGATCCGCCTGCTCTGCTTCGCGGCTTCCTCGCCGGCTTCTGCGCCCGAAAATTACGAGATGAGCCTCGTATTGGGCCGCGATCTGTTCCGTACGCTCCACAGCGTTCCGTTCTCCGAAACCGATCGCTGTACGATTTATTCCGACGGCGATTACTGCTATCTTGAGTACAGAACGTTCTCGGGCGAGACGATTTCCACCAAAAAGCAGGAAAGAGCCTTGTATGAGGCGGAAGAAGAATTACAAAACAACCATCAGGGCTGTATCGGTGATGAAGGCCTGGTATATTAAGGAAGTAACGAAGAAGCGATGAAACAAAAGTACTACGCTAATTTATCGTTCCTGCGGGCATTCGCTTGTATCGCGATCGTTTTGCTTCATACGGTAAATTCCGCGGCAATTCTCTATGAGAGCCGGATCTCCCGGAGTGTCTACGCCGGATCAATGGCCGTAGTCGAGGCGCTTTCCTGGGCGGTTCCCTGCTTTTTGATGGTGACCGGCGCGCTGCTGCTCGATCCCGCGCGGAAAATTTCGCTGAAAAAGCTGTTTTCAAAGTATATTCTGCGTGTCGTGATCGCACTTGCGGCGGCGGTGCTTCTGTTCCGTGCGTTCGATATGCTTCTCAACGGCGAGGTCTTGACCGCCTCGGCGGTCGGAAGAGGCTTCCTCAATATCCTGACCGGAAAAAGCTGGTCGCACCTTTGGTATCTTTACGTTCTGATCGGACTTTATCTGCTGCTGCCGTTGTTCCGCGCAGCGGCGGAAAAGCTCTCCGTTGCGACGCTCTGGTATCTCGTCCTCGTTTTGTTTGTATTCGTGTCTCTTCTGCCGCTGCTGGAGCTGCTCGATCTTTCCGTCGGGTTTTCGATCCCCGTATCTTCGATCTATCCGCTCTATCTGTTTGCGGGATATCTGATCTTTAAAAAGCCCCTTCCGAAAGCGCTCGCGATCCTTCTGGTTCTCGTCGGCGCAGGCGGTCTGGCGGCTGCAGCGTATCTTTGTTATGACAAAGGATTTTCTTTTCTGAACGTTCTTTTGAACTATGCTTCGCCGCTTACGGCGCTGCTCTCCTGTGGGGTTTTCTCACTGTTCGCTTCGATCCCGGCGGATTCCGGGGAGAAGAACTTCTTTACCCGAGCGCTGTACGCGCTCGATCGGGCCTCGTTCGGGATCTATCTGATCCATCTGATTTTTATCCGCCTGATTTTGCGCTATTGGGGCGTGGATCCCTACGCGATCGGGATCTGGTCTTTTGCGGCTGTCTGCCTTGCGGCGCTTGCGGTCAGCTGGCTGATCGTCTGGATCCTCTGCCTGATTCCCGGCGTTGGAACCGTTCTCGGCGCAGCTTCGCATTTTGTCCTGAAAGCGCGGGAAGAGGGGAAAAACGATACCTCGCATCACCGTATTTCGACGACCATGATCTATCTTCTGATCGTACTGGCGGTCAGCGCAGCTGTTTTTTCACTGACTTACGGTTTTTTGCGTCATCCCGGACATTTTGCGTTCGAGCCGGTTACACACGAAACCGAGGCTGAATCCTCGCAAACGGTATCGGAGACGCCGCAGCAGAGCGAGATTTCCGAACCGGAGTCTGCCGACGAATCTTCTCAGGAGGCTTCTCAGGAGTCGTCCCGGGAAATACCTCCGGAAGCTTCCGCACCGGAAAGCTCGGAAGTAAGCACGGATGACGAAAGCTCCGCCGCGAAAACACCCGCCTATCAGGGTGTTTCCAAAGAAAAGGTACGCGAGGAGAATCCGCAGGCCGCCGAAGTGCTCGACGAAGTCGGCTGGGATCTGCAGGAGGCTTTCAATTGGGTCGCGAAATTTCCCTGGGCGAGAATGTCGGTGGATTATTCGATGGGAGCCGAATGGTTCAAGGATTTCGGCTACGAGAATCGCTACGGCAATTGCTACGTCATGGCGGCGACCTTCTGCGATCTTGCGAAGGCCCTCGGCTACGATGCGCGCCAGATGATCGGCGAAGTCCCGATGGAGCGCGGCGGCTTCGGAAAGCACTCCTGGGTTGAGATCAATCTCTCGGGAGGAACGTATGTATTCGATCCTGATTATACGAGTGAAACGGGAAAGAGCGGGTTCCTTCTGACCTATGAGCAGGGCAATACCTGGGTCTACATGAATTACGAACCCATGCTCTGATCTCACAGGAAACCGGATTTTTCCGAAAAAGCAGCTTCGGATCAGACTGATCTTTCAAAAAATCGTTTTGGATGCAGGAGACTGTGAACGTCAGGGACAAAGACGCCCGGATCCCTCACAGTCTCTTTGATTTTTTGCTAAAAACATTCGTAATAAAGAGGCATTAATTCTAAAAAGGAATTAAATATATCGCATAATATGATATAAATATTACATATATGTTGTGATAATATGGGAGATTATCATAATGGTGCAAAATAAGGAAAATGAAATGATGAACAGAAACAGATGGAGCTGCCGCACAAGAGTTGTTGCGGTTATGCTTGCTGTTCTTGTGTTTCTCAGCGTTATCTACAGCCTGCGTCAGAGCGGTACAGCCTTGACCGGGGATGGAACGCAGCTTTGCTGTACCTTTACGCCCGAAGCAGGGGAAGGATATGCCGATTTTGCGGTGCATACCCATACTGCCGACTGTTACGATCAGAACGGCGTGCTGATCTGCCCGCTCCCGGAGATCCCGTTCCATACCCATACGGAGGAGTGTTTTGAAGAGACGCGCGTCCTGCGCTGTGAGCTTCCGGAATCCGCCGGCCACGTCCACGACGAATCCTGCTATGAACTTCTTCGCAGCGGTCTGATCTGCGGCCTTGAAGAAGACGAAAACCATACCCATACCGACGAATGTTACGAATGGACCGAGCGGCTTTGCTGCGGCCTGGAGGAAGGCGAAGGCGCCCACACGCATACCGACGAATGCTATGAAACCGAAACGCGCCTGATCTGTGAAAAGCGCGAAGTGACCCGCGAGATGCTCCATACCCATACGCCGGAATGCTTCGACGAAAACGGAGTCCTTTGCTGCGGAAAAATGCAGCTTCTCGAACATATCCACGGAGAAGAATGCTTTGCCCCCGTGCAGGCGGAAGAGCCTTCTGAATCTCAGGATAGCGAAACGCCGGAGGAATCCTCGCAGGCAGAAGAATCCTGCGAATCTTCGGTGAACGAAACGCCGGAGGAATCTTCGCAGGCTGAAGAATCTTCCGAATCTTCGGTGAATGAAACGCCGGAGGAATCCTCGCAGGCAGAAGAATCCTCTGAGTCTTCGGTGAACGAAACGCCGGAGGAATCCTCACAGGCTGAAGAATCCTCCGAATCTTCGGTGAACGAAACGCCGGAGGAATCCTCGCAGGCCGAAGAATCTTCCGAATCTTCGGTAAACGAAACGCCGGAGGGATCCTCGCAGGCTGAAGAATCCTCCGAATCTTCTGTGAACGAAGCACCGGAAGAACCCTCGCAGCAGAAAATGCCTGCGCAGACCTTCCGCTCGCAGGTGGACGGGCTGTTGATCCTGGTCGAGGCGCCTCAGGGCGCATTCCCCGAAGGGACCCGAATGTCCGCTGCGCCCGTATACGATGAAGCGATCCTCAATACGGCGGCCGATTCGGTCGAAGGCAGCATCTGCGCCGTTTCGGCGGTCGATATTACGTTCCGCAACGCCGAGGGCGAAGAGATCGAGCCGCTCCTGCCGATCCGCGTTTCGCTGACGCCTTCGGAAGGCGAAAACGGCGAACAGGTTGTGGTCCATGTCGACGACGACGGCAATACCACCGTTATGGAACAGCAATCGGGCAGCGGAGAAGAGATCGTTTTCGAAGCGGAGAGCTTCTCCGTTTACGCGCTCGTTACCGTGGCGCTCGAGGATACGATCCTCGCGTCCGACGGACAGAATTACAGAATCGCCGTAACCTGCGGCCCCGAAGCGCAGATCCCGCAGGACGCTTCGCTCGCCGTTGAAGAAATCGAAGAGACGGAAGAATATCTTGAAAAGGCCCTGGCCGCCCTTGAAAACCGGACGGTTTCCTTTGCGCGCTTCTTTGAGATCACGATCGTTTCTGCCGAAGGGGAGGAGCTCCAGCCTGCCGCGCCGGTTCAGGTTGCGGTGACGCTTGCCGAGCTTTCCGGCGAAGAGACTGCGGCGGTCCATTTTGAAGAGCCCGCGGCACAGCCGGAAGTGATCGAAGCGAGCACCGAAGGGGAGACGGTCACCTTTGAGGCGAGCGGCTTCTCGGTCTACGGCATCGTCGTGACCGAACCGACGGAGACGGATCCTTTCGGGCTCGACGGAAAATCCTACGGAATTATCAACAATCAGGATACGGTATCCGGAATTGCGCTCAATACCAATTCCGGCGATAACGGAACAACGCTCGGCGGAAAAGAAACGACCGTACGGATCGAACCGATCAAACGTACGGAGAACGTCTTCGTTGCGCAGAACGATACGATTCCGATGTGGACCTTTACGCAGATTGAGGAAAATCAGGGGAAATACTATGTCGCAACGATGCAGGGCGACGAGCTGAAGTATCTGCGGATCGCGTCCGGTTCGGTCTCGCTCGTTTCCGGCTCTGAGATCGACGAGAACTGCGTGATCCAGGTGGAAGCGGGAAGCGGAAGATACTCCGGAAAGTATAAATTCAGCTCCGGGAACTACGCCATCATCCGCGACGGGAAAAAGTTCAAATCGGCTGCGAATAAAACCGGTTCGGCGGCAAACGCCAACTACTGGATGAACTTCGCGGAGCATTCGACCCTCAACGACGACGATTTCGTCGTCTATACCGCCCAGAAAGTCAGCGTATCCGGCAGTAATCACGACGATAACGGCAAGATCATCTACGACGTCAACGACGGCGATCAGGTCGTGATCTATACACGAATCTGGAACAGCAATACGAAACGCTACGATTATTACGCGATCGATTACGACGGAATGCTCGTCAAAGCCTACGATAACGGCGATACGATCTCCTGGGTCGGCAGCAAGGTCAACACGATGATCTGGGATTTCACGGAATATCATTACGACGACGGTTCGCCGAACTTCTATTACGAACTCCAGAATGCCTATTCCGGCAAATACATTGCGCCCCAGGTTTCGGGAGACGGCTTCCTTTCCGACAATACGATCGGTATTAACTTAAACGGCCGCCGCAACGAAGAATACTATACGACGGTCCTCGCCTGGGACGATCCCTATTACGATTACGCCTCTCTGATGGTGCGCGACTGGAAGCTGATCTCGGCGCCGCTTGCGCGCGCGGATACCTTCTATTTCGCCGTGATGTCGATCCAGGAGCAGGAGAGCGAGGAGCCGACTCCGGTTGCGACGCTCGACCATACCGCCTACGGCATCACGCTGAAAATGTCCGATTACGGCGATACCTACAAAGAGAACAACAATTACCGCTCGCGGGAAATGAATAACGTTCTCGGCGCGACTCCGTATCAGCAGTGGACCGGAACGCAGTATCTGCTTGAGAAAAACTTTGATACCTTGTATCCGAATACGAATACGAACGTCACCAAAACGGCACAGCAGCATTCTTTATCGGAGCTGTTCCTTCCGGAAAAGACGCTCGAGGTCAATCAGAACTTCCTGGTGAGCACCTACAACGAGACCGGTTATTTCGAATACGACAGCACCCAGAATTTTGCCCACCTCATCACGAGTGCCGACGATTACTGGTACGGAAAGCCTGCTCCGAACGGGACGAACTACGGGATCGGCGATTTTGTCGTTTACGACGAGATTGCAACCTCAAACGAAGGCAACAAAGATACGCTCAGACACGGTCAGTTCTTCCCATACAACGATCTGATTAAATACAACGCAGACGGAACGTGGGTCGCGGACGATCAGGGAGAGCCGGTCTACCGCAATTATTCCACGAAGTATTATAATACGATGGATATCCACGCCAATCCGCTCTCTTCGCTCGATCCGCGCAAAGGCGAGAGCCTCTACGAGATCCCGTACAGCGAGGGAAAAACGTCTCCGCAGTACGTCAACCATTTCTTCGGAATGGAGATGTCCGCGAGCTTTATGCAGAGCGAAAGCGGCAAGGACGGCTGGGGCCACGACCTGATTTTCGAATTCTCCGGCGACGACGACTTCTGGCTCTATATCGACGGAAAACTCGTGCTCGACCTCGGCGGCATCCATTCCGCGCTCGACGGCAGCATCAATTTCCGTACGGGTGAGGTTCGGATCAACGTCGGCCATTCCAACGGAAGAATCACTGACCTCCGTACGCTTTACCGCGAAGCGTATCTCGAGGATCATCCGAGCGCCGGAGAGGAAGAGATCGAAGCCTGGCTCGACGGTTACTTTACCGAAAACGAGAACGGCGTCAAGACGATCTTTAAGGATTATTCCGGCCATACGATGCGGATGTTCTATCTCGAGCGCGGCGCGGGCGCTTCGAATATCCATATGCGCTTCAACCTCGCGCCCTACAACAACGGTGAGGTTCAGCTTCAGAAAAAAGTGACCGGCGTCGAAACCGTCGATCCGGGAATGCGGTTTGCCTATCAGATTTTCTGTCGGGATCCGGAACGCCCCGACGGGCAATCCTCTCTCGTAGGAAACGACGGGGAGTACAATTTCAGCGTACGCGATTCCGAAACCGTCGATCCGATCCCATATGCGGCGTCTTATACGGCGGGCGGGGTCGAATACCGCCACGTCTTCCTGCTTGCACCCGAGCAGACGGCGCTGATCCAGCTTCCCTCCGAAGAAAGCGAGTATTATATTCAGGAATGCGGCGTCAATACGGCCGTTTACGATCAGGTCAAGGCCAACGACGCGGTCCTCGAAGGCACGCCGACGACCCCGCCGGCTGAAAACCTGCGCGATTATCCGATCGATCCGGCAACGGTTGCGCAGCGCAAAAAAGTCATCTACGAAAACCACGTCGATTCAAACGTACAGCGCAGCCTGCTGATCACGAAAAAACTTTGGGAGGATTATGAAAAGACCCGCCCGATCACTGCGCAGAGCGATCCGACCGTGTTCCGCTTCCGTATCTCGATCGGAAAGGATTCAAACGGCAAAAACCTGCTCTACAATACCGGAAAATACTACGTCAAGGATCCGGAAGGTTACTACTGCGTTTATGAAAACGGCGGCTTCGTACGCGCGCCGAGCAATACGCAGGTCTTCTCCGAGCTGAGCGACGTCGTTCCCGAAGGCGAATGGAAGAGCGAGCAGGAACGGGCAACATTCTACACCTCGCCCGGCGGCGCGGTCGATAAGATCCCGGCCGGCTACAGCGTGGAAATCCCGAATCTGATGGCGGGCATGCCGTTCTTCATTGAGGAGCGCGACAACGAGATCCCGGCGGGCTACAACCGGATCGATTACGAACGCGTCGACGGCGCGCCCGAGGGCGAGACGCCGAACGAAGGCGAGATCACCACTGCGCGCGACGAGAAAATCATCGTGAACAACCAGCACGGCTACGGTCTGACCGTTGAGAAAAAATGGTCGGACGCCGCCTTTATGGAAGACCACGACGAAATCTATTTTGCGGTCTATCTCAAAAACGGAGACGAAGAGACGCTGCTCGAAAACTCCGTCCGCCAGCTCGGCAAAAAAGAAACTTCGATCCGCTGGTTCTTCCCGGAGCTGGAAGAGGGCAAGACGCTCAACGATTACCTCGTATACGAAGTAATGCTGAATCTTCCCGAAGGAACCGAAGCGCCGACGGTCGATCCGGAAACCGGCGTCGTATCCGGATTTGCATCGCTTGAGAAGCTGGAAGAAGGCGAAACGCTGATCGCGGGCGGCACCGGCAACGACCACGGATATTCGGACGCTCTGAGCTATACCGTCGGCTACAAGCGGGATTTCCTCACGCAGGAGCAGATCGCTCAGCGCGTCAATTCCCGCGGCGATATCGTCTCCAATACGCGCCCGGGCATCCGGATTGTCAAGACGGATTATACCGGGGAAACGATGCTCTCCGGCGCGAAATTCAGCTTTGAAAAAGAGAACAATCCGACCTCGAGAAAATACTTTACCTCCGACGAAGAAGGCCTCGTAGCCGTTGCGTATCTTGCAGCAGGCGAGGCGTACGTTCTGACCGAAACGGCGGCGCCCTATCAGTATCGCGCGCTGATCGGTTCTCTGACCGTCTCCGTCGACGAAAACTGGAACGTTACGGTCAACGGCTCCGGCGAGAGCGGCGAATTCTATACGATCACCCAGGTCGAGAATCCGACCGCCGAGCATATGCCGACGATTTCGATCAAAAACAAGCCCTTTACGCTCCGTGCGCTCAAGCTCGATTCGCACAGCAAAATTCCGGTTGCCGGGATCACCTTTGCGCTCTACCGCGAGGTCATCGATTATTATTCGAATCTTCCGATGCCGGACTACAGCCCGATGGAAGGCTTCGAAGCGCTCGAAACGGGAGCGGACGGCGTCATCCCGAAGATAACGCTCCTGGATCTTCGCCCGGGCAATTACTATCTGCGCGAGGCGGATACGTCGGATGATTATCAGCCGCTCGACTGCGATATCCGCCTGATCATCACAAAAACCAACGAAGTGCGGATTCAGAAGGCCGAAAAGGTCGTTGGTTCCGCAACCGGTTCGACGCATTGGAATTTGAGCGATTTTACGGATTCTTCGGTTGCAGAGCTGATTGAGGACGAAAACGGCATTCTGATCCTGAACGTTTACAATAAGCCGACCAAGACCATTCGGCTCCTCAAAAAGTCTTACAAAACCGAAGGCCCGCTTGCCGATGCGGAATTCAAGCTCTATCGGGTGAACCAGCTCGATGAAAATCTCCTGCCGAAGGAAGGAGAGGAACCGATCGATTCCTGGACGACGGATGAAACCGGACTCCACGAGATCGCGGTGCCCTTGAGCAACAATACGAGTTACTACCTCTTTGAAACGGGCGCGCCGCTCGGATACGTTCTTCTGTCCGCTCCGGTGATCCTGACGCGGTTCGAAAACGGAACGGTTACGGCGTATCTCAACGATACTCCGCTGGAAACGCTCCAGACAACGGAGAACGGCGTTGAAACCGTTCAGTTTACGGTTTACAATTCCGTCGGCGTAGTGCTGCCGATGACCGGCGGCAAAGGCGTGACGCCGTATTATCTGGCAGGAGCTTTCTTCATCGTCTGCGCGGCAATTCTGATGCTGCGGCGCAGAAAGATTCTGTCTCGGGAATCGTGAGCAAACGCAAAAAAGCAGCAAGACGAAACGTCTTGCTGCTTTTTTTATGTGCTTTTCAGATGGAGTCGCGCTTGATCAGACTCGTGCTGATCAGCGTTTTCGTCGGGACGAAATGCTTTGAGGAAAGAAGCTCCTGCAGGCGCTTGACCGCGGTACGCGCCATGTACTCTTTCGGGACGTTGACCGTCGTGAGTGCGGGGTTGATATAGGTCCCTACGGACATATTGTCGAACCCGATCACGGAGATGTCCTTCGGGATCCGGTAGCCCGCTTCCTGAAAAGCACGGATCGCGCCGACGGCGATCAGATCGTTGTCGGCAAAATAACAGCGCGCGAGGTCCTGGCTTTCGCGGAGGATCTGCTTCATATCGGCATAGGCTCCTTCCACGGAGGGCGTCAGGCGGTGAACGATCGATTTCGATGCGGAAAGCCCGTTGAAACGTACGGCCTTGTAAAACCCGTCGGCGCGTTCCCCAAAATTGCTGATCTCGTAGGACGAGCGCAGATAGCCCGGCTGGGAATGGACCTTTGAGATCAGGTAATTCGTCGCTAAAAACGCGCCTTGGACGTTATCGATCAGAACGCAGTCGCGATTGGCGTTCTCGATCGCAACGTCCAGAAGAACGATCGGGAAGGGAAGCGTTTGGAACGGGGTGAAATCCTGGGGGTGCATCTCGGTCCCCAAAAGGATCATCCCGCTGCAGTCGGAATAACGCAGATCCTCGATCTGTTCGCTGCGCGTCTCGTCGTCGTAGAAATAGCTCGTATGCAGGCGGATCCCTTCCTCGCGGCAGGAACGCTGGATCCCCTCGGAGAGTTCGTTGAAAAACGGCGTATCGGCAACAACGGCGCCGTGCTTCTGATAAATAATGAAGTAAAACGCGCCGGAAGCGGCGTGCTTCTCGCGCACGCGGGTAAAATCGTAGCCGTATTTCTCGGCGGCGGCAAGGATCTCCTTTTTCCGCTTCGCGCCGACGCCGCGCTTGTCGTTGAGCGCCATAGACACGGTCGCCTCGGAGATCCCGAGTTTTTTGGCAAGTTCTTTTGCAGTGATGCTCATCTGCGTCGCTCCTTTTCGGGAGGCGTTCTTTCGCCCCGATCGAGTTTCTCTTTGCATTCATTATACCGGAAAAACAAGCCGTAATCAAGAATTAAGTAAAAAATTAAGTGATTTTTACTTAATTAATTAATGAAATTTAATCACTCTTACATTATAATAAAATCAATAAAACAAATATTGGAGGAAAACGGTTTATGGCAAAGGTTAAACTCGGTTTTGCACCGACGCGCAGAAGCATCTTCTCGGCGCCGGATGCGATCAAGTACGCAAATCTGACCCGCGTTCGCCTTGGTGAGCTCGGGATCGACTACGTCGATATCAACGATATCAACGCGGAAGGCCTGCTTTACGACGATAACGATCTCGACGCGATCGCCAAGAAGTTTATCGCCGAAGGCGTCAAGGGCCTTTTCATTCCCCATTGCAATTTCGGCACGGAATACGTCTGCGCGCGTCTTGCAAAGCGTTTGAATCTGCCGGTTCTTCTCTGGGGTCCGCGCGATGAGCGTCCCGATGAAAACGGTATGCGTCTGCGCGACAGCCAGTGCGGCCTCTTTGCAACCGGAAAGGTTCTGCGCCGCTTCGAAGTTCCCTTTACGTATCTGACGAATTGCCGCCTCGAAGATCCCGAATTCGAAGCCGGCGTTCGCAATTTCCTCGCAATCTGCAACGTCGTCGACGTTTTGCGCCATACGCGCATCCTTCAGATCGGCCCGCGTCCCTTCGATTTTTGGTCGACGATGTGCAACGAAGGCGAGCTGCTCGAAAAATTCAACGTTCAGCTTTCGCCGATCCCGCTGCCTGAGCTCTACGATGCGATGAAAGCCGCCAAGGCGGAAGGCGTCGAAGTCGCGAAGGTTGTGGATTACTGCAACTGCAATATGTGCGTCAACGTTTCGGAAGCGCAGCTTGAGAACATCGCGGCGCTCAAGGTCGCGATGAAGAACCTCGTTGTGAAATACGGCTGCAACGCCGTTGCGATCCAGTGCTGGAACGCCCTTCAGGACGGCATCGGCATCATGCCCTGCGCTGCGAATTCGCTGCTCAACGAAGAGGGTATCCCGGTTGTCTGCGAAACCGATATCCACGGCGCGATCACCGCGCTGATGGCGGAAGCCGCCGGCATGGACAAAGCCCGTTCCTTCTTTGCGGACTGGACGGTTCGTCATCCCGACAACGACAACGGCGAGCTTCTGCAGCACTGCGGTCCCTGGCCGATCTCCGTTGCAAAGGAAAAGCCCTCGATCGATATCCCCGTCGCGTTCGATTACCCCGGTTCGGTCATGGCCGAAGCGAAACACGGCCCGATGACGCTCTGCCGCTTCGACGGCGACGGCGGCGAATATTCGCTGCTGCTCGGCCACGCGAAGGGCATCGACGGCCCCTGGACGAAGGGAACCTTCGTTTGGGTCGAGGTGGAAGACCTGCAGAAGCTCGAATACAAGGTCGTCACCGGTCCGTATATCCACCATTGCGTCGGTATCCATATGGACATCGTCCCGATCCTCTATGAGGCCTGCAAATACCTCGGCATCAAACCCGATCTTTACGACAGCACCGACGAGGCCGTGGAGCGCGAAATCTACGCCCCGAGCGGAAAATAAGCGAAGAAAGGAACGACGAAACGAATGAATCTGAAGAAACTTGCCTATGAGCTGAGGCTCGACGTGCTCGAGCTGATCCGCAGCGCGAAAGCCGGCCATATCGGCGGCGACATGAGCGCTATGGAAATTTTGACCGTTCTTTACAACAAGGTTATGAACGTTTCTCCCGAAAATCAGAACGATCCCAACCGCGACTATTTCATTATGAGCAAAGGTCATTCGATGGAGGCCTATTACGCGGTCCTCTGCCAAAAGGGATTTATGGAAATCGACGACGTCGTCGCCAATTATTCCCGTTTCGGCTCCCAGTATATCGGCCATCCGAACAACAAGCTCCCCGGCATCGAGATGAACTCCGGTTCGCTCGGCCACGGCCTGCCGGTCTGCGTCGGAATCGCGAAAGCCTGCAAGATGGACAACCGCCCGAGCCGCGTCTACGTCGTCATGGGCGACGGCGAGCTTGCGGAAGGCTCCGTCTGGGAAGGCGCGATGGCCGCTTCGCAGTACAACCTCGATAACCTCTGCGCGGTCGTCGACCGCAACCGCCTGCAGATCTCCGGTTCCACCGAAGACGTCATGCATCAGGACGACGTCGGCGTTCGCTTCGCGGCGTTCGGCTGGAACGTGATCACGACCGCCGGCAACGATACCGACGCGCTCGAGAAAGCGTTCGCTCAGGCCGAAAAGGTCAAAGGCAAGCCGACGGTGATCGTTGCGGAAACGACAAAGGGCTGCGGCGTTTCCTTTATGGAAAATCAGGCCGGCTGGCATCACAGAGTCCCGACCGAAGAAGAATACGAGCTTGCGAAGAAAGAGCTCAGAGAGAAAGCGGAGGCGTGCTGATTATGAATAAAATTCCGAACAGACAGGCAATCTGTGACGTACTGATGGAGCATGCGAAAGAGGATCGCGATATTCTCGTCCTCTGCAGCGATTCGCGCGGAAGCGCTTCGATGGCTCCGTTCTTCAAAGAATTCCCCGAGCAGGCGATCGAAACCGGAATCGCGGAACAGAATCTGGTCAGCATTTCCGCCGGCCTCGCAAAAGCCGGAAAGAAACCCTACGCGGCCTCTCCGGCCTGCTTCCTCAGCACCCGCAGCTACGAGCAGGCGAAGGTCGATGTCGCTTATTCGAACACCAACGTCAAGCTGATCGGCATCTCCGGCGGTGTCAGCTACGGCGCGCTCGGCATGAGCCATCATTCCGCGCAGGATTTCGCGGCGATGAGCGCGATCCCGAACATGCGCGTCTACTGCCCGAGCGACCGTCATCAGACGAAGAAGCTGATCGAAGCGCTCCTTTGCGATGAAAAACCGGCCTATCTGCGCGTCGGCAGAAACCCGGTTGAAGACGTCTACGATGCGGAAAACGTTCCCTTTGAGCTCAACCGCGCAACCGTCCTTT
>JAEEGL012517231.1_pt1 | contig 13819 bp, 17 predicted proteins | sample 9134231 | NCBI WGS metagenome assembly JAEEGL01 (sample SAMN16246548, study PRJNA631951) | gut metagenome | biome: gut microbiome; feature: rumen; material: fiber-attached | host: Bos | place: Iran: Karaj | collected 2018-10 | reverse complement strand
GTTGCGTCTCGTTGAACCGTGCGATCTCTGCTTCACGGAAGAGCTTTTGGAAGACATCTTCCTGGAGTCCTTCGGGCTGCTCGTCGGTGTAGCAGAGCGAGTAGAGGGCGTACATCCACTTGTCGCGCATAGTGTCGAGTTTGATTTCCATTTTCTCGATTTTGGGCATCTCAAGATAGATGAGGGTTAGCTTGTCGTAGAACACATGTTTGTCTTTGACATCCATGAGTTTGATCTTATGGAAGTACTCGTTCTCAGGATACTCGTTTTCCGGGAAAACGAAGTCTAGGATTGCGACCAGATAAACATCTTTGAGGTGGTAGTCCCAGCCTTTCTTTGGTTTTTTCTTTTCTTTTAGCCATTTGCCTCCGAGTCTGGCAAGTTTCTTCTCCATTGCCCTTGCTTCTGCCTCCGCTTTTGCCTTGCCTTTCTTGCCTTGCTCTTGGATGGGTATGGTGGCGTAGTAGAGGCTCCTGTCTTTAAAGTAGATTTGTTTGCCGTTTTGCATTTCGACAATAAAGTCGGCGCCTGACTGTGTTTGGCAGAACACGTCGAAATAGCTTGAGCGCATGGTGTTGATTTCGCCAACATGCTCAACGTTCTTATAGGTGATGGATATGATGGGGTCGTTGTTTTCGTCGTCGGAGATAAGCGCGTTGAGAAAACTGATGAGCAGGTCGGCATTCTGCTCAGTGCCGAAAAGTTTCTTGAAACCATAATCGGTATACGGATTAATAAATCTGTCTTCCATAATATTAATTAATAATAATTTCTACAATCTGTTGATTTATTGTCCAATTATATTCTCAACATTTCTGCAAAGGTAGAAATTTTAATTCATACTCCAAGAGTTTTTCTGTTATTTTTTTACTATTTGTTTGTTTTTCCCGAAAATATCCTTATTTTTGTAGCCTCCTTGTCCAAATAGGTTTTTCAATGGCCTATCAGGGCGAGGATGACATATTGAAAGAAGGCGTTTGCCGAGCTTGTTTTTGTACTCTTTGAACCTGGAAAATTCAATAAGCACAAGCAAAAACAAAGCAGAGGTAGATGCCCCGCAATTCAAGCGTGGGTATCCATTCTGTTTGTTCGTTGTGCGGGTTTTTCCAGGACCTAAAGAGTCGAACAGCAGCAACAGATACCCCGCTTTCTTTTTGTATGTAGCAAAAAAAGTAAAATGTTTCATTCCGGTGAGGGTGTTTGACGGAAAAAAACGATCTAGGCATGGATGCGCATACGCGTTTGATATACCAGCAGAAACGCAAAGGAGCCTTAATAGGTGTTCTTACTTTGGGCCTAGCTGGCCTTTCTTTGATTGGTGTGGGGGAGACATGGCGTAGTAATATCTTCGAAGGCACTTCTTTCGCTCGCGGAGGAGTGGGTTTTGTCTGTAAAATTATCTCTTTCTGCTTCCTTTCTGCATTGATGGCAGTGCCTTATTTTATCATTTCATTTTTCAAATTGATATACTATAGCATCATATTGGCATAAAGACATGTATGCATTCACTGCACATAGGATTTCCCATGAAGACAATGTTTTATTTCCAGACATTGTGGAAATTGATGATGACCGTGTGTTGCTGACAAAATGCTATGTGTTTGGGCACCGAACCAACACAATATTTAAAGTCAATATTGCTTCGGTTTCTTTACGCGAAGGTGTTTTTTTTGCTGATGTACGAATTGAAACAACTGGAGGGGCAACCTTTTGGTCGGAGGGGTTTAGGAAGGCAGATGCTAGGAAAATAGTTGATTTATTGATGAGATAGAAACAAACAACCCATACTATGGAAAAAGAATATTACATCAAAATGAACGACGAAAATTATGGGCCATATTCATTCGCCCAAGTTTGCTCGTTAGGAATTTTCGACACCACTTTTGTCAGTGTTCCACAAGACAATGCAGGATGGAGAATGGCAAAAGATATTACAGAACTTCAAGGCTTTACTATTTCTGAGGAAACCACAACATTGCATGCCCCAGAGTCGGCTCAATTCTACGTCCGGGAAGGCGTAAATATTTATGGCCCATACACCATCGAAGAATTGGCTTGTATGGAAGTCAAAGAAGGTAGTTTCGTTGGCATTAATAGTTCAAGCAAATGGTATTTAGCTGAGTTGGTTGACGGACTTTTGCCCCTATTAGAACAATACAAGGCAAGAATAGTTGAACAACATCAACAACAGCAAAATGAAGCTGCTCAAAGAAGGGAACAACTTCGTGATCGTAGCACTCCTGGCACTCCAATCAGCCCATATGCTGATGATGAACTATACTATGTCTCTTTAGACAGCGAAAACTATGGCCCATTCGATTTGCAGAGCCTGCGCAGCTTTGGCTTGTTCGATTCTTCCATGGTTAGAAAATACAATGAGGATATGTGGAGATTGGCTAATACTTTGCCAGAATTAAATGGCTATACGGTTTCGGAGGAAATCCAACCTGTTGAGACTCCGCCGACTTCTACAGTAAATGAGCCGTATCAAAACACTGCATTATATGATATGGCGGAGGATTTCAATTCTGTTTATGACAATTACAGAAATGAAATCCTGCAAAAGTTATTCTTCTATAAAAATGAGTATTTACAAAAGGAGGAGGCGAATTTCCCCAACCGTTATTCGGAAGAAATGTTTGAAATGTCATGGAGCCGATACCAAAGAGGCTTTGATGTGCTGATTAAGACTTTGGGAGATGTGAGAGTTAAATGTGATGCCTTTGAGAAGAAGTATCAGGAAGATGCCCAGGGGCTTAATAATCTGTATCTGCAAAAGACGTTAGTAGCCCCGATGCTCCATCAAGCACCTGATATTCAAGAAATGACACAGATTGATGGCAGGAGACAGCAAGTAAGAGTAAAATATGAGAAAATCAGAAGTGAACTCCTTTTGGAAATCAAGTTAATCATAGAATCTTTCAATCTAAAGAATCCACCTGTTTTCAATGAACGGTATGAATTGGCTCCATCTACTGAGAATTGTTGGCAAACCTTGGAGAGGATGGATGACGATTCACAAAAACGTTATTATGTTGGTGGATCAAAGTTTGATTTCGCTTTCTTCAATACCATTGTAACGATTGATAGAAGAGAGTACTTACCGTTCTTGAATGCTCACCATTATATATTTAGATATGCAGGGAAAGACCGTCAAAAATGTTTGGACGCAACCAACACCTTAATAAGCAGGTCGTTGATGGCCGTTCCTTCTGGTGGATTACGAATTACAATGATTGATGCCAATGGTATGAATGGCACGAATGATGAGTTTAAGTCATTAAGCCGAAACGTGTTTAGAATTAGTTCGCGTTCTGTCGATATTTTGAAAGTGTTGGACGAGACAGTGCTTCACATTGAAAATGTCATCCAGCACATGCTATCGGGACAGAGTTCATTGGCTGACTTTAATAATAACAAGGAGAACAAAGAACAATATCGTATTCTTGTGATTGAGGATTTCCCCATAGGAATTCCCATGGAGGGAATCAATCAACTAAAGAAAATCCTGAAAAATGGAATAAGGGCGGGTGTTGCCGCTGTATTGCTTGTTAATGAGGACGAAATCAACCGTTCCGAAGATGCATTAAAAGCCTTCCGTTTATTGGATTTGGAGCAGTTCCATGTCAACATATCATTATTTGATTTTGTAAACAATGTGCTTCCGCAAGAAAACCGAGAGTTTAATCCAGAACTTCACTTTGACGTATTCTCAAATGCATTAATTAAACGAATTGTAGCCTCGGTTAATAAGGGATTTGAAGTGCAAACCGAAACGGTGCTCCATCTTGAAGACTATCTGCCCGACCGTAAGGAGTGGTGGACAGGTACTAGTGCCAGTTTGGTTGAAATCCCATTTGGCATGACCAATACAAAGGCCATAGCCCAGCTGCGAATTACGCAAGAAAGCGGACAAAACTCCGCCGTCGTCATTGGTATTCCTGGCTCAGGAAAGAGCGTGTTTCTCCATTCTATCATTGTGGACGCCGCCATCAAATACTCTCCTGACGAGTTGCAGATGTATCTGCTTGACTTTTCGGGTGTGGAGTTCAATACCTACGCCAATCACAAACTGCCTCATGCCCGCGTAATTGCACCGGAAGCCGAGCGTGAGTTTGGCCTGAGTGTTTTGCGTGAATTGAAGGAAGAAGGCGCACGCCGCATGACATTGTGCCGCGACAACGATGTGACTAGTATCGTTGAATACAGAAAGAGAAACCCCAATGCCGTTATGCCTCGTCTGCTGGTAATTATTGATGAGTTCCAGAAGATTTTCGAAGTTGAAAACGATGCCATTTCCAAAGAGGCCAATAGCATTATTCATATCATCATTCAGGAATACAGAAAGTTCGGTATCAATTTAATATTGGCTACGCAGCGCATTCCTTCGTCTTCAGTACTACCTCGTGATTTGATTGCAAACAGGGTGGTGTTCAAGAGTGCGCCGAACGACTTTTCTGCATTGATAAGTTGGCAAAATGGCATTACGATGCCAGCCTTGCATACAGGACAATGCATTTATAATGCGGAGTCGGGTGCATCATACGCCAACGAGCAAGCTCAAGGCTTCTTTATTCCGTTGCGCAATATTGAAAAACTGGTGGACGAATTGAATGAAAAAGCTCGTTCACAAGGTCGCGATAATAAAGATTTGATTGTGTTCAGAGGCAACGACTTGCCCGACTTTAAAAATCGTCGTTTGCCTAAGAAATACATGGTAGTACAGGACATTCCAGAAGAGGTTCCAGTTTGTTTAGGGCAATCCATCGCTATTTCTGATACGGATGTATGTGCGGTGCTAAGAAAGGAATCAACGAACAACCTGCTCATTATAGGTGGCGATAAGGATGTGGCTCAGAATATGATGCTTTATGCTGCGCTATCAACAACGCTGTCGCATACTTCAGATAGCGCATCCTTCTATCTATTCAATTTCATGCGGCTTACTGATGAACAGTACAATTTGCCCGCTGAAAGTTTTGAAGGTATGCCTTTCCCAGTAAGGTTGATTGAAAAGATGACGGAAGTAAAAGATGTACTTACCGAGGTGAAGAATGAGATTGAAGCTCGCAAGCAGGACGAAACCAAAGCGTTGACGCACATTTATCTTAATTTCTTCGCCTTCCAGTTAGGACGGGTGTTTGACAGAGGAGGTCGTCGAGGTGATGATGTTTCCGAGGAGGGGCAGTTACTTGATTATATTCTTCGCCAAGGCCCTGCATACGGTGTGTTCACCTTGCTTCAAGTGGATAAAATGGAAGGATTAGCTCGTATAGGCACGCCAATAACATGCTTCACTCATCGAGCGGTGATGCAGATTTCAGAAAATGAATCGATAAAGTTGATGGATTCGCCTTTGGCTAACAGATTGTTCATTATGAGCAGACCGTCGTCAAAATATAGGGCGTTCTATCGCGACCAAAACAAGAATGTTACGATAAAATTCAAACCTTATAAATAATAATGAAATGGTTGCTTTAGATGGTTTTCCAACTCGGGATTCAATTCGGGAAATTCGGAACTTGAGAGAAGATTTATTGGAGTCTAGAGATAGATTACATAGACAATTGATACAAATTGAACAACTCATGAGCGAGTTTGGAGATAATAATAATAAATCCCGCTTTGATGAATTGAAAGGGAATTTGTTTGTTGAGCTTGAAGAGCTTGAAAGGTTTGAAGAGGAAGTGTTAAGAAGATACGAAGATTTAATAATTAAATATTTAGATTTATAATTTAAAAGGAAATATTATGGCAACAATGATTAGTGACCCAGATGCCGTGAGAAAGTTGAGGGATAATCTTCTCGATACGGTTGATGGCTTAAAAACCCAGTTGAAAAAGACTGAAAATGCGATGGAAACCGTCGCGAAAGAATGGAAAGACTCGCAATTCCAAAAGTACAACGAGGAATTTACCAAGGACAAGGAAATAATCCCTCCGTTGTGCAACGACATTGAGGCTTTTGAAGACGAGGTCTTGCGGCCTTTTGAGGAAATCCAAAGAGAATATCTTGATTTATAACCCTTAAAATGTAGAAAAATGGAAGGAACATATGTAAGCTCGAAGAGCCTGATCGAATTGCAAACAGAACTGAAAAATCTGTCGGGTAATCTGAAGGATTTATATGATGTGCTGTCAACGGCGGTATCGGCAGCCAACGACCAATGGCAGGACGGCAAATATGATGAGTTTGTCAACGAATTTCGTTCAAGCAAGGAAACCGTCATAGAATTGTCTGAAAAGTACAAGGAATGGGCTGATTCTTATCTGCCACCGCGTATTGAACAAGCTATTAAATATGAAAAGCAATCCGCTGGTATTAGCAGATGATGAAACAACATGGAACCAAGCGTAAAAATATTTGACCATCGGTCCTTGGATGAACTAATTGAAGCGCAGCAGTATGCTGGCGACTCCATTCTTAAACTTGTTGCACATGTCGGAGAGTATTTTGACTCGATGATTGAATCTATGGAGGACATGAAAAAGGAATTGGAGAAGCAAGTGCAAGAGGCTCAAGAGGAATTAAGCCAAGCAGAAAATGATTACAGCAGTTGCTTGAGTAGTCAAACTTATGACGAGGAAGACGGCTGTTATCACCCTTCGTGCGATGCTGAAGCTTCTTATGTTGACCATTGCCGGGAAGTGTACGATGATCTAAAAAAGCGCGACGAACAGGCCGCACAGGTATTGAGCGATTGCAAGCATGAGTTAGATGCATATCGAGCGCCTTTTGGTTTTATCCAACCTCCAGGAGGTGAAACTTTGATGAAGTATTTGGGCAAGGAACATACCGATGCTGCTTGTGACAAAATGGATAAGATTAGGGAGTGTGTGAAGAAATACTTGGATGTGCCATGTAGCATCCGTGACGCTAAACAGCAACGAAATGCTGAGCAAATCCAACTGTATGAGGAAGCCACTCAAAAGATTAAGGAGAAGGAAGAACAGGAAGAGCAGGAAAACCGTGACAAGAAGATTGACGCCTTCCGTTCAGCGACAGAAAGACTGCAACACAGCCAAAGCAGAGAGGGCTTCCGCAGTGCCAATGCCGTGGCTATATGCCCGCAATGCGGAAGACCAATCAATGTGTGCATTTGCCAACATATTATGGAAAGAAGACGATAGACTTAAACACAGAAAACTATGACAAGAGATTACGTGCCTCAGATGCTGGAAATACAGAGAGCGGTTCTCGCACAAGCGGAAACAACCAAATCAATGTGGCAGGATGATGTTGCCAAACGCTATTATGGCGATTATGTGGATTGCTACGAAAAATATATTGATGCCTATCTTCGAGGCGGTTCGGAAATCAGGGGAAAAGGCCTTGAAGAATTGTTGGAGTTTTTTGAGCAGAAGATAGAAGAAATGTCGCAACTGACTGGTTGTCCTAATCCAAACGCAGGTGGTGGTGGCTCCGTACTCGACAGTGACTTGAACCGACCAGATAATATGTTTGGTTCTTCAGGGGTATTCGATTCTTCCACGCCCAACCCTGACCATCTTGATACCGAAACCGTCCATTCTATTGAAGAAGAAAGAACGGATAACGATGAACGGGGACGGATGGAGTCACCTTATAGTTCTTATGATTATTAAAAGCAAATCATAAACAATTAAAACAAAATCAATTATGAACGAAATTAAATTACCAAAATGCAGCATGGCTGCTGATGACGATGTCATGAAACAAAAGCGTGAAGAATTGCGCAGACGTTTAATGAATGGAGATCCTATTCCGTTGAAAAAAGGAGGCGAAGTAACTTCAGGTAACGACAATGATGTTACGCTCACCGTCCCAAAAGGCAAATTGGCAGACGCGATTGATGATGCAATGAGGCAACAACGCGATGCTGCTCAAAATTCATCTTCATCTTCGTCTGGAGATCCAATGGCTCAAAAACGCGAGGAACTCCGTCGCCGCTTGATGAATGGAGATCCTATTCCGTTGAAAAAAGGGGGCGAAGTGACTTCAGGCAATGACAAAGACGTTTCCATCAGTATTCCACAAGGTAAACTTGCTGCTTTATTGCAATGGTATGAGCGTGATCCTATGCTTTTGGAAGCAGAAAAAGCTGCGATGAACAAAGACTTCCCACAATTCTCACTTATCAAGCTGGACGATGGTCGTCTGGCATGGGTAGGTGATGTCAGTCTTAATGTTGGAGGATGCAAAAAATGGCGTTTGATGGCCGTTTATCAACCAAATCATCCCGTGCAGCAAATGGGCAGCTCTGTTTATGTTTATCTGGTTGATCCTTCTATTGAAGCTCTTATTGAGCAATTGGGATGGCGTCCTCATCACTTGCTTCGCGACAGCAACAACCGCAATTATCTTTGCACCACTGAGGCTGGTTATGTGAAAGCATCAAGCACACAAGTAACTTCGGCCAATACTGTTATGCGTTGGGCCATTAAGTGGCTGTTGTGCTTTGAGTTGGTGCTTACAGGTGACATGACAACAGAAGAATTTGATAAACCCCACGGAATATGAACAGCTCACACGAAAACTGCAAATCGGTCGTCTTCAGCAACAAGGCTTACAACGCTATCGTCAATGAGACGTTCCGTAAAGACCCTGTGGAGACTGGCGGCATCTTGCTTGGCCATGTGCTTTCAAACGGGTACTGGATTGTTATGGAGGTAATACCTCCAGGATTGAAGGCCATCCATCAGATGGCTTACTTTGAGTATGACACAGAGTTTGTAAATTACATGGCCAATTCCGTTTCGAAACAATACAAGATGGAATTGGATGTGCTGGGTCTTTGGCATCGTCATCCTGGAAACATGGACTTTTTTAGCGGTACAGATGATGGCACTAATAAAACCTTTGCACAAATGAATCCATACGGAGCCATTTCTGGTTTAGTGAACATCGACCCTAAATTCCGCTTCACCTTGCGCCATGTGGCTTATCCATTGGATTATCAAATTGTTGAAGTAGAAGTGGGCGATGATTTGATTCCCGAACAATACTTTGAGTTGAAATACGCCTATGGGAGGGATTTACGACCTTCTTTGCCAGGCAATACAAACACTGGAAATAACACCGTCATTCGAGAGCCAGAAAGACAATCTGGTAATAATAACCCTAATCCAGAGGGCAATACAAACAATGGACAAGTCGCAGGTGGAACAGAACCTAAACAGGAAAGCAGAAAAACTGATGGTGACGATGATGGGAAAAGCCATGTGTTCAATGGTCAGATCGGTAAAGGCTTCTTTCGAAAATACATGCCTATTGCAATAGTTGCCGTTTTGTGCTTACTCATCGGTGCTGTAATTGGAGGAGCTACCTGCTCTAGGCATGACAAAAAGGTGATAGATCTACAAGAACAGGTTGTGCCACAGGCTAAACCCGACAAGAAACCGCAAACAGAAAAAGAGCCAGTTCAAAAACGCCAGAAGTTGTGTCTGAACCAGATGGGGAACATATTAATAATGAATCGGAAACCCTACTGAACCGACAGGAACAGCAGAGAAAGGAGCTGGTGAAATAATCAAAGGAGAACAACAAATGGAACTTACTAAACTACAAAGAGAACCCTCCATCTATTATCCGACGGAGATAGAAAAAGCTCATTACATTGGAGATTTGTATGGTTTTTATATTGAGAATACCAATACGTTCAATGTGGTCTCACTCGGAGAGGATGAGCGTTTCCCAATGCTAAAACGGATCGGTGTTGTGGCTGAAAAAAGGCTTGACACAGGGCCTGACGAAATGCTGATAGGCTATTTCGAAGAAGGAAAAGTTAAGTTTGTCAATTCGACAGGAAAGATTTGCAAGAAAGAGCCGTATTCACTGAAAATGGATGTGTTTTCAAGAAACACTGGCATCTTGGAATCGGATGTGATGCTTAAGACAGGTGCAATTCTTGTAGGCTGCGGTTCAGTGGGAAGCTTGGTCGCACTTGAATTGGCCAAGGCTGGTGTGGGCCGCTTCTTGCTCATCGACAACGACATTTTAGGCTACCATAATTTATGCCGCCACCAATGCGGAATGTTGGATGTTGGCCGATATAAGACCGAAGCCGTCCGCGACCGCATATTGCAAATTAACCCAACGGCGAAAGTTGTGGTTCAAAACTGCATTATCCAGGAAGTACCTTTGAAGGTGTTCGACGAGTTTTGCGATAAAGACACTATCGTGATTGGTGGTGCCGACAATCGTCAAGGCGATTTGTACGCCAACCATATTGCTAAGGAGGTCGGCATGCCGCTGATGAGCATAGGATGCTGGGAGCGCGCTTTTGCGGGTGAGATTTTCTATTGCTTGCCTGAAGGGATGCCCGACTATGACGATTTCATGTACGCTCTTGGCGATATGTCTGGCAGAGTTAACCAAAATCGCAAGTTCTATACCAACGAGGAGGAACTTGAAAAAGCCTCCTTTGAGCCTGGCATTTCAGTGGATATTGATTTTGTTACTGTCATTGCCACAAAATTGGCCATCGACATTCTCAACCGCAACAATCCAAACTACAGCCAACGCTTGTTAGGGCATTTAAGCCAATACACTTTGGTTTGCAACACCAATAATCCCAAAGTGGGTGGCGAAAATGCAGAGATTTTCTCCTATCCATTGCAAGTGACAACAAGCATTCAGGTGGAATATGCACCGAAAGAAACTGAAAATGAAACAAACGAAGCAACAACAAACAACTAAATTATAGTATTATGGGACAAGGGTATGTAATCAATGAAAATGGAGAAATCCTGCGTGGCGACTATTTCGCAACGAGTGTCAAAGAAGAAAAACCCCAGCCGTTGCCATGCAATAGAAAAGCATGGGTGATGTTTTTGCTCAGTTTAGTGACATTTGGCATATATGCCGTAATCATTTGGTTTGCAATGGGTAAGGAGACAAATATCTCATGCAGCAATGATGGTAAGCATACCAAAGGTTTTTGGGCCACTTTGGGACTTTCTATCATCACGCTCGGCATCTATTTCATCGTTTGGATGATTCAATGGATGAAGCGTGAAAGTGATTTCTTGCGTGCTCGTAAAGAGTCTGCAATTATCACGGGAGGAGTGTACATCTTGGTGACCATCATCAATGTGATTTTATCGTATGTTTTTGTCTTGAACGAAATGATTTGGGTACAATACATCATGAGCTATTCTATCTCATTCGTTCTGTTGTTCTTTGTGATCAAGAAACACAATCGAGTCAATGAAATTTATAATTTGGAGCATTTTTCGCAGAGCATGAAGGAACCCATGAAATAATAGGAGATAATATAATGGGAGAAAACAGTGAAAACAAGAATTTTGAGGTGAAAGACGATGGAACAATCGTTCGTAACGATTCATATCAAAGCAAGGGTAGTTCTTTGAAATATTTGGCATTGGCCTTGGCGATAATAGGTTTTATATTCCAATGTTTCGTAGAACATCTTGACGGATTACCATTCGCTGGATGGATTGTGAGTTTCTTCGGCTTTTTATTGGGCTTCTTCCTGTTACGAACGAAAGAGTTGAATGGTGTTGTTTATCGTGTCTATGACAAAGAAACCCGAAGAGTAGGTGTACTAGCAATTATCTTGTCTATCCCGGCACTTTGGTTTTTCCCAATATATTGCTTCGTTAATCTAATATGATACTTTAGCAATGGAAGTTGGGGTAATTTCATAATAGTTAAAAATAAGTGATATGGCTGAAACAATTGAAAGCAAGGATTTCGTGGTGAAAGGTGATGGAACCATCCTTAGAAATGAGAAGTGTCCAAATTGTGGGAAAGAGGTGTATTCAAAAGGTGATTTCTGCGAGCATTGTGGGCATAAACTGCACTTGGTGAAGGAACAAGACTATGAAAAAAAAGGCGCTGCATGGCAATATGTTGTTTTGGGAATAACCACAATCTTTTTTGGTGTCTTTGGAATTGTGTTGGGTTTTCTTCTTCATCGAGTAGTTTTGGATTCCAATAACGAGTTGCATTATAAATATAATGAAGACACAAGAAAAACAGGCTTGGCAATGATTATTATGTCGGTGATTTCCTCTATTATTTGGATGATTGCATTTTAAATGAAATCTTATGGATGATGTTGCAATAATTGTATTGGTGGTATTGGCGTTTATTCTTGTTATTGTCATTATTGCTGCCAGTGCGAAAAAAAAGAAACTAAACAACGCTGGGTCAAATTTGACAAATGTTGCACTTAATGAAGAATCGCAACAAATCACTTCTTCTGAACGAAGAGAAACTCCGCAACAAAGTTTACCTTTGAGTCCGAATCGGGAGGGAATTGACTTATACTCTACATTATTGTATTATGTGTATTTTGAAGGGGCAACATACGGTCCGTTTGATCTGAATCAACTCAAATCGTATCCTTTGCTTGAAGACACGCTCATTACTACTAACACACTCAATGGCACTTGGTATGAAGCAAAGTATTTCGAATGTTTAGATGATTTATTTATGTCAAATGAGAAATTACCTTTTACGATTGACTCAGATGGAACAATAATAAGATTGGAACAGAATGGGGTGCCAAATTGACGCAGACGGAACTATAATTCGACAAGGAGAGGAAGAGCATGCATAGGTTGTTACTTCAGTAACCAATGGTAATCTTTGTGTTGAACGACAAAATGAAAAAGAGATGGAGATTATAGTGCTCAAGGGTTCCAAGAAGAAACTCTTTATATGGTACGAGATTAGAGAATTAAAGGCAAAGGGCCTTGCGAACAAGTAGACGGCAAAGGAACTCGGGTTGCATCGCGACACGATTCTCTTGTCCTTCGGGTGCTTTGCCATGGTCGACTGCACCACGCACTCGTAGTGGCAGGCGAAGTCCGCCAGCAACCAGTTGATTTCGGGCTCGTGGCGGTCGCTCTTGAACACGGCAGCTTACAGGTAGTCCGGAACCAGCATCGCCGGAACAAATATTCTTGTTTGACATAGGCCTTTGTTGTTTCTCGTTGTTTTTTTCAAAGATAGCAACGTGGCTGGTTTTGCTCGTTTTTTCCACCCAGCCAAACAGAGTGAGCCTGTGAAGAATTGTCCGCTGAAAAAAAGTCCAATAAAAATGAAACATTCTCAGCTTTGCATATACTATGTGGGAGAATAACCTTTTTATTTTTATTTCTAACCTAACAACAATATAACTTACCCCAATGAAAAAAAGAGAACCTATCAAAGAGGCTAGACGGTATGTTGACAATGCCCGGGAGATTCTTGAAGAACGGGGAAAACTCGATGACGAGGGTTTCCAATATGAAGATGAAAAATATGTCCGCGCCGCCGGAAACTACCTTTGGCTCGGCGTGCTTATGGCACTGGATGGAGTGTTTCACGTCAGAGAAGACCGCCGCACCAGAGTTCATATTGAAGCTTATCAGGAAGCCGTAGCAAAACGCGACAAAAAACTGCTTTATTGGCTTAACATGGGCTATGAAACCATCCACCTCTATATGAATTACGACGGAATTCCTACCAAAGCCCTATGCGATTCAGGCTTCGAAGTCGCCAATAAGATTATCGACCGCTGCGAAACCATGATGCCAGCAGCATGATTTTCTTTCTTTTCTCGTTTTTTTCATATCTTTGCATTCCAACAAGAATAGCAAAGCCATGAAACACTCATTCCCACTTATCCTCGCAGCCTTCGCACTCATGCTGACCGCCTGCAACAACAATCCTAAAGAAAACAAACTTAACGTCGACTGGGATAGCCCCCTCTATGAGGTCGACCAAGATGGCGACACCATCTCGAAATGGACCTACCAAGAATGGGAAGAGGGTAGGAACATCATCAAAGAAGACCTGCCTAGCGAAGACAACCTCGAAGGCTCTACC
>JAEEGL011824374.1_pt1 | contig 13819 bp, 13 predicted proteins | sample 9134231 | NCBI WGS metagenome assembly JAEEGL01 (sample SAMN16246548, study PRJNA631951) | gut metagenome | biome: gut microbiome; feature: rumen; material: fiber-attached | host: Bos | place: Iran: Karaj | collected 2018-10 | reverse complement strand
GTCTGGGCAGAAACCTAAAGGTGCGTTAAAGGAGAATAATCTCGGTTCCACTTTTGGAACGGAGAATCCACAAATTGGACAAGTATGTTTATCGGATAATAATCTCTCACCTTGATCAGTTAAAATCACCAATAAGCCATGAGACCAATCTAAAGCGGTTTCGATAGATTCAAAGATACGACTTCTATTTTCGGGTTTAACGATAATTCTATCGACGACGATATCTATATCGTGCCTTTTGTTTTTCTCTAAGTCTTTGACTTCTTCAATCGTTAATAATTCACCATCGACACGAAGTCTAGTGAAACCGTTAATTCTAATCTTATCTAAGACGTCTTTTTGTGTACCTTTTTCATGATGTACAACAGGAGATAATAATTGAATCTTAGTCCCTACTTCGTATTCCATGACGATATCAGTCATCATAGATGGAGAGAAAGAAATAATCGGTTCATGATGATTAGGACAATAGGGAACACCGACACGACCAAATAATAATCTTAAATAGTCATAGATTTCCGTCACTGTTCCGACAGTAGATCTCGGGTTATGAGAAACACTCTTCTGGTCAATAGCGATACTAGGAGACAAACCATCGATGCTATCGACATTCGGTTTATCATAACTACCTAAGAATTGGCGGGCGTAAGAGGATAATGATTCCATATATCTTCTCTGACCTTCTGCAAATATAGTGTCGAACGCTAAAGTGGTTTTACCACTACCAGAAAGACCGGAAAAGACGATTAAAGAATTCTTTGGTAACTCCAAATCAATATTCTTTAAATTGTTCTCTTTTGCCCCTTTAATAATAATCTTTGTTTCCATAAGTGAGATTATTATAAATAATATCGCTTAAATAGAAAAGAAAAACGAATTATTTTCTAATCCGTTTATTTCTTATCTATTACCAGAGCTCTTTTTTCAAATAAATCGAGTCTTTTTTAGTGATTTTTCTTTTTACTCGACAAGGGTTACCACAAGCGAAGGAATGAGGGGGGATATCTCTTGTTACTACCGAACCCGCACCGATAACGCAACCTTCACCAATTGTGACTCCACCGATAATTACCACATTAGCGGCAATCCAACAATCACTACCGATGTTTATCGGTTTCGCGTATTCCATATCGGTAATATAACCTTTTTCTTTATCAAAATAAGAATTTCTCTCTTCTGGTAAAAAAGGATGAACGGCATTCATCAAAGAGACATTAGGTCCAAAGAAGACATTATCTCCGATATGTATTGGGCAAATATCTAATACGGAGAAATTGAAATTGGCGTAGCAATTCTTCCCGAAATGAGTGTTCGTCCCAAAATCGAAGAAGATTGGACCTTGCAAATATAAATTCTCACTATCAGGGAAAAGAATCTTGATTATTTCGTCTTTTCTCGGATCTAAATCTTTTAATTGGTTATATTCTAAGCAGAGATTATGACAGTTGATTCTCTCTTGTTGTAAATCTCCGATAAAGGGATCATATATTTTCCCTTCTAACATTTTCTTTTTATTCTCATCCATACTATCGTTTATTTTATAAAAAATAATATTTACTAACAACCACTATCTTTTTTAGTGATAAAATATCTTCGTGTCTATTAATAAATACTTATCTCACATCCCCTCATTTAATAATAAGAAAATATTAGTTACCGGTGCTACTGCTGGTATCGGTCTTTCTTTGACTAAACAATTATTAAATAAAGACGCTCACATAGTGATGTTGATTAGAAATATCGAAAAAGGAGAGAGGGTTAAAGAAGAATTATTAGAACAATATCCTAATGCATTAATCGATATCGTGAAATATGACCAATCCGATTATGAATCAATAGATCAAGCCTTTTTAGAAATAAAAGAAAAACACCATGACTTCTATGCCTTCGTGGCTAATGCCGGTATCCTTTATCCTCCAAAAGGTAAAAAATCAAAACAAAATAATCCTTTAACCATAGAAACTAATTATCTAGGTTTAAGAAGAATGATGGATTATCTTCTCTCTTCTTTTAATAATAAAAGATATATTCTAGAAGGTTCAGTTGTGGCAGGCACCAAGATTAAAAAGAATACAGATATCTATAGTGACAAATATTCTTTATTCAAACAATATAATATTTCAAAAGCCTGTGTCGAAGCTTTGTTCTACCACTACTACACCACTAACCAAGACAATGAATTCTTATTAACAGAACCAGGAATCACTTCTTCAGATATTTTTCGAGGCTTTAAACAACCGATTAAATCATTAGGTAAAGCTTTTGTTAAAATCTTCTCTCATTCCGTTAACAAAGCGTCATTAACTTTGTTAAAAGCTTTACTAGAAGATAGTCAAAATGGAGATTATATTGTTCCTAGAGGTATCTTTACATTTATGGGATATCCTAAGAAAAAATCATTTCCTAACAAAAGAAAAAGAGATTTTCTTATCAATTTATAAAATTATAAGTATAATAGTTAATGCAAATTGGGACGTAGCGCAGCTTGGTAGCGCACTTCCTTGGGGTGGAAGGGGTCGTGAGTTCAAATCTCATCGTTCCAACCAGTTTATACACAAGAAGGCTTAAGCCTTCTTTTTTAGTCTTCAAATGGGTATGGTTTATCAAATGAAGGTGCATAGTAAAACTTTATTTCGCTTTTAACCTTAGAAAAAGTATAAAAGTTACCATTCCAATTACTATAATATCTATCCTTAAATTGCTTCTGCCAATCATCGTTTTCCAAAATTGGATTATAATTGTCCCATAAATAAACACTTAGATTAAAAGCGATTTGTGCATCTAAATAAACGCTACGATCAAACGGCCATATTTGGGATTCTTTTTCTTCAATATCTTTATCTTCTTTGAGCCACCAAATAGAAAAAGTTACGTTATGAAATAATTCTAAATATTCCGCACTTAACGATTCGTGAATTGGAAAATAAAAGGAAAGATTTATTGTTGAAGGAATGGTACCAAAATAATGCGCTCTTAGTGCAAAATCTCTAGAATCAATACATTCTGCTCCATTAGGATAGCCTACTACTCTATCAAAATAACATGCTTCTTCATTATCAACTAAGTTACTCTTGCCAATTCTTCCTAACGATATCGATTCATTTTTGGAGATTGGTAATGTTTCGCAATTAAATGTGTAAGATAAGTCCCACTCTTCTTTCTTAGCAATCTCATCATCGATTTGCAAACAGTCAACGGTTAAAAGGCGGCTCTCTTCCTGAGCCCACCTGAATCGAATACCGGCATCTTGATTAAAATATAAAGTACAAGGCGTGTATTTACGTTTGCAAGAAGATAAACCAGTTGTAAAAATGGCCAAAATGGCAACGCAAAAAGATAATTTATTATTCTTCATTGTAAATACCTCAAAAATAATACCATCCTTAAAAACTTCATTCCATTTAAAAATATTACTTACGGTTAATTCTGATGCCTTTCAATAAAATAATAACATGCCGAACTATTCATAAATATATTTTTAGAACAATTTAATATCACTACATCTAGGTTTTCTTAAATAATGCCTCATAGTCCTAGATAATTTGTATTCCAAAGCGTGTTGTGGGCAATTATTCACACATTTCAAACAGCGAATACAGTTTTTATTATTTATCACACCATTATCAATAAATTGACAATATGTATTACATACCCCACATTTAGTGCACTTGCTATTCACTTTTATTCTTACCCCTATCCGATGTCTAGTTAATGGGAAAAAGTTAGCGAACACACTCTTGTGTTCCTTAGGGAAAACAGTTTCATTAGGAGAATTGATTCTATCAATTAATTGATCAATTACTTTATAATTATCAAAGCTTTTATCATTTTCGACATATGGATGCTTAGTGGGAATATAACCACCACCCACTATCATAGTGTCTAATAACTTTTGGGTTTCGAATAAAACATTACCAAAACTCATCTTTCCATAAGTAGCGATAATAACGGCTTTAGAGGCATGTATTCTTTTAAAAATAGGCTTAATGCTTTGAGGGATGTTTTGATAATGAACTGGGAAAACAATAAAAATATTATCGAAAGAATAATTATTTAATTTGTGAAAATCAATTAAAGGGTAATTGGTTTTTTGAGAAATATAATTAGCTATTTTATAACTTTCCAAAGTATTGGAATAATATATCACAGCGTTCATTGCAAATAGCCTTTCATGATTTGGCATTCGGGTATTTCTTCTAAGGAAAATCCTAACGAGGTTTCAATCTCATTTATCGCTTCTTCCTTAGTCAAACATTCCTTACGAGAGGCGATAGCCATCTCTATAGATGAGAAAGGAATCATTCTTGATCTCATATGATAAAAACGATTAAACTGTGAAAATTCTTTGCATTTTTCAATTTGACAGCTCGTATGTAATCCCTTATTTCTCGTTTCTGGTGCAACCCAGCCACATTCATCGATTATTAATTGTTTAATTTGATTCCAATTATAATGTCCACCACTAATGGCGTCGAAATCGATTTGCACAAAGCGAGGGATATTACCGGACCATGAAGAAGAACGAATCGCTCTTTTGAGAGGTTTTGTTACTTCTGGCATCGTTTTGATTGCCTTACAAACATTAGTGACTAATTCATTATTGTAACCGGCAACAGTTTTTAAAAATGAATCGCCATAGGCTAATTGTTTCATCGTCATTAATGATTGGAACTGCCCGCTTCTAAAAGGAGGATGCAAGGTGATAATTCTCCCTAAATTAATCATGAAATTTAGGAATTTGTTATAAGCGAATTTATAAGCGTATAGAGGCGCCATATGATTGTAATATAAACCCGCCACTTGGGATGGTTCGTTGCCGACCACAAAATAAGGAACTTTATTCGCGACTAATTCCGGATAGAAAAGAACATAAGCTAAAGAAGGACACATACAAGTGTTCTCGTTCATCTTATATAATTCAAGATATAATCTTTTTAAAACATCATTAGAGACATAACGAGTAATAAATTCCACACCACTCAATTTCTTTTTCGCATTTTCAATAGATTCTTTAGCGATAGAAGACATATAAGGTATTTCCCATGTCAAAGCTAAAACACGAAGTTTTAATACTTTTGATAAATAATAAAGTATATAGGTTGAATCTTTACCACCGGTATAGAAGACCGCTACATCGAAACGAGATTTCTTACTTCTGGGAAATGTATTAACAATGGGATTTAATCCCTTTAATTGTTCTAATGTATTTTTCGTTTGACAAATGGGGCATAAACCATCTTCATCAAATTCCAGTCCTGGAATCATATAATCGTTATTAACGCATTCTAAACAAAAATGTGCTTCTTTTAGTGAAGCAGGTGTCTTCTTTAATTCATTAGAGTCTACGATGACTTTTTCTTTGATTAAAGAAGAAACAATTCTTTTTTCTTTATCTGTTAATTCTTTTGGTAATGATTTAACAATCTCTAATTGTTTTTTATTTAATTTAAAAACATTATGAAAAAGGTGTTTCTTATTTCGTAAACCGTAATAAATAATTTTATTATTTTCTAATTGAAAACGATTCTGTAATACTTCCATATCTTAATATTACGAAAAAGATATGAATAATCCTACAATAATTTAATTATCTCTTCCACATTATCATGTGTGGCAATAAAGACATTTTTAAAGAATTCGTAATCCTCTTTAGTGGGAGGTTCAAATTCTCTAAAATATTCTTCTAAAACAAATTCTGGAACGGGAAATTCTCTTTCTAGGTTTTGTTTCATCACTATTTCTTTGGGAATATCAAAGATAACTAGATCAGCTTCATCGAAGTGAGTTTTTAACTCTCTTACGCATTCGATACGATATTTACGACTTCTATTTGTCGCGTCTAAAACAACGATGCCGTTTTTATCTTGGGAATAAACTGCTGCGAGTTCATAATACATCTTCCACATTAATTCATCTTCGGAGATATTCCTTTGATTACCGGTAACGATATCTCTTAAAGCATCAGAAGAAATGATATAAACATGAGCCTTCTTATGCTTTCTTAATAATTTAGAGAAATAGCTTTTACCACTTCCTGGAACACCTGATAACACTACTAATTTAGACATAATTCTTACCAAATAATAATTTTAACAAAGGCCACTATTTTATTAAAGAAAAAACAGGACCAAGTCCTGTATTTCATATAATGAAAGATGAATTATTTGTTTCTTTCTTCTTCGAGAAGTTGTTCCACTTCTTCTTTAGTGAGTGCTCTTTCTTTACTCACTTTTCTCATCGCTTTTTTCAAATCAGCTTTGACAGCGCGTAAAAGATTTTCTTGTTCTTTTCTCGCGGCGATTTTTCTTTTTGTCGCACCTAAAAAAGCTTCTGGGACATAAGAAGAGATGATTTTGGGTCCTTCTCTCCATTGACGATAATAATAGGTATGGCCAGAAATTTGCTTCACAGAGATATAGCCAACTGGCAACGCCTTAATATTTTCTTCAATTTGTTCACGCTCATTCATTAATTCGAGGAGCAACTCGAGTTGTCTAACTTGTTTATTCATAATGCTTAACCTACGACATTAGTATATATAAATATTATACTCGTTTCAAGCAAAAAGGGCAGAAATTTTCATTCCGCCCTATAAATTTGAAATTTATGGTATTAGAGACCGAATTTCTTGATTCTATCGAATCTATCTTTCGCGTATTTCTCACATTTGGTGAGTAATTCTTCCGCATGTTCGGGGTTAACGCGTGGTAATTGAGAGAATCTTGTTTCTGTCATGACGAAGTCTCTTAATTTGCTGTAATCAGGATCTTTGCAGTCAACGGTAAGAGGAACTTCTTTACGTGGATCATAACGGAAAATGGGGAAGTAACCACATTCCACCGCTAATCTCTCTTGTCTCATGGAGTTGGCTAAGCCACCTTTAATACCGTGGTTAGCGCATGGAGCGTAACAGATGATTAAGGATGGGCCATCATAGCTTTCCGCTTCTTTTAAGGCTTTAATCGCTGCCACTGGGTTAGCACCTAAAGCGATTTGTGCGACATAGACATTGCCATAACTCATCGCGATGAGGGCTAAGTTCTTCTTCGCTGTTGTTTTACCAGAAGCGGTAAATTTAGCGATAGAACCAGTTTGTGAAGATTTGGAGGATTGACCACCGGTATTGGAATAGACTTCGGTATCTAAGACTAAGATGTTAACATCTTCTTCATTAGCGATAACGTGATCTAATCCACCATAACCGATATCGTAGGACCAACCATCACCACCGACGATCCAAATGGATTTATCTTGTAAGTCTCTTTCATATGCTAAGACTTCTTTAACGCCTTCATCTTTACTAGCTTTGACGAGTTCGACTAATTTCTTAACGATTGGTCTGACAGCGTTTCTATTCTTGATGTTAGCAAAGTAAGCATCGATAGTTTCGACAAGTTCTGGTTCGAGTTCTCTTTCTTTCGCGGCTAAGAAGATTTCAATAATGCGTTTTAATTTCGCATCGGTCGCCACTCTCATACCATAACCGAATTCGGCATTGTCTTCGAATAAGGAGTTTGCCCAAGCAACACCTTGTCCTTCTTTATCAGTGCAGAATGGAGTTAATGGAGTGGAACCACTATAGATAGAGGAACAACCAGTTGCATTAGCAACTAACATATCTTTACCGAATAATTGAGAGACGAGTCTGTAATATGGAGTTTCACCACATCCAGCACATGCGCCAGAGATTTCCATATATGGCATTAAGAAGCCAACACCTTTTGGTGTTTCTTGTAATGCTGCTGGAAGTTTGTCTGCTTTATAAGAGACGTGTTTGAATAAGTATTCAGCAGCTTCTTCTTGTGCGAATTGTGATTTGGCTTCAACCATTTCAATGGCGTTCTTGCCAGCTTTATTAGCGTTACATTCAGCAACACAGAGACCACATCCAACACAGTTTCTTGGTGAAACTTGGATACGGTATTGATGTCCTGGAACACCCATTGCTGGTTTGACATCGTTCTTAACGAGTTCTGGTGCGTTAGCGAGTTCTTCTTCGTTTAAGAGGAATGGTCTAATTGTCGCGTGTGGACAGACGAACGCACATTGGTTACATTGGATACAGTCTTCTTTGTGCCAAAGTGGGACTCTATCAGCAATGCTTCTTTGTTCTTTATATGTGATGTCTGGATTCATTGTGCCATCTAAGAGTTCCCATTCGGTGAATTTAGAGACTGGTAAGTCATCTCCACCTAAGTTACCCATAACAGCGACATATGTATCGAAATATTCATCACCTGTTAATTTTCTTTCGAATTTTGGTTCTAAGGAAGCCCAGCTTGGGTCGACTTTGACTTCTCTAAGTCCTTCTGTACCAGCATCAATTGCTTTCCAGTTGAGTTCGACGACTTCTTGGCCTTTCTTAGCGTATGATTTTTCAGCGAATTTCTTCATCCATTTATTGGCTTCTGCGTATGGCATAATGTCTTGGTTAAGATAGAAGAATGAAGCTTGGAGAATGGTATTTGTATGTCTACCCATACCAATTTCGCTGGCAATCTTGTTAGCATCGATAACATAGAATTTAGCGTGTTTCTTTGCTAAGAGATATTTTGTTCTATTTGGCATGACCTTGACGAGTTCTTCATCACTCATATCTGTGTTGAGTAAGAATGTTCCGCCTTCTTTTAAGTTTTTGATCATATCGAACTTGAATAAGTAGGTATCAAGGGAACAAGAGATGAAGTTTGCGTTTTGGACATAGTAGGCACTTCTAATTGGTGTCTTACCAAATCTTAAGTGTGAACGAGTAACACCACCTGCTTTTCTTGAGTCGTAAGCGAAGTATGCTTGAGCATATTGTCCAGTAGCATCACCAATAATCTTAATAGAAGATTTATTAGCGGAAACTGTACCATCACTACCTAAACCATAGAATAAGCAGCTTGTGTAATCCGCTTTGACGTGGAAGTTATCGTCAACAGGGATTGATTTATGTGTGACATCATCGTTAATACCGACTGTGAAGTCATGATGACGTGCATCACTATTTAAGAAGTCATAAACAGCTTTGACATCTTTTGGTTGAGTATCTTTACTGGATAAACCATAACGGCCACCGATAACTTCAACATCAAGACCAGCTTGTTTAATAACGGAAACGACATCTAAGTATAATGGTTCGCCAGTAGCGCCCATTTCTTTAGTTCTGTCTAAGACTGCAATTCTCTTAACGGTCTTTGGTAAGACTGCTAATAAGTGTTTTGCAGAGAATGGTCTATATAAGTGAACCTTAACAATACCGATTTTTTCATCTTTGAGTTCATCGATAACTTCTTTTGCAGTATCAGTAACTGAACCCATAGCGACGATTACTCTATCAGCATCTTTACGACCATAATATGTAAATGGAGCATATTCTCTACCAGTTAATCTACTTGCTTCATTGAAGTATTTAACTGCGTAATCAACGACTTTATCGTAGTGAGCGTTTTGTGCTTCTCTACCTTGGAAATAAATATCATCATTTTCAGCACCACCACGTGTGACTGGGTGAGTGTGTGGGTTTAAGGCACGAGCTCTGAATTTCTCGACCTTATCCATTGGAAGTAATTTCTTCCATTCATTTTCATCAACGAATTCAACGTTTTGAATTTCGTGAGATGTTCTAAATCCATCAAAGAAATGACAGACAGGGGTTTCAGCATCAATTGCTAATAAGTGAGCAACTGGTGTTAAGTCAGCGATTTCTTGAACTGAGTGGGAACAAATCATTGCGACACCAGTTTGTCTAATCGCGTAAATATCTTGGTGATCACCAAAGATTGATAAGGAACGAGTTGCTAATGAACGAGCACTGACATGAAGGACGACAGGTAATAATTCTCCAGCCCATTTGTAAATGTTTGGAATCATTAAGAGTAAGCCTTGGGATGCAGTGTAAGTTGAGGCAAGAGCACCGGCTTGAAGAGCACCGTGAACTGCACCAGAAGCACCAGCTTCAGATTGCATTTCGCTAACCTTTACAACACTTCCAAAATAATTTTTTCTTCCTTTGCTGGCTTCAACATCAATAACTTCTGCCATTGGGCTAGAAGGAGTGATTGGATAAATACCAGCGACTTCAATGAAGTTGTAGGATTCTAATGCTGCTGCAGTATTACCATCAACTGAGAGCATAGTCTTTTTTACTTCCATGTATTTTTTTCCTCCAAAAATAACCAAAATTAATATACACGCGTATAGTCACGCATTCAAGGTTAAATATTAAAAAACGGGAAAGACAAATGCTTTCCCTGTTTCTTAAAACTTACTTCTTTCCTTTACGATTTGCTTGTTCTTCAGCGATGAGTTTTTTAAGAATTCTTAAGTCAGTATCTGAAAGAACAATGTTTCGATCTAATAGACCTCCAACAGAAGTCATCTTACGATAAATGAAGTCATTAATTGACTCATATGCTTCGAGGTCTTTTTTCTTAATTGATGGTTGCTTATGAACAAGAGCTCTATTTTCTTCTTGGTCGATGACATATTGTTTTAATTGAGGCACTAATTCCATCAAGTTAAACTCTGGATCCATTTTTAAAGTTGGTTCAAAGTAAGAAAGTTGCTCGTTGATAATTTCAGGATATAATCCAACCACTCGAGAGAGTCTCTCGCTAGTTACGTATTTACGATTGATTTTAGTTATACCACTTAAAAACTTTTTAATATCACTAACCTTAGGTTCTTTCATAAGTTTCACCACCTACTAACTATGTATAGTTTATCACAAAAAGCGCAAAATAAAAGACCTCCATATTGGAGATCTCTTGTTAATTCACTTCAATCAAATATTTATCTTCAACGTTTTGTGTTGAGTGAAACATTCTCAAGATCATAACGGTGCGAGTGCGTTCATCAATTTTATAAATTGCAATATAGGACTTAATTGTAATAACTCGAATTGAAGAATCATCTTTGAACTGTCGAAATCTATACGGCATATAGGATAGACTTACCAATCTATTCTTAATTTCTTCAATTATATCTTTAGCCAGTTTGGGTTCTAATAAACAAAAGGCAATATATTCAAAAATGCTTTCAATGTCATCGGTACAAGAAGGAGATAAGACAACTTTATAATCAGATGTCATATTTTTTCTTTATATCATCAAACGCTTTGTTTATCTCAACGCCTTTCCCTTCTTTTACCTCTTTAATAGCGGTGTCTAGTGTCTCCTCTAGTTCTTCATCAGTTAAGAGCTCATATTCCATTGGCTTCTTTGTAGGCATTTTCACTTCAAAAGGAAGTCCATTGTTTAAAATTATTTGTTTAAAAAACAAATTAACAGCCCCTGAAAGTGATAAGCCTAAATTTGAAAGAACTTCTTCTGCCTCATTTTTTAAATTCGGTTCAATTCTTATAGACAAATTTGATGTTTTCATAAATCGCACCTCTCACTTAAATTATATACATTGTATTTACAAAGACAATACACAAAAAGTGCAAAATAAAAGACCTCCATATTGGAGATCTCTTGTTTGTTTAACTAAGCTTGTGGTTCGCTTTTCTCTTTGCCTTTGGTAATAACGCCATAGACAATCGCGGCTAAGGCTGCTCCAGCAAGTGGGGCTAAAATCCAAATCCAAATTTGAGAAAGTGAAGTTGTGTTACCAGTAAAGGCTTGTAATAATGCAGGTGCTAAGCTTCTTGCTGGGTTAACAGATGTTCCGGTAAATCCTAATCCTAAAAGGTGGACTAAAGTTAATGACAAACCGATAACGATACCAGCGTGTTTTCCATCGTGATATCTCTCATCTGTAGAGCCTAAGATAGCGATAACAAAGATGAATGTGAGTAACACTTCAACGAAGAATCCAGCAAATAAGGACCAGACATCAGTTTTGAGTTCTCCATCCACTGTTACTTTTAGTAAATCTTGGATTTCATTTCCACCCAAACTACTAAAGTCGCCTCTTAAGCATAAGGCAAGGAATAAACTTCCTACTAAAGCACCAACAACTTGTGCAATGACGTAAAAACAGAAATCTTTTAAAGTAATCTTTTTACGAATGAGCATTGCTAAGCTAACTGCTGGGTTGATGTGACAGCCTGAAATGTTTCCGATTGAGTACGCCATTGCGACGATAACTAAACCGAAAGCAAGAGAGGTTGCTACCCACCAGCCAAGTTGACCTTCCACGATTTGGCCTGCCACTACTGCAACACCACATGCTGCAAAAGTTAAAACAGCAGTACCAATGCATTCTGCAAGATACTTCTTCCAGTTTTCTTTCATATATAATCTCCTCCTATTCACTATATTGTGAATTATTAAACATTTTTAAGTTTTCTAATACAATCTTTGCAACGAAAAAGAAGAGAATAGAAATCATCACGCCCATAGAAACATCACTTAAATAATGAGCGCCAACATACATTCTGGCAAATGACACAAGAAGTGTCCAAGCTAGAGCGATGTAAAAAGTAATATAAGATGCTGATTCATATTTCTTATTAATATATGGTAAGAACAAACTTGCCATTAATAAGACACCACAGCTACCTGCATGACCACTAGGGAATGACTTAAATTCTTCGGATGGAAGATTAAGTGCTTCCATATAATCCTTATAGTTAGAACATCTATCCCACCAACTATGGAAATCTAAACCACCTTGAAGTGATCTAAATCTTGGACGATGCATGATACCTTTAAGTAAAGTTACTCCACCGATTAATGTTAATCCGATAGCAGCGAGTAAAATAAGATAAATAATCCAAAGATTATCTCTATCAGTCTTGCTTGACAAATGGAATCCTAAAAAGCCGATTGCTAAATCAACTGGTAAAGAAATCAAATATCCCATCGGACGAGCAATGCCTAACATATCAAATCCGTTAGGGCCAAAGAATTCTCGACCACTAAAGTGGATTGCTAAACCAATAGCAACCACTCCCATAGCAAGACAAATTATCTTCCAAACAAGATGTGGGAGTTCTTTTTTAATTCCAAAATATAGTAGCCCTCCTCCGATAAAGGCCATCACTCCATATCCTGGAGTTGTTCCAATAACGGAAACGACTAAACCAAATGTATCCTTTTCGTGAAATAAAGCGTCATTGATTTGAAAATCAAAGAATGAGCCGATGATAAACGCCGCAAGGAAAAAAGCGAATACCAAGTAGATATGTAAATCAAGTTTTTTCATAGCAATATAATTATAGACTATTCTTCAAATAATGGGGTAGATAAATAACGGTCTCCACTATCAGGGAATAAAACGACAATATTCTTTCCAGCGCTTTCTTCTTTTTTGGCCTCTTTAATGGCGGCTGCTAAAGCTGCACCAGAAGAAATACCCACCAAGAAACCCTCTAAATTGGAAACAAGGCGTGCAAATTCAAATGCGTCAGAATCGCTCACAGGAGAGATTTCATCAACGACATCAAGATTTAATACTTCAGGAATAAAACCAGCGCCTATACCTTGTATTTTGTGTGGTCCTGCTGGATTTCCAGAAATAACTGCGCTTGAAGCTGGTTCAACACCGATAATTTTGACGTTTTCAACGTTCTCTTTTAAGTAGCGGCCTACTCCACTAATGGTGCCACCTGTACCAATACCAGCAACAAAGACATCAACGTTACCGTTAAGGTCGTCAAAGATTTCTGGACCAGTTGTTTTATAGTGGGCCATTGGATTAGCAGGATTAGTGAATTGACCTAAGATAATTGAATGAGGGATTGACTCATTTAATTCTTTAGCGCGAGCAATCGCTCCTTTCATTCCTAAAGAAGCATCGGTTAATTCGAGTTCAGCACCATATGCTTTAAGAAGTTTTCTTCTTTCAATTGACATGCTTGAAGGCATCACTAAAATGCAGCGATATCCTT
>JAEEGL010387527.1_pt1 | contig 13819 bp, 9 predicted proteins | sample 9134231 | NCBI WGS metagenome assembly JAEEGL01 (sample SAMN16246548, study PRJNA631951) | gut metagenome | biome: gut microbiome; feature: rumen; material: fiber-attached | host: Bos | place: Iran: Karaj | collected 2018-10 | reverse complement strand
GGTGAGATGCGGGCGGTATTGGTGGATCTGCACAAGGTGGACGGCATGATCCAGACGGAAGGTTTATCCTACGGTCACGACGATGTGACCGATCTGTATTATGCGCAGGTACTGGAGAAACATGGCGTGACACAAGCGCAGTTCGATTCGTCCATCGTGTGGTACACCGCCCACCCTGTTCTGTTCGACAAGATCTACCCGAAAGTGAAGGCAGACTTGAAGAAAGAGCACGATGCCTTCAAAGCGTTGTATGCCGACGAACTCAACCTCCAGCCCCTTCGGGAAGCGATTCAAGATACGGAAGTTGCAGACGCACGACCGCTCACCGCTGTCGAGTTGGACAGCATGCTGTGGGTAACGCAGCACGGCTATCCATCCACATGGTATCCCTACCCGCAGCCTTTGTTGCCGGTTTCGTTTGGCTTTTAGCTTTTAGCTGTTGGCCGTTAGCTTTCAGTGCATGATTTTGTAAATCAGTTCCTTCCAGAGATCCGCATCTTTGGCGGACGGGTTGTTGATACCCTTGAGCCGCGCATCCGTATCACGCAGATAGCCGATGATAAGGAAAGTCTTGCCGGCAGGGTACCGTCTGGCAGCCGTCACGTAGTCCTTGACGAAATACGGATTGATGCCGAGTTCTTTCGCTACATTGCCCTGACTCTTGTCCGGCAGGTAATGGTACATGAGCAGATTGGAGAAGAAAGAAAACAGCGGTGCCATTTCACGAATCATCGGATGGTCTTTGCTCGTTGCAAAATACTGCGTGATCCGGTTCGCACGCGCCACGTCTCCGCGAATAAGCGCCGCCTGCAACTCCATAATATTATAGTCCTTGGAAATGCCGATATTGCGTTCCACAAGTGCCGCATCGATCGTGTTCACCCCTTCCGGACGACCGTCGATCAGTTTTTGCAAGGCTCCGACGATAGCCGACAGGTCCGTGCCCAGATGATCGGCGAGCAGCGGTGCTACACGCGGATCAATGGTCAGCTGTTGGCTGTTGGCTATTGGCTGTTGGCGGTTAAAATCGGCGATATAAGCATTGATCCAGCGCTCGACCTCATAGTCACGCAGTTTGTCGGATTGGAGCCAGACGACCTGGGGATGCTCGGCGGCTTTCTTCCATACGCCCTGCCGTTTGTCGGGTTTGCCGTTATAGCAGATGACAAGCACGGTTTGCGGCATCATATTGTCCAGATAGGCACTGAACGCCTCCCATTTCTTGACCGCTTGCGCTTCGCGCACGATGAGTACCTTGCGTCCTCCCATCATGGCAAAACCACGTGCCGCACCGATGACCGGTGCTATGTCCGCGCCTTGCAGATCGCGCCCGTAGAGCACCTGCTGGTCAAACTCCCGCGACATCTCGTCCAAGGCGCTCGCCGCCACGAACTCATAGACGCGGTCGGTATAGTACGGTTCTTCGCCGCACAATACATATACCGGTGCGTACTCTCCCGCACGCAAGGCTTTCATTATATCGTCGTATTTTTTAAGCATTCAGTATTCAGTATTCAGCTATTCCCAGTGACGGTCCTTGGCGAAGAGCCGCAGCGCGCCGTGGAGGAAGGTCTCCGCTTTCATATGCCTTGCGTAGGCAGGGCTGTAGGGTTGCATGCGTTGGGCGTTGTCAAGCCGTTCGCGCATCGTATGGATCTTGCGCAGCAGTTTGTTCGCCGGCACCTGTCCAGTCGACTGCGGAGCCACCAAGCGGCCTGCCACCAGATCGCTGATGAGACGTTCGCCCCGTGTCTTGAGTTGACCGTCCGCCGTATAGAAAGGCGCTTCGTCTGCCGGCAGTCCCAAGCGGTCCACCAACATACACATGAACACACGCCATATTTCCATAAGGTGCAAGGCATGCAGGTAGTGCTTGAGACGTGACCTGTCGATGTCCTTCGCATAATGATGAAGGAGCAGCGCCAAGTCGCATAACTGCCTAACGTTCGCCCCCTGCGTGGTCATATGCTCCCAGGCATGCAGCATGACGAGCAACGCATTGAAGGTCGGTTCGGGAACTGTAACGGTGAGCGGTGAGGGGTTATCGGTTATGGGGATGGCATGCGTCATGCCATATTGCTCCATGCGGGCATAGCGGCGGGCATCGATCGGATGCTGCAAGCCTACCGACACGCGGTGTACCTCAATGGACACGCCGTCCGCGATGAGATTATAGTGCTTGTAATGATCCAATTCCTCATCGAACTTGAGGGCATCGGGGAAGGTGTTCCGCATCGCGGCGCACGCCGGATGGTACTGGTCCTTGCCGACAAACAGATCGATGTCGCCCCAAGCGCGGTAATGCGGTTCGGGATAGAGCGCCGCCAGACCGGCTCCTTTCATCAGCACCGGTTGTATGCCGGCTTTCGTCATCCCCTCCCATGCCATTTCCAAGGTATGCTGCAGATGGACCTGCTGCTGCATGACCTGCATGCACACACTTTTCATCTGCATACGCGCGGCAGCAGGCACTGTCTCCTGCCCCACCACAGACGGATAGACCAACGCACCCGTGCCCTGCATGGCATTCAGTTGCAGCAGGACATCCGTATGCTCGGCAGGCCACGTGGCAGGCGTTCCCCACAAAGCGGCACGCACCAAGGAGAGGTATGTCTGGATAATCGGGGTCATGCGGAATGGGTTTTGCGCGTCAGGATCGAACGCATGGTCAGGAAGAAATACTTGATGTCCGTCCGAACCGGATGCGCGAGGTACTCGGTGAGGTACTTGTCCTCACTGGCGAACAGTTCGTCAAACGTATTGGGATGGTCGATATAGAACGGCGGGATCAGTCCGGGTTTGGTAAGCGTACGCTTGTCCTGCAGCCATTTGGGATAGGTCTCGAACATGGTCTTGCTCAACGGCCGCACACCGACCAGCTTGACATCGCGCTTGAACCAGTTGATGAGCATAGGCAGCTCGTCCAGCCAGTACTTGCGCATGAACTTACCCCAGGTCGTTATTCGCCAGTCGTCATTCGATTTGTCGGCAATATCCATACCGCCCCGGGCGTCGAACACATATTTCTGGATATACTCGGCGTACGGGTGCATGGTTCGCATCTTATAGAAATAGCGTATCTCCTTGTTCTTGCAAACACGCGGCAGTTTGATCAGCGGTCCATAGACCTTGAGCTGTTCCTGCGGATAGGGCTGCGAATGACGATGGGCGAACACGTACTCGATATGCCCCATCGGTACGATCTCATCCACCTCAAAACCGCAGTAATAGAGACGTCCCAGCACCTCGGTCTTGGAGAGCATACGCTTACGGCCTTTGTTCACATCGTAATAGAGACGGCTCGTGAGCATCAAACGCGGCAGTACACGCTTGCGGAAGAAATAGAAGATATACGCCACCCAGCGGATGACCGGCGGATAGGAATTGAGGAACTTCTGCTTCATGTACTCCTGCGGCCGGTAACAGCAGACGTAGATACCGTCATCCGGCAGTTTCTGGTTGACAATGCAGAAACGGCGGTTGATACCCTTGGCATCATTGAGCAGCGTCAGATCGACGAGCGTCTTGTACTGATAATCGGGGATCTGAAGGAACGCGAAACGGTTCCGGTCACAAACGGCTTTGGTCTGCCGTGATCCGAGACGCGCCTTATCGAAGAGCATCCGGTAATCCTCTTCGGTCGTCACGGAGAGCACGGACTGATGAATAGACTCGACGGACTGCGCACTGCGCTGCTCGTCCGGACGCGATACGGTCGCGTTGTCACGGTGCTCGACCTGCATCACCGGCACGGTCATGTTCGTCGCGTACTTCCAGTAATGCTCGAGTAGCACCACGACTGTCTCCAAGGCGCCCACCACCAGGATGGTCCACATCGCCACGCGCGGCGAGAGTCCCCAAGGCAGCATAGGCAATACCCACCAACTCAAGCCGATGAGAATACCCGCATCTGCGATGAGCGCCAACAGGGACTGCCAGAACCACGTATCCTTGTACGAACGATAGACCTGGGTCACAAAACCGATCAGCACCCACAGCACCGCCAGCACCACAAACAACACCCAATAGACGCTGATGGACGATTTGTCCGCCATCAGTCGCCAAAGTACACACGCCACAGCTGCTATGACCCATATAAGCAGGTCTATCAGCACTCGTCTCTGCCAATGATCTCGTACCATTTCTGTGCTCCAAAAAACCTTTGCGGCTGCAAAGGTACTACTTTTTCGCCAAATATGCAAATAAAAAATACGCTTAGCCCCCTATATGCACAAAAAAAATACGAAAAAAGCATACACTATTGTGTATGTCATTTTTTTTTCGTACCTTTGCAGCCGATTTTGGGAGAAAATTAAAAATTCAAAATTACGAATTAAAAATTACTCAATAATGAATATTTCGTATAATTGGTTAAAACGCTACATCGCTCTGCAGGACGACGCAGAGACCGTAGCCAAGATCCTTACCTCGATTGGTCTGGAGGTAGGTACCGTAGAAACAGTAGAGACCATCCGTGGCGGTCTCAAAGGTCTGGTAGTGGGCGAAGTGCTGACATGTGAGCCTCACCCCAATTCCGATCACCTCCACATCACCAAAGTGAACGTCGGCGAAGCCGAACCGTTGCCTATCGTATGCGGTGCGCCGAACGTAGCAGCCGGACAGAAGGTCATCGTCGCCACCGTCGGCACCGTGCTCTATGACGGCGACCAGAGTTTTACCATCAAGAAAGGCAAACTGCGCGGCGAGGACAGTTGGGGTATGATCTGCGCCGAAGACGAGATCGGCGTAGGAACCGACCATGCCGGCATCATCGTGCTGCCTGCCGATACACCGGTAGGTATGCCCGCTGCCGAGTACTACCATATAGAGAACGACACGCTCATCGAGGTGGACATAACCCCGAACCGTTCCGATGCAGCTTCCCATTACGGCGTGGCACGCGATCTGTATGCCTATTACAAAGCGCACGGACAGGAAGTGAGCCTTCAGAAGCCGAGCGTCGAGGCGTTCAAGATCGACAATAACGAACTGCCGATCAAAGTGATTGTGGATGCCCCCGAAGCCGCACCGCGCTACTCGGGCGTGAGTATCAAGGGTGTGACTATCAAGGAAAGTCCGGACTGGTTGAAGAACAGCCTGCTGGCAATCGGTCTGCGTCCGATCAATAATATCGTTGATGTGACCAACTTCGTGCTGCACGAGTGCGGTCAGGCGTTGCATGCTTTCGATGCGGACAAGATAAAAGGCAACGAGATCCATGTGCGTTATGCGAAAGCCGGTGAGAAATTCATCACGCTGGACGGTGTGGAGCGCGAGATGAACGAACGCGACCTGATGATCGCCAATGCCGAAGAGTCCATGTGTATCGCCGGTGTGTTCGGAGGTTTGGAGAGCGGCGTGACGGAGAACACGAAGAACGTGTTCCTCGAGAGCGCGTACTTCGATCCCGTGACCATCCGCAAGACCAGCCGACGCCATACCTTACAGACCGATGCGTCCTTCCGCTTCGAGCGCGGTACCGATCCCAATAACACGCTGTATGTATTGAAGCGCGCAGCGTTGCTGACACAGGAAGTAGCCGGCGGCACCGTTTCTATGGAGATCACCGACACCGTCAATGCGGACTTTGCTCCGTGGCCTGTCACCATCGACATCCACCGCGTCAACGCCCTCATCGGCAAGGCGATCGGTGAAGAGACGATAAAGACGATTTTGACTGCTTTGGAAATCAAAATCGTCAAGACAATGGACAATGGACATTGGACATTGGAAGTTCCTCGTTACCGCGTGGATGTACAGCGTGAGTGCGACGTGGTAGAGGACATTCTCCGTATATACGGCTACGACAATGTGGAGTTCCCCGACAAACTGAACACCAGTCTGGCATACGGCGTCAAACCCGATCCGGAGAAACTGCGTCGTAAGATCGCCGAACAACTGACCGCGCAGGGATTCAATGAGATCCTCAATAACTCGCTCACCAAGGTATCGTACTACGAACCGCTGGAACAAATGCCGCTCGCTAACTGCGTGAAGATCATGAACCCGCTGAGTTCCGATCTGGGCGTAATGCGTCAGACGCTCCTCTTCGGCGGACTGGAGTCCATCGCCCGCAATGCGAACCGCAAGAACAGTGACCTCAAGTTCTATGAGTTCGGTAACTGCTACCACTATAATGGGGAATTAAAAATTAAAAATTACGAATTAATTCAAAACGACCCATTAAAAGCCTACTCCGAAGAACCGCATATGGGTCTCTGGCTGACGGGTAACAAGGCAGCGCAGAGTTGGGTGCGCAAGGAGGAGAAGACGACTTTCTATCAGCTCCATGCGTACGTGAACAATATCTTCGTGCGTCTGGGTGTCGATCTGGGCAAGGTGACCGTGGAGCGTCTGGAAAACGAACTGTTCTCCGACGGACTGGTGCTCAAAGCCGCTAACGGCAAGGCACTGGGTTATATCGGTATCGTGACCCGCAAACAACTCAAAGCCTTCGACATTGACCAGGAGGTCTATTACGCCGATCTCGACTGGAACGCCCTCATCAAGCAGAACAAGCAATACAAGGCGGTCATCACCGATCTGCCCAAGTATCCGGAAGTGAAGCGTGACTTTGCACTGCTGGTGGACAAGACCGTCGAGTTCGCTGACCTGGCACGCGCTGCGTTTGCAACCGAGAAGAAACTGCTCAAGAACGTTTATCTGTTCGATGTCTATGAGGGCAAGAACCTCGAAGAAGGCAAGAAATCCTATGCCCTCTCGTTCATCCTGCAAGACACGGAGAACACGCTCAAGGACACGCAGATCGAGAATATTATGAACCGCCTCAAAAAGACCTTTGAGGAGAAGTTCGGAGCCACATTGCGATAATTCTTAATTCTTAATTTTTAAATTTCTAATTAAGTGTTACCTACTACTGATCAAAACGAGATATTGAGACGCCGCACGTTTGCGATCATCTCGCACCCGGATGCCGGTAAGACCACCCTGACGGAGAAACTGCTGCTCTACGGCGGTGCGATCCACGTGGCGGGAGCCGTCAAGTCCAACAAGATCCGCAAGACCGCAACCTCCGACTGGATGGAGATAGAGAAACAGCGTGGCATATCGGTCGCAACGTCCGTCATGGGCTTCGATTACCAGAATTACCATATCAACATTCTCGATACGCCGGGTCACCAGGATTTTGCGGAAGACACCTTCCGTACGCTGACGGCTGTCGATAGCGCGATCGTGGTCATTGACTCCGCCAAGGGAGTGGAGACCCAGACGCGCCGTCTGATGGAGGTCTGCCGTATGCGCAAGACACCCGTCATGGTGTTCATGAACAAGATGGACCGCGAAGGCAAGGACCCGTTCGATCTGATGGACGAAGCGGAAAAGGAACTCGGTATTCATTGTACGCCGGTCACCTGGGCGAACGGTCAGGGACTCAAGTTCGAATCCGTTTTTGCACTCGACAAACGTCCTGCTGAATTAAGCGAGAAACTGCAAGAAGACCTGGAGATGATAGACGGCGTCTATCCGACTTTCGACCGCAATGCATACCTGCGCGGCGATCTGGCGCCGGTTTTCTTCGGCTCCGCCTACAAGACCATCGGTGTGCAGGAGTTGCTGGACTTCCTCGTAGCGAACGCACCCTCCCCTCTTCCCGTGACCGCCGAAGAGCGTACCGTCGAACCCATGGAGGACAAGTTCACCGCTTTCTGCTTCAAGATACACGCCAACATGGACCCGAACCACCGTTCGTGCATCGCGTTCTTCAAGATATGTTCGGGCAAGTTCCTGCGCAACACCTATTATTATCACGTGCGCAAGGACCAACAGATGCGTTTTGCCGCTCCTACCTGCTTCATGGCGCAGAAGAAAGAGACGGTCGACGAAGCGTTTGCAGGCGACGTAGTAGGTCTGCCGGACACCGGTAACTTCAAGATAGGCGACACCCTCACCGCAGGGGAACACCTGCATTTCAAGGGACTACCTTCCTTCTCGCCGGAGATGTTCAAGTACATTGACAACGCCGATCCGATGAAGCAGAAACAGCTCGAGAAAGGTGTCAACCAACTCATGGACGAAGGTGTGGCGCAGCTCTTTATCAGCCAACTCAACGGACGCAAGATCATCGGTACGGTAGGACAACTGCAGTTCGAAGTGATCCAGTACCGTCTGGAGCATGAGTACCAGGCCAAGTGCAAATGGCAACCGCTGCAGATGTACAAAGCCTGCTGGATCGAGTCCGACGACGATGCCGAACTCGACATGTTCAAGAAACGCAAGGCGCAGTACATGGCTTCCGACAAAGAAGGCCGGGACGTGTTCATGGCAGACAGTGCCTATGTGCTCTCGATGGCGCAGCAGGACTACAAGCATATAAAATTCCACTTTACCTCGGAGTTCTAATTCGTAATTTTTAATTTTTAATTCCATATGAAAAACAGATCTCTCCAAATCCGCCTCATTGTGATGAACTTCCTCGAGTTCGCCGTATGGGGTGCGTACTTGACCTCAATGGGAACGTACCTGTTCAAGCAGGGTTTCGGTCAACACATCGGATGGTTCTATTCCATTCAAGGCGTAGTCAGTCTCTTTATGCCCGCCCTTATGGGTATTGTAGCCGACCGTTGGATCCAGGCACAGAAGACGCTCAGTCTCTGCCATGCGTTGGCAGGACTGTTCATGTGCGCAGCAGGACTCTATGCGTACAACGCAGCTGACGTGCATTTCGGCACGCTGTTCTCGCTCTACACCATCTCGGTGGCTTTCTTCATGCCGACGATCGCACTAACCAACTCGGTGGCTTTCAACGCACTCGTTAAAGCAGGCATGGACACCGTCAAGGATTTCCCGCCGATCCGTGTGTTCGGTACGGTCGGATTCATCGTGACCATGTGGGTCGTGGATATACTGGGCTTTGTGCCGACCCCTTGGCAATTCGTGGTCAGCGGAGGTCTGAGTCTGGTACTGGCTGCCTACTCGCTCACCCTTCCGGCTTGTGAGATCAAAGAGGCGGAGGGAGAAGTGGATTTGGTGGAAGCATTGGGACTGAAAGCCTTCACGCTGTTCAAGCAGAAGAAAATGGCGCTGTTCTTCATCTTCTCCATGATGCTCGGTATGTGCCTGCAGGTGACCAACTCGTACGCAAACCCGTTCATCACTTCGTTCGGTGCCATCGAAGAGTTCGCCAATACTTTCGGTGTGCAGCATGCCAACATTCTCATCTCTATTTCACAGATATGCGAGGCGCTCTGTATCCTTGCTATCCCGTTCTTCCTGAAACGATTCGGTATCAAGAACGTGATGCTGATGGCGATGTTCGCCTGGGTATTCCGCTTCGGGTTCTTCGGTGCCGGTAATCCCGGCTTCCCGGGTGTGATCCTGTTCGTGCTCAGTTGTATCGTATACGGTTTTGCCTTTGATTTCTTCAATATATCCGGTGCGCTGTACGTCGATCAGGAGACCTCACCCGAACAACGTTCGTCCGCACAAGGCCTCTTCATGATGATGACCAACGGCTTTGGTGCCACCATCGGTACACTTGCCGCACAGGTGATCGTCAACAAACTCGTCATGGCAGAAGAAGTGGCTTCACAAGGACCGCTTGCGGTTTGGGACGGATGGAAAGAGTCCTGGTATATCTTCGCAGGTTTTGCATTGGTGGTAGCCGTATCTTTCTGGATCTTCTTCCCGAAAACGCCGGTGAACAAAGACCTTGAGGTAAAACACTAAATGGTCAAATGAGAAAATGCATAAATGAGAAAATGCATAAATGTACCGTAAGGAACTCGCATATTATTTCTCTACGCCGATCGCGTACATCGTCATCGGATTGTACCTGTTGGCGATCAGTCTTTTCCTTTGGGTGATCCCGGGTCAATGGAACATTATTGACTCCGGGTACGCCCAAGTGGACGGCCTGTTCCAACTCAGTCCGTGGCTGTTCATGCTGCTCTGTCCGGCATTGACCATGCGGCTGCTCTCCGAGGAACGGCAGTCCGGCATATGGGATCTGATCCGCACCAAACCCGTTCCACTCACGCGGATCATGCTCGGCAAGTATTTCGCGGCATGGACGCTGGTTCTCATCGGACTACTGCCCTGCTTCGTGCATTATTTCGTGGTGGCGTACATGGCAGAACCCATGGGTAATTTAGATAGCGGTGCGTTCCTTGGTTCGTTCATCGGACTAATCTTGTTATCGGGTACGTTCATGGCGATCGGTCTGCTTTGCGCTACATTCAGCAAAAGTCAGATCGTCTGCTTCATCTGCGGCGCACTCGTTTGCTTCATCCTCTACTGGGTGCTGCTCCAAGACCACTACTCCGCCCTCTCTCGCGGCGTACTCGACCTGCGTGACGTGCTTTGGTTCGTCACCGTCTCCGTCCTCGCTATCGTCGCATCCATCCTCACCATCGACCGCCTCACGAAGAAATAATTTTTAATTCTTAATTTTTAATTTTTAATTGAATGACTCGCATAGGCGTTTTATCGGATACCCACGGTTTGCTGGACAAACGCGTCTTTGAGCATTTCAAGGACGTGGATGAGATATGGCATGCAGGCGACATCGGTTCGGATGATGTGCTGCGTCGTTTGCGGGAGTTCAAACCTACGCGGGCGGTCTATGGAAACATGGACGGCGGTGATGTGCGCTATTCGCTCTCGGAGTTCTACCGTTTCCGCGTGGAGAACGTCAACGTGCTCATGACGCATATCGGCGGTTATCCGGGGCATTACAACCCGTGGCTGATACCGATGTTCCGCAAGGCGCTGGAGAACTACGACAACCCGAACCATCGTATCGACTTGTTCGTCTGCGGACATTCGCACATACTCAAAGTGCAATATGACAGTCAGTTCAAGTTCCTCACCCTCAATCCCGGTGCTGCCGGATTACAAGGATGGCAACCCTGCCAAACGCTCATCCGCTTCTCGATTGACGGGTCCAAGATTGACAATTTGGAAGTGATTGAACTCCAAAGAATCTAAAAAAACGCCTCAATAATGCGTAAAAATGAGGAATTTTGTTAAAAAAAGTAGAATTATGCTAAAAAACATATAAAAAAATTTGGTCATATCAAAAAAATGTAGTACCTTTGCATCGGATTTGAAAATGACAACTACAGTTTGCAAAAACGGGGTAATTGTACAAGACCAAATCCTATTGAGAAAGACCAATCTTTTTTGTACCTTAAATAAACAGACTAATACCTTAGAAAAACAGGCGTCGCGATGACGGCTGTTTTCGCTTTGAAAAAAGCACTACGCCAAAGAATCTTAACTAAGTGTATTACTCTACTTACAATAAATCCCGCACCTTTCGGCGCGGGATTTGATTTATCTAGGGAGTCCTAGGTAGACCTAGGTCATCCTAGGTAGGCCTATTTGATCTCTATAGCTTTGATGCCATCTCTTTCAAGCAGCGCATTGATGGTCGGTTCGCCGCCACGGAAACGTTTGTACAGATCCATCGCTTTCTCCGTACCGCCACGCTCCAGAATGTTCTCACGAAAACGCTTGGCGGCTTTCTTATCGAAGATAGAACCGTTCTTTTTCTGTGCCTCCTTGAATACCGAGAAAGCGTCGGCATCCAGCAACTCCGACCACTTGTAGCTGTAGTAGCCTGCCGCGTAGCCGCCGGAGAAGATATGCGTGAAGGCAGTCGCCATCTGCGTTGCCGGTACGGTCGGAACGACCTTCACCTGCTCCATCGCATTGTTGCAGAAATGAAGAACCGACTCCGTGGTACCGATCGCCTCGTTCACCTCAAACGGTTTGTCCAGGCCGTGCCAAGCCATATCCAGATAGCCGAAACTCAACTGACGCACGCATGCGTAAGCGGCATGGTAGGTCTGGCTCGCGTGCATCTTGTCCAGCAACTCCTGCGGCAGGCTCTCGCCGGTCTTGTAATGTTTGGCGAAGGTATCGAGAAACTCTTTCTCGTCAATGAAGTTCTCATTGAACTGTGAGGGCAGTTCCACGAAATCGCGCGGCACGTTCGTTCCGCTCTGCGAAGCGTACTGGCAACGGGTCAGCATACCGTGCAGACCGTGACCGAACTCATGCAGGAAGGTGCGTACCTCGTCGTAGGTGAACAGCGCGGGCTTCTCTGCCGTCGGACGGGTGAAGTTCATCACGTTCACGATATGCGGACGATGGTCTTTCTTGTTCTTGATGTATTGCGGCATGAAATCGTTCATCCATGCACCGCCACGCTTGCCGTCACGCGGATGGAAGTCGGCATAATAGACAGCGAGGAACTTGCCTTTCTCGTCAAACACCTCGTATGCCGTCACCTCCGGGTTATAGACCGGGATGTTCTTATTCTCTTTGAAGGTAATGCCGTAGAGACGTTTCGCCAAACCGAACACGCCCTTCTTCACGTTCTCCAGTTCGAAGTACGGACGCAGGTCGTCGTCCGAGATCGCATATTTCTCCTGTTTGAGTTTTTTGGAATAATAACTCCAGTCCCATGCCTGCAGATGAGCGGCATACAGACCGTGCGCATGGGCGTAGTCTTCCAGCTCCTTCACTTCCTCCAGTGCAGCCGGCATATAGGCGTCACGCAGTTCGTTCATCAGTTTATAGACGTTCTCCGGGGTCTCTGCCATCGTCTTGTAGAGCGATTTCTCGGCGAAGGTCTTCTTGCCGAACAGGTTCGCCAAAGCCAGACGGGTGTTGGCGATCTCCACGATCAGCGCCGTGTTGTCAAACTCACCGCCGATACAGCGCGTGTTGTACGCCACGTAGAGTTCGCGGCGGATGTCACGGTTGTCCAGATCCTGCATCACCGGGATATAGGTCGTCGGCTTGAGATTGAGCAACCAGCCTTCGAGTTCTTTCTTCTCTGCATTCGCTTTCAACATCGCTTTCGTGTCATCGTTCAGACCAGCCAGAAGCGCTTCGTCAGTGATGAGCATGGTCCAAGCGTTGGTCGCTTTGAGCACGTTCTGACCGAACTGAAGGGTCAGTTTGCTCAACTTGGCGCTCAACTCACGATAGACCTGCTTGTCCTCCGGACTGAGGTTCGCGCCGTTATTGGCGAAAGACTCGTAGATGTCCTCCAGCAGTTTCATCTGCGCCTTGTCCAGTTTCAGTTTCTCACGCTGGTCATAGACTGCCTTGATACGCTGGAACAAACCTTCGTTCAGACGGATGGTTGCGCTATACTCCGACATCTTCGGACTCAACTCCATCGAGATCTGCTGCAGAGTGTCATTGGTCTCTGCGCTCGTCAGATTGAAGAAACAACCGGCGACGATGCTGAACAGCTCGCCTGCTGACTCGTATGCCTCGATCGTGTTGGCAAAGGTCGGTGCGGCAGGATTGTTGACGATCGCGTCGATCTCCGCCAGGCCTTGCTTCATTCCTTCCTCGAAGGCAGGCATGTAATGCTCCGCATGGATCTCATTGAACGGGTACGTGCCATGCGGCGTTTTCCAGTTCTTGTACTCAAAGAACGGGTTCGTGGCAGCCGTCGCTGCCAATACGGTGGTGGCTAATGCCATGGTTAGTAATTTTCTCATTTATGTTTATGATTTATTATTTATAGTTTATTTCCTTTCACCTTTCACTTTTCACCTTTCATTTCTTCTTCCCTCTCAGCAGGTTGATGTCACCGGACAACTGGTAGATGCCGATGATGGACTGGTCGTTCATTTTCTTTTTCTTGTTGTACGACGCTTTGAGTCCTATGTACGACGCATTCTTGACGGCATCGGTTCCCATCGCCCGGATGACGTAGAAGTACGCGCCGGCTGCCGCATCACGGCCGTTGATCGTTCCGTCCCAGCCTTTGGCAGGGTCCGTCGATTCATAGACCAACTTTCCCCAACGGTTATAGACCCATATATGGAACTCC
>JAEEGL010380337.1_pt1 | contig 13819 bp, 13 predicted proteins | sample 9134231 | NCBI WGS metagenome assembly JAEEGL01 (sample SAMN16246548, study PRJNA631951) | gut metagenome | biome: gut microbiome; feature: rumen; material: fiber-attached | host: Bos | place: Iran: Karaj | collected 2018-10 | reverse complement strand
CGGTGAGTGTGTCTGCTATGCTGCAGCCGATATTTCCATGAAGAGCCTTATAAAATATGAGACTGAATTCATAGTCAAGCTCATCTGTCTCTTCGTGGGATTCTTCGTTGCCGTCATGACTTTGGGACTCTGGCTTGCAAGATATCATGTGATCCTGCCTGTAAACTCCATTTCATATGCGGCAGGAGCCTTTGCATACAATAATGATACGGATATGGACCGGAACGTGGAGCTGCTGGAGAAGCTTGATATCAGGACCGACGATGAGATAGAGAATCTGTATCATGCCATATGCAAGACCACCAGAGATACCATCAATTACATGAATGATATCGAAAAGCAGAACAAGATCATGTCCGATCTGCAGGACGGTCTGATCATCGTTCTGGCGGACATGGTGGAGAACAGGGATGAATCCACTGGTGATCATGTCAGAAAGACGGCGGCATACACCAAGGTCATCATGGATGAGATGAAGAAGAAGGGATATTACGTGGATCAGCTTTCGGATCAGTTCATGTCTGATGTTGTACGAGCGGCTCCGCTCCATGACATAGGCAAGATAAACGTGCCGGATGCGGTGCTTAACAAGCCGGGTAAGCTGAGCGATGACGAATTTGAGATAATGAAATCACATACCACGGCAGGTCAGAAGGTGATAGAGCAGGCCATAGCAACATTGCCAAATGCTGATTACCTTGAGGAAGCAAAGAACCTGGCGGGTTATCATCACGAGAAGTGGAACGGCAAGGGCTATCCTCATGGATGCGCGGGAGAGGATATACCTCTGTCTGCCCGTATCATGGCGGTTGCGGATGTATTTGATGCCCTTGTATCAAGGCGATGCTATAAGGAGCCTTTCAGCTTCGAGAAGGCCATGAGCATCATACAGGAGGATGCAGGCACGCATTTCGATCCTCTTGTGGCAGATGCATTTGTAAGCGCATCGGAGAAGGTGCGCGAGATATCCGAGAGGTTTGAGGAAATGAGCCGCACCAGTGACGGCGGCGGGACCTTCAGGAATCTCGGAAAAGGAGGCATGGACGATCTATAGATCATAACATGGAGAAGATCACAGGATTCATAAGAAGAGCGCTGGGACTGTACAAGAATACTCCCTATCAGACCCATTACATGAACGAGACCAATATACGTACCAGTATGTATATCACTTTTGTTGTCATGATATTGGAGTTCTGGATGATGTGCAGGTACGTAACGGAGAGGCCGGGGCTGGGATTCTGGAGATACTTCGACGGTGAAGAGAACTATATCATACTGTTCCTTGCCGCCACCGTGCTTTTTGCCTACAGTACCCAATATATATGGGAAAGCAGGAAGTATCGTTTTGTAATGTACATATCATTGGCATCCGCTGTCATAGATGTGATCCTGATGACAAGGATAGCTGTCTTTGAATTCGCACTGAAAGGCCCCGTAAAGGTTCTTTTTGATATCAAATACAGCATAGCTCTCCTTATCCTCTGCGTTTCGGTCTTCATTTATGAGATCCTGTATGTTAAGGCAGGGAAGAGGAGTTCTCTTTTCGGTCAGTACGTCAACAGTATCTTCTCACTGATATGTCTGGGCTTCGGCATGGAGGTTTCACTCTATGACGTGAGCAGGCACAGACAGATATTATGCTTTGTGACCATGGTGATATTCATGGCCTGCCTCCTCATATGGAAGCCCTATATCACCATCATCATCCTTGGAGCTGCCTTTCTGTACTTTTATTCCCTTTGGGCACCGAAGCTCCATCAGCTTGACATGACCTTCGGCGGTATCGTCATAGAAGGTGACCAGATCAATTATTTCATCTACTGGCTCATACTTTCCATCACAAGTATCAGTATATATCAGCAGAGATTCCACGGGGCGACGAAGAACGAGGATCTCATCAAGGTCAATGAGAAACTGAACCGTATCGCGGTAGAGGATGAGCTTACGGGTATCTACAACATGTATCACTTTGTGGATGAGTGTGAAAGGATCTTAAGCAGGGAGGACGTGGATCCGGAGAAGAAGATATACCTCTTCCTCAATATCGGAAATTTCCGTGCATATAACGAACGATACGGATATCAGGAGGGGAACAGGTTCCTGTCCGGGATGGCAGGATATATCCGGGATGTTTTTAAGGGTGATCCCTGCGCCAGGCAGTCGGATGACCACTTTGTGGTATTTACCGACAGTGACGGGGTCATGGAAAAGATAAATGCGATAAATAAGGAGATAGGCAACAGGATACTGCCGGATCAGGAAAATACAGACAGTGCCGGCATAGCATCGGCTGATCGTGAATCCGCATATGAGGATATCTACCTTGACATGAAGGTGGGGGCATGCAGACCGAAGGGCAGGGAAGAGGACCCCAGGATCCCTCTTGACAGAGCAAGATATGCCTGCGCCCTCATAAGAAAGAACTATGACCGCAGCTACCTTGAATACGATGAGAATATAGATGCCGATTCCAAGATGCGTCAGTATATCGTCAATACCATAGATACTGCCATAAGAAAGGGATACATACACGCATATTACCAGCCTGTGGTGGATGCCGTGACTCACGAGCTGAAGGGCGTTGAGGCTCTTGCAAGATGGATCGACCCCACATACGGTTTTATTTCACCGGGTCTCTTTGTGCCGGTTCTCGAAGAATACAGGCAGATCCATAAGCTGGACAGATGCATATACGAAACGGTATGCCGCGATCTCAGGGATGCCACTGACAGGGGCTTGAAGGTGGTGCCGGTATCTCTTAATTTCTCCAGACTTGATTTCGAGCTTATGGATGCCGTCAGTTATCTGGAGAACCTCCTTGGCAAATATAACATCAGGAAGGACCAGATCCATGTGGAGATAACCGAGAGTGCTCTGAATGATACGGATGTGGCCTTTAAGGCTGCCATACGGAGCTTTAAGGAGGAAGGGTTTGAGGTGTGGCTGGATGATTTCGGATCAGGATACTCGTCCCTCAACGTACTCAAGGATTACGACTTTGATGTGCTTAAGGTGGATATGCAGTTCCTTAAGGGCATAGAATCCAATGACAATGCCCGTATCATTTTGAGCAGGATCATCGAAATGGCGAAGGATATAGGCATGACAGTACTCAGCGAAGGAGTGGAGAGTGCAGAGATCGCCGAGTTCTTAAGAGACCGCGGATGCAGGCTCCTGCAGGGCTATCATTTCGGAAAGCCCATGCCCCGTGTCGAGATAAGGCAGAAGATCGCATCCGGTGAACTGGTATTAAATGATTGATCACAATATGAGCATACGGAGGTAGGATCATGGAAGATTACATGGCAAACGAGAACATACATATCATCGATCATCCCCTTATACAGCATAAGATAACAAAGCTGCGCGATAAGAATACGGGTACCGGTGAATTCAGAAAGATAGTCAATGAGATAGCCATGCTGATGAGCTATGAGACCCTGAGGGATCTGCCTTTGACAGAGGTGGAGATAGAGACACCCATCGAGAAATGTAAATCCCCCATAAGGAAGGGGAGAAAAGAAGTTATAGTTCCCATCCTGCGTGCAGGACTTGGCATGACAGACGGAGTGTTAAAGATCCTCCCCGGTGCGAAGGTAGGGCATATAGGCCTTGCAAGAGATGAGAAGACTCACGTTGCTCATTCATATTACTGCAAGCTTCCCTCCCATCTTGATGAGAGGACTGCTATAGTCACAGACCCCATGCTGGCGACCGGAGGCTCGGCCATAGACGCCATAGATTTTATAAAGCAGCGCGGCGGAAAGAAGATCAAATTCATGTGCATTATAGCAGCACCGGAGGGGGTTAAGGCTCTATCAAAGGCTCATCCCGATGTGCAGATATACATAGGCCATGTGGACAGATGCCTCAATGAGAATGCATATATATGCCCGGGTCTTGGTGACGCCGGCGACAGGATATTCGGAACCGTAGGATAGTACCGCTCAGCACTTATCACTCCCGGCATTTATCTGCAGGGACTCCCAAATACGGTATCAGGACTTTGCGAACATGTAGCAGAAGGCCTGGGTCCTGCCGGCAAAGGGCGCTTCCTTAAGAAGGGCAGCTACCTCTTCCTTTGTGTACCAACCCGGGACTATCTCCTCGAATTCCGAATCATTGCTCTTTCTGAGCTCTCCCTTTGCAGTGCCCACCACAGTGAGGTTTTTTTCGTTGGAAAAGCCTACTGCGGAATAGCTTTCGCCTATAACGTCCTCCACGGATACGAGGGTAAGACCGGTTTCCTCCATGAGCTCCCTGGCTGCTGCCTCCTCATAAGTCTCACCCTCATCGATGAGTCCGGCGGGGAAATTATATACGAAGCAGCCCGGTGCCAGGCGGAATTCCTTATTTATCAGTACTCTCTCGTGTTTCTCATCGAAGATCACAAGGACAACGGCATCTATTTTGGGATTGTTAAGATCCGAGAGGGTTAGCATGTCCTTTCTTCTGCTGATCATCTCGTAGATCTTCTCATGTCCGTTTTTCGTGGTGTACGAGACATCGTATCTTGTTATGAACCGTCCTTCGTGGATCTTCTTTATGCTGTTGAATTTCATGATATCTTACTCCTGTTACATAGAATCTGATAAGGATAGTGTACCACTGTTTGAGACTGATGGGGTACCCTTTCGTGTTGCCTGTCAATCGATAAATTGTTATAATTTTAGGCGATAGGGTGAGAGGATCATCCTATCGGGTTTCACAGGAGAAGTACTGTATATATGCAGTGCTTCAGACATAGAAAGAATGGAGAAAAGTGTATGAAAATGTTTTATGGGACAAGTGCTTCCGGCAGGATATCAGAAGCACTGAGAGGGGTTACTTCGCCGAAGCTTCTCATAATGACAAGCCCGGCGGATCACTTTGAGGAAAATGTTGCCGAACTCGAGAAGGCTTTTCCGGGAGTGCCAAGCATCGGATGCATAGCCATGGGCTATGAGAAAAAGGTAGAGGAGAAGGGCGCTGCCATCACGGCATTTACTGAGGGAGTCACATGTGCTGCCGGTGCCCTGGAGGAGGTGTCCAAAGCTCCCGCAAAGTGTATTGGCAGACTGGAGGAGGATCTTAGTCGTATCAGGCCCGGCAATGATAATACGGCCATTATAGACTTTTGCGCGGGAAATGACGCCGGCGTCATGACTACACTGGGGCTTCTCATGAAGAAGCATAAGCTCCAGCTCATGGGAGCAACGGGGGATGCAGGCAAGGTCTCTGCCAACGGCAGGATCTACGAGGACGGCATGGCCTACGCCGTGATAAAGAACGAGACAGGCAAGGTCAAGGCTTATAAGGAGAATATCTATACACCTGTTGAGGGAGTGAGGCTCCTTGCTTCCAAGACAGACAGGAGCAGGTATTATATCGGTGAGCTCAACGGACGTTCCTCCAAGCAGGTATATATGGAGCTTACAGGATGCACCGAGAGCGGCATAGAGAATCAGACATTTACCAATCCTCTGGGCAAGATGATCGGCGAGGATATATGTATAGTATCCATAAAGGGCGTGGAAGGCAGCGGCATAACCTGTTACAGGCAGGTGAATGATTCCGACATCCTTACCCTTCTTGAGATGAACGACCCCATGGAGATCGCTCAGAATACGGTCAATGCCATCAGGAGTGATTTTAACAGAGTATCCGGGATCTATTCCGTTAACTGCATGTTCAGATATCTGGTACTTCAGGAAAGGGGCGAGCTCAATGATTATCTGGGCAAGATCGCATCTATTGGAACTTCCTGCGGCCTTGTGGGCTACGGTGAGCACTACAACGGTCAGTTCGTCAATCAGACAATGACATGCATAGTATTTGAATAGGAGGGGGATCGCGATGTTTGGAAAGAAAAAAGAAAAGGATAATGCGGCTGTGGAAGTAGTGACCAGCCGGGATGATTCGGCAAAAGAGGCAGACAAGGCACGGGCACTGAGCTATATCGCCGATTCCATCAAGGCATGTCAGAAAAGCCTGGTGGACAATGAACTGGATTCCCTTACCGAGCTTAAGGATATAACAGACACCTTCGGCGATGTCATGAAGGGCAATGAAGAGCTTAAAAACGATATCTACGGATTCGGAGAGGTATTCGATAAGGTCAGTCAGACCACATCCAGATTCGACGAGGTAAGAAGTGATATAGCAAACAGCGTCAAGGTTGCACAGGATAAGGTGGGAGAGCTTAAGGAAAGCTCAGCCGACGTAAGGAATACCTTCAATGAGATGGAGGAAGGCTTTGAAAGCTTTAAGGGTTCCGTGGATGAGATAGCCGGCTATATGAAACAGATCGTGGGTATCGCATCACAGACAAACCTCCTTGCACTCAATGCATCCATAGAGGCAGCAAGAGCAGGCGAGGCGGGCCGCGGCTTTGCGGTGGTAGCAGAGGAGGTGCGTAAGCTCGCAGATGAGATCAAGGTCCTCATCGATCAGGTCAATGCATCCATCAGTAATGTGGGTGAGGAGAGTGATAAGCTTACAAAGAGCATGAGAGCATCCGTAGAAAGCCTGGATGCAAGTCTTGAAAACGTGGACGAGACCTATGCCACATTTGATGAGATCATCGTAAGTGCGGACCGGTCCGGAGAAGTTCAGGAAGAGATCGTCAATGCGTCAAAGGAAGCGGGAGAAAAGATAGACGCTCTGGAGAAGAGGTTTGATCTTATCAACAGTGATTGCGACAGGCTTTTGGGACAGATCGGGAGAGTCAATGATCTTGGCACCACCAAGAGCGGTATCTTTGAGGACATAGATAATCTGGTATCGCAGATCACGCCTATTGTTTCCGGGAAATAATAAAGCAGGTGCATGAGAGCGGGAAGGCTGCCACGGCCCTCCCGCTTTATTTTTTACAAGGCAGGAAGAAGATATTTTCTGCTTGAAGTTTTTTCTCGGCTATGTGACTAGGAAAGTGCGCATACGTATTGGCACTCCACGGGGACGGCATTATTCACATCCATGTTCAGTACTGCCTCTCGCGTACATCCATGTACGCGAGCCCCTGATTTTAGGAGCACTTTCCAAGTAACATCACGCCTCGAAAAAGTACTGCGCAGAAAACATCTTCTCCCGCCTTGCTCTATACACGATGGCGATAAAAGTACACTTCATTGTTACAGTGCTCATGGCAAGGCGGGAAGAAGTCATACCACTATGCGGGGGATTGGGGTATAATGGAGCAATGGGAAAGAAAGTGATCATACAGGATGAAAATCGTCATGAAAAGATGAATATAAGCGTTTCCGGTGTCTGCGAAAGAAACGGAAAAAAGGCGGCTTATGTCATGGTCGAGGATAACGGGAGGACCATGGAGGCCGTTATCCCGGATTGCGAGATAATAAGCAATCAGGGCTTTTCCGAGGCAGAGAAGGATCAGTTCAGGGATTATCTGAAACAGGAGCTGCCCACACTGCAAAAGGCAGCTTCCGGCATAAATGTGATGGATGCGTTCATGGACAGGAAATAAAGGAGGAGCCATGTCAAGTCTTATAACCGAGGAAATGGCAAGGGAATACGCCAGGTGCTCACTTTATACGGAATTCATAAAGCAATTGCAGAACAGCGAAAGGAACGAGTCGGATGAGTTCATGCAGTCCTTAAGATGCAGCACTATCTATATCCCTAAGCCCCGGGAGGTTGTGGAGGACTTCAGGCAGAAGGCGGCAGAAGAGGGGCTGTCTCAGGATTGGATAGACAGGTTCATGCCAAAGGTGCAGGAGACTCCGCAGGAATAGAGATCGATCTGCTGCAGACACAGAGGCTGCAGGATCAGGAGGTGTTTCAGGAATAATGATCATGCAGGATGCGATATACAGACAGGGACGGCAGAGGGAAAAAGAGATACAAGAAAGGTTTACATAACAAAGGAGGAACATATGGACAATAAGGCACTTTATAATCTGAGTTATGGCGTTTTCATGCTTTCCACGAAATATGAGGATAAGGTGAACGGATGCATAACGAATACATGCATGCAGGTGGCAAGCAATCCTACCAGGATAGCCATAGCCTGTATCAACAAGAACTATACCTGCGAGCTGTTAAAGAAGAGCGGGATCTTTGCCTTGACCCTTCTTGATGAGACCTGTACCTTTGAGACCATAAAGCACTTCGGTCTCCAGTCCGGAAGGGACGTGGATAAGTTTGCGGATATGAAGACACCGGTTGACATAAATGGACTGCCTTATCTGGGATGGCAGGCATGCTCGGTCATCAGTGCCAAGGTCGTAGACAGTATGGACCTGGGAAGCCATACCCTGTTCATCGCAGAGGTTATGGACGCCAAACTCTTAAATGACAAGGGACCTCTTACCTATGCCGATTATCAGGCAAGGGTTAAGCCCAAGCCGGGGAGCGAGGCACCTAAACAGGAGGAACCCGAGAAGAAGATAGTGGGCTTCAGATGCAAGATCTGTAATTATTTCTATGAGGGCAGCACTTTGCCTGATGATTTCTCCTGCCCCGTATGCGGTCACGGTCCGGAGGATTTCGAGCCGGTTTACGGTTGATCCCAGGACAGATGATGCAGCTCACCCTTTGTCTTTAGTGAGCCGAAGCCGTTCTGCCGCAGGGCTTCATACAATATGATGGCGGCTGCATTGGACAGATTCAAAGATCTTTCATCCTTATACATCGGTATCCTGATACATGAATCAGGATGCCGTATAAGGATCTCTTCGGGAATCCCCGCACTTTCCTTTCCGAAAACGATATGATCATCAAAGCCGAAGCTTACGTCGGCATAGGTTTTATGCGCCTTGGTGGTGGCATACCATATGACGGCACCGGGATTTTTGGACAGATAATCGTCATAATCCCTGTACTCATGCAGCTTCAGCTTGTCCCAATAATCAAGCCCCGCTCTTTTCAGGTTCCTGTCACTTAATATAAAGCCGTAGGGCCTTATAAGGTGCAGATCCGTATCGGTGGCGACGCAGGTTCTTCCTATGGCTCCCGTATTGAAAGGGATCTCCGGTTCCAAAAGTACTATGTTCATGAGAACATGATAACACAAGTATTCATGATGGATAAAATCTGATATAATAAATCGGTTGGAGGCGTATAGATGAAACTGGATCTGTTCAGGACTATCAAGATCGGATGTGCTTTTCTTGCCATATGTGCATTCTGGCAGATGTATAACAATGTTATACCGCTGATCCTTACCGACACCTTCCATCTTAACGAATCCGTATCGGGGGTAATAATGGCGGCGGACAATATCCTGGCACTTATCCTGCTGCCTCTCTTCGGCGCCATATCGGACAGGACAAAAACATCCCTCGGACGAAGAAAGCCCTACATAGTCGCAGGCTCTTTTACGGCAGCCCTTTTGCTGCTTTTTATTCCCTTTTTTGACAATCTGTATTATAAGACAGGCAACGGCATGGTCACGGCAGGGTTTATAGTGGTGCTGGGACTTATCCTGATCGTGATGGGAGTCTACAGAAGTCCCGCAGTTGCCCTTATGCCGGATCTTACGCCCAAAAGACTTCGAAGCGAAGCAAATGCAGTCATAAATCTTATGGGGGCCGTGGGAGGCATACTCTATCTGATACTGGCGGCACTCCTTTATTCCAAAAAGCGTATAGAGGGTCTGGCCCACGTGGATTACACTCTTTTATTCCTGATAATCGCAGTGATCATGGTGCTTTCTGCCATTGTGATCATGGTGGGAGTAGATGAGGCGAAGCTTGGCAGGGAGAAGGAAGAGGCTGAGAGGCAGATGACAGGACCTGTGGAGGAGACCTCCGAGCCGGAGGAGATAGACAGAGCGGATGATGCCATACGTGCCATCAGATCCGGCAGCCCCTATTATGATACCGATCCCAGGGTCAGAAGGAGCATGCTGTTCCTGCTCTTTTCCATTGCTCTGTGGTTTATGAGCTATAATGCCGTGGAGACCTGGATAACGACCTATGCCGGACATGAGTGGGGGCTGGGGCTTGGTGAAGCATCCCTCATCGTTACCGTTGCCACTGCATCGGCCATAGTGTCCTACGGCCCGGTGGGATACATCTCCGGTAAGATAGGGCGGAAGAAGAACATACTACTGGGGGTGGTGATGCTCGCATCAAGCTTTGCGATCCTCTTCATATATTCGGTGATGGCGGATCACTTCTCCAAGGCACTCTACGCGGTATTTGCCTTGATCGGCTTTGCCTGGGCATCCATAAACGTTAACAGTCTGCCCATGGTGCTTGAGATGTGCAAGGATGAAGATATAGGGAAGTTCACCGGAAACTATTATTTCTTCAGCATGTTCGCGCAGATACTGACGCCTATACTGGCGGGGTTCTGCCTTAACAAAGTGGGGTATTGGACTTTGTTTTTGTATTCCACCTTATTTGCCCTTTTGGCTGCAGTTACCATGATGAAGGTTAAACACGGAGATGTACATGAAAAATGAGAGATTCAAAAGAAAAGAGAGGCCGCTGATCTGGGCCCACAGGGGGGCAAGCGGATATGCTCCCGAGAATACCATGGTCTCCTTTGAGAAGGCTATTGAGATGGGAGCGGACGGAATTGAGCTTGACGTACAGCTGACGAAGGACGGTAAGCTGGTGGTGATACACGATGAGCAGGTGGACCGTACCGGAGATGCCACGGGCTGGGTTAAGGACCTCACCTTCGAAGAGATAAGGAGCATCAACTTTAACAAGGACTTTCCCGAATACGGGAGACAGAAGATCCCGACTCTTAAGGAGGTCTATGAGCTGTTAAGGCCCACGGAGCTTACGGTGGACTGCGAGATAAAGACCGGCATGATCTTTTATCCTCACATAGAGGAGATGGTGATAGGACTTGCGAGGGAAATGGGAATGGAGGACAGGATCCTCTACAGTGATTTCAACCACTACAGCTGTGTTAAGCTCCATGAGATCGACCCTTCGGCATATGTGGGATTCCTCTGCTATGACGGGACCATAGACGCAGTGGACTATTGCATAAAGCACGGAGCCGATGCGGTGCATCCCGCTCTTTTCAATCTGCAGTATCCCGGCTATATAGAGCGGGCTCACGAGGCAGGGCTTGATATCAATACGTGGACAGTGAATGAAAAAGAGCATATAATGCTGGCTTTGAAAGCAGGAGTCAACGCTATCATCACAAATTATCCGGACAGGGCGATGGAGGTCATAAGAAGCTGTGGAGATAAATGAGAGCATATTCTTCCCTGTATGGGAAGAAGGGGAAAAATATGACTATCCCATGGCCTTTGATTTCAGGCCCGGTGTGCATGCCTATATCCATGAAGAGGACGAGGCGGCAAGAGCCGTAGTCATGGTGCCGGGAGGGGCATATAAGCTTGTGTCTCCCACGGAGAGCTGGAGTGTGGGACGTAAATACTATGAGGCGGGATATAATGTTTTTATAGTAAGATACACCACCAATCTCTTTAAGACAGATCCTCTTTACGATCTGCCGCTGAGAGAACTGGCAAAAGCGATATCCATCATAAGGAGGAAGCATGTAAGATATAAGACCGATCCCGGAAAGATCACGGTCCTGGGATTTTCTGCGGGAGCCCATCTTGCGGCAAGCCTTCTTGTGCATCATAATGATGTTGGTAGTGATGCAAGGCCCGATGCGGGTATACTTGCCTATCCTGTGATAACCGCCATGGAAGGGGCCCATCAGGAATCATTTCAGGCACTCCTTGGCATGGATATCTATGAGAGGAAGGATGAAGAGGCAGCCAGGCTATTACGGTATTATTCCCTTGAAAACTGGGTCGATGAGGATACTCCGCCTGTATTCTTATGGCATACGGTGACCGATGAGCTGGTGCCCTGTGCCAATTCCATAATATTTGAAGAGAAGCTCAGGCAGAAAGGGATAATGCATGCACTGCATCTTTATTCCCAAGGACCACACGGACTTTCCAGCGCCGATGAGGAATGGGCCGACAGGGTATCGGAGGATACCTGGTGCATCGAACAGGTTAAGGAAGCCTATGAGGGAGTTGCCAAGATAAAGCCCGGCGTGAGTAAGGCAATGATCCTTGATGCAAAGGTATGCTATGAGGACCATGTTACGAAGGAAAGAGGCGACAGGATGCCCTATAAGGAAGTATCCGCATGGATAAGGGATTCCATGGCTTTTCTGGATAATGTATTTGATCGGAAATGAGTTTACATAAATCAAACAGGTTCGCGGAGGGGAGGTTGACATAATATGCCAAGAGGAACAAATCAAAAACTGAAGTTTGTGTATCTGATGAAGATAATGCTTGAAAAGACCGATGATGAATATGGTCTGACCATGCCGCAGATAATCGACGAGCTTGCACGATATGATATAACTGCCGAGAGGAAGAGTATTTATTCCGATTTTCAGGAGATGGACAAGTTCGGAGTGGAGATAATATGCGATCAGTCGGGCAGAGATTATATCTATCATGTGGCAGGAAGGCAGTTTGAACTTCCCGAGCTCAAGCTCCTGATAGATGCTGTACAGTCCTCGAAATTCATCACGGAGAAGAAATCCAGACAGCTTATCAACAAGGTCAAGAGTCTCGCCAGCGAGAATGAGGCCCTGAAGCTTCAGAGACAGGTCTTTGTTCACGGACGCATAAAGACCATGAACGAGAGTATTTATTACAATGTGGATGATATCCACTCTGCCATAAACAGTAACCGCAAGATCAGGTTCAAGTACTATAAATGGGATATCAACAAGGAACTGGTACCCAGGCACGGAGGAGATTATTTCTATGTGAGTCCCTGGGCCCTTACCTGGGATGACGAGAACTATTACCTGGTCGCCTTTGATGATGTGAGCCGGGAGATAAGGCATTACCGTGTCGACAAGATGATGCAGATCGATGTGCTTGACGAGCCCAGGGAAGGTAAGGAGATCTTTAAGGGCTTTGATATGGCCAGCTATTCCAAAATGAATTTCGGGATGTATAATGGGGAGATAAAAAAAGTCACCATCGAGTTTCCGAATGAGCTCTGCGGTGTGTTCATCGACAGGTTCGGCAAGGATATAACCTTCAGGAAGGCCGGACAGAACAGAAGCAGCGTAAAGGTGGATGTTGCGGTGAGTCCCCAGTTCTTCGGGTGGATCATGAGTCTGGGAGCGGATGTGAAGATAACCGCGCCCGGTGATGTTGTAGCGGAGGTTTCTAAAGCTGCAAAGGCATTTGCGGCTAATTACAGATGAAGGTCATACAGAATCTATTATACGTATTACTGGGATGTATCATATTATTCTGCGCCATAATAGGCGTGGGTACTTTCTTCCCGCAGATTTTTGACAGCAAGGAGCCTGAGAGCGAGCCCGAGGCATATGTTGCCGAGGTAAGCGAGGAGCCTTCCGAGGAACCCTCTGAGGAGCCTCCGTCGGAGGTCTCGGATAATGAGACAGTGTCGGATGATAAGGCTCTTAGTATCTCGGAGGATTATTTTGCCGAGGATGATAAGGACAAGCCGGCTTCGGGACTTGTATCCGGCATAAGCTCGGATTATGTACCGGATGATACCGGGGATCTGAAGGTTGATGATGCCTTAAGGAAACTGGCGGGAGCAGAGGATCCCAAGGGGGAATACGAGATACTGTCGGATGAGGATGCCGACAGGCTTGAGGACGAGCTTAGCGAGAAGGAGACGGGAGACGACCTGGAATTCGATCCGGAAATGTATCCCTATTATCAGATGCTGGATAAAAGGGGACAGCACCTGTACAGGCAGCCTTATGCCAATGCAAAAGCCCTGAATGACGATTTCAAAGCCGTGGAGAAGGTTATGCCCTGTGCAAATTTCAACCATGTCTTTGAGGCACTGTTTAACGATCATCCCGAACTTTTCTTGCT
>JAEEGL016791931.1_pt1 | contig 13820 bp, 7 predicted proteins | sample 9134231 | NCBI WGS metagenome assembly JAEEGL01 (sample SAMN16246548, study PRJNA631951) | gut metagenome | biome: gut microbiome; feature: rumen; material: fiber-attached | host: Bos | place: Iran: Karaj | collected 2018-10 | reverse complement strand
TCCGACAACGGAAAGACCGTCATCTTCTCCGAGGGCGACCATCAGGGCAGGTCGGGCAAAGAGGCGATGAAGCAGATGGCGCTGCCCTCGATGATCTCGGCGTATCTGTTCAACGACTCGGTCGCAATGAGCTGGGCGGACTTCGCGGACTACTCCTATTTCACCTCGACCTACTATATGATCCTGAAATCGAAAGGTACGACCGGCACGGCGAGCACGCGCTACGACGGGCTGGATCTGATCCTCTATAACGGCGGCTGGCTCGGGCAAATGATCGCGCACAGTTCGTGGGACGGCAATTCCGCCTCGGTCTATATGAAGATCGGGAACCGCACGACGGCGAACCACGACCACGCGGATTCGGGCTCGTTCCAGATCTTCTACAAGTCCCTGCTCGCGGGCGACTCGGGCTACTACGACAAGTACGAGTCGGACCACCACAGTTTCTATCATCAGGCGACGATCGCCCACAACTCGATCGTATTGAAGGACGGGAACACGATCTTAGGGCAAAAACAGCCGTCGGAGACCTCCTCCCTCTCCACCTGGCAGGGCAGCTCCTACAAGATGGGGACCACGACCGGCTTTGCCTACGGGTATTCCGATACGGCGAAGACCAAGCCGACCTACGCCTATATCGCCGGGGATATCGCCGACGCCTACTGCGCGACGTCGATCTATTCCGTATTCGGGACGGTGCTCCGTTCGACCGCTTCCTCCTCCAATATGGAGCGCTGCGACCGCCGGATGCTCGCGGTCTACGATACCGGGAACTCCGACGTGCCGCTCTACTTCTTCGTCTACGACAATATGACGGCGAAGGACAGCAAGTATCAAAAGGTGTTCCTGCTCCATACCGTGACCGAACCGTCGATCTCGGGCAAGACCGCGACGGTGACGAACGGTGACGGGAAACTGGTGCTCCAGAACGTAGTCGGTAACTGCACGCTCTCGAAGGTCGGCGGATCCAAACCCGCGAACTGGACGGTGGGCAGCAAAACCTACGCGCTGACCAAGGACGATAAGACCGACGGATACTGGGGACGGCTCGAGGTCGCAACAGCGTCGGGCAGCAAGAGCAATATCATGCTGAACGCGATGTACGCCTGCGACAAGAGCAAAAGTCCCACGGGGCAAACGGCGACCGCGATCACCAACAGTTCTTCCGCGACCGGTACGGTGATGGGTAAAGTCGCGGCGGTCTTCTACGACGGCGCGAGCCGCGCGACCTCGTCGTTCAGCTTCACGGCGAGCGGCTCGGGCAATCTGACCTACTACGTCTCGGGCGTCAAAGCCGGCAACTGGACGGTCAAGGTCGGCTCGACCACGAAGACGGTCTCCGCGTCGTCGGACGGCGGACTGCTGGTCTTCACCGCCCCCGCCGGAACGGTGACGCTGACCCCTCAATAATATCAAACGTTGACCGCGCCGATTTCGGCGCGGTCAACTCATAACGATCGCCGAAGGAGTCCCTTCGGCGATCCCATAACTCTAAACGTTGTGCCGCAGCACAAGCCGCAGCACAGCTCATAACTCTGTCCCCGCGGGCGGAGCAAGACGAAAAAGTTTTGAAAAGGTATTGACAAAAAGTTTGCGCTTTGCTATAATAATCAAGCGCGAAAAGCGTATGCTGCTATAGCTCAGTCGGCAGAGCGCATCCTTGGTAAGGATGAGGTCATCAGTTCGAATCTGATTAGCAGCTCCAAACAACCCCGGGATTCAATAGAGTCCCGGGGCTTTGGTTTTTATACGAGCTATTGTATGAAACGGAACGGGAGCTGCCAACCAGTTCTTCACCGATGAATGAAAAATCGCGCGAACAAGTCGCTATTTTTCATAGAGAAACCACCGGCTTCTCTACAGTTCGAATCTGATCAGCAGCTCCAAACAACCCCGATATCCGAACGGATGTCGGGGCTTTGGTTTTGATAGGGAAAGAAGCGAAAAACACGAATACGGAGGAAAAGAAAACGGAAAACAAAAAACAGGATCTCTTATATATTTGGGACACTGTTGCTTTTTTTCTCAAAAATTGATACAATGGAAAAGGAAACGGAAGGGGAGAGAAGAGCGTATGAAAAACAAAGTGGTTTACGACATAACGAAATTAAACGACGCTTTGAAAATCGACGGGATCTATACCGTTCACTATTTCGAGTACGCGAAGAACTTTACTTTTTCAGGAGAATCGCACGATTTTTGGGAATTGGTCTACGCGGACAAGCGCAGTCTGATCATCACCGCGGGAGACAAGCAATTGAAACTCGATCGCGGGCAGATGTATCTGCACCGACCGAACGAATTCCACGATCTCCGCTGCGACGGCGAACACGCCGCGAACTCCGCGATCGTCTCATTCGGGGGCAATCTGCCGGAACTCGACGCCGTCGCGGGAAAGGTTATCGACTGCACGCCCGAAGAGAAGAGACTGATCGCGGGAATCATTCGGGAAGCGAATTCGGTTTTTACAACTCCTCTCGGGCTGCTCGGCGTCCGGAAGATGATGAAAAGCGAGAACGGCACATTCGGTTGCGAACAACTCTTGAAGAACTATCTCGAGCATCTTTTGATCCTGCTTGTCCGTTCCCGAAAAAACGGCTCCCCCGATCATTGCGACGACGATAACAAACGGTTGTCCGACGTCGTCCGGTTCCTTGAAGAGAACGTATCCGAAAAACTCCGGTTCCCCGACGTTGCAAAACACTTTAATCTATCGCCGTCGATCCTGAAACGTTCGTTCAGGAAACAAAAGGGCTGCGGCATCATGGAATACTTCACGAAACTGAAGATCGACGCCGCCAAACAAATGATACGCGAAAGCGAATTGAACTTCACCGAGATCGCGGCGGAACTTTCCTTCTGCAGTTCACAGCATTTTACCGCCGTTTTTCGCCGTGTGATCGGGATGACGCCGAGCGAGTACCGCGAATCCGTCGTGCGGTGAATGATCGGGGGCGGACGTCGCTTTTTGCAATTCGGAACCCCTCTGAAAAAGGAGATCGCAACGGATCTCCTTTTTTGTGCGCTCAAAGCCCGAGGAAGGACTTGAACGCCGCGATATAACCGAGGGCGGAGGCGCGGGCGTCGCTCTCCGCGAAGATGCGGAGGAGGGGTTCGGTCCCCGAAAAGCGGCAGATCACCCATCCGCCGTTTTCAAAGTAGACCTTGCACCCGTCGACGTAGTTGACCCGTTCCACCTTATCGGCAAAGTCGGGGAGCCGTTTTTCAACCGTCAGGACGTTTGCGATCGCCGATTTGCGTTCGGGGGAGAAACGAAGGTTGTCCTCGACCGCGACGAATCTCCCGTACCGGCTTTCCATCTCCCGGAGGATCTCGCCCGGCGTTTTGCCCATCACGCTGATCATTTCCGCGAACAGCGACGCGGCGTAGATCGAATCCTTGCCGTGGATGTGTCCACGCACGGTCAACCCGCCGGAGGACTCCCCGCCCAGCACCGCGTCGACCTCGTCGATTTTGGCGGAGATATACTTGAACCCGACCGGGACCTCGTAGCACCGTTCGCCAAACGACGCGGCGATCTTGTCCAGCAGGTGCGTCGTCGCCAGATTGCGCACGGCGGGACCCCGCCACCCCTTGTACTTGACGAGGTATTGGTAGAGCATACAGAGGATCTCGTTCGGGGTGACGTACCGCCCGCTCGGGTCGATGATCCCGAGACGATCGCCGTCGCCGTCCATTGCGATCCCGAGATCGTAGCCGCCCTTGATCACCGCGTCGCGGAGAGGGACCAGACTGTTTTCGCTCGGCGCGGGCATCACCCCGCCGAAGTAGGCGTCCTTGTTGATATGGATGGTGTCGATCGTGCAGCGCGCGGTATGGAAGATCACCGTCAGGGGATAGGTCCCCGAGCCGTGCATACTGTCGAACAGGACGCGAAGCCCCCGCTCGCGCAGGGCGTTCATATCGAGCAGGGCGATGATGTCGTCAAGAAAGCGGTTGAACGGGTTTTTGATGTACGAGATCCGCCCGTCTTTCACCGCTTCGTCGAAATCGGTGAAAGCGACCTTCTCAAGAACGTCGGTTTTCCGTTCGATCTCCTCCGTCACCTCGACGGGGGCGTCCCGCCCCTCCTCGACGATCAGTTTGACGCCGTTGTAGTGAGACGGGTTGTGCGACGCCGTGATCTCGATCCCGAGGTGCAGTTCCCTGTCCTTGACGGTGTGCATGATCAGCGGCGTCGGAGCGGATCGTGGCAAAAAAAGCACCCTGATCCCGCCGGCGGCAAAGACCTCGGCAACCCATTTTGCGGCGTCCTCGGAGAGAAAGCGGCGGTCGTAGCCGACGATGACCGGCTTGTCGGTCAGCCCTCTTTCCGAAAGGTAGGCAAGCGACGCGGCGGCGACCCGACGGACGTTCCCGCAGGTGAAGTCTTCGCCGATCACGGCGCGCCAGCCGCCCGTACCGAAGCGGATCGTATCCATCACGAAAGCCCTCCGATCGTGTCCGTAACTTCTTTTGCGAATCGCCCGATATACTCCGCGACGTAGGCGGCGGGGGTCACGGCGCGATCAAGCAGCGGCAAAAGATCCATTCCGAAGTTCATACTGTTCGTTCCGTCGGTTTCGTGCGACGCGAAGAAAGTCGCGTTCGCCGCCCGCCGTCCGATCGCCGCCTCGTCGTAGCGTTTGCCGCCCGCGACCTGCGAACGGTGGACGGTCAGCAGTTTCTTTGCCAACTCCGGGTACGCTCCGGTATCGAGGCACACCTTGTCCCCGTCGCACAGCCAGTCCAGCCCGCGCCAGACTTCCAGCCCGACGAAGACCTCGGGACGGTATTCTGCAGACAGACGTCTGACCGCCTCGATCACCCGGAGCGACACGGCGACGTGAGTCGGGTGTTTGTCGGCGGGATTGTGGGTGTAGAGCCGCTTGGGGCGGATCGTTCGGATCAGCGTGCAAAGGTCCTCGACCGCGTCGGCGCTTGCCGCGTCCTTAACCTTCGACGACGGGTAGCCGAGCTGGACGACGGCGCGGTAGCCGCCGAGTCTCGCGGCGGTCTCCTGTTCCTTGACGCGCACTGCTTTCATCTCTTCGTCGGTATAGCCTGCAAACTCGCCCGTCCGGGGACTGCCCGCTCCGTCGGCGACGATCACCGCGCAAAACGACCCCTTGCCGTAGCAGGCGGAGATCGGCGCGTACGCCATGATCTCCACGTCGTCCTGGTGCGCGGCGATGCAGAGGTCGGTGATCCCTTCAAAACTCTCTTCACCCGGGAAAAAGACGACTGCCCGCGGATTGTTCAGGTTCATCGGATATCCTCCTCTCCCGTGTAGATCACCGTCGCGTTCGGGTGATCCAGTAAGATCGACGCGGGGACTTCCGGCGTGACTCCGCCCGAAAAAGCCCGCTTCACGATCGCGTATTTCTCCTCGCCCGCGATCAGCACCACCGACTTTGCCCGCATAATGGTTTTCATCCCGACCGTGATCGCGTAAGCCGGGGGATTGCCGTCCGGGAAAAAACGCCCGTTTGCCGTCAGGGTCGAGCGCGTAAGTTTCACCCGGTGGGTCTCCTCGACGAAATACTCGGACGGCTCGTTGAAGCCGATATGCCCGTTGAACCCGATCCCGAGCAGCTGCAGGTCGATCCCGCCGAGCCACCCGATCAGGCGGTCGTAGCGCGCGCATTCGGCGTCGGGATCGGCGGCGTTGCCGTTTGGGATGAACGTATTTTCGGGCTTGACGTTGATGTGATCGAAAAAATTTTCCCTCATAAACCGCGCGTAACTTTCGGGGTGCGTCGCGGGCAGCCCGCAGTACTCGTCAAGGTTGACGGTGAACGCCTCCGAAAAGTCGATCTCGCCCGCCTCGTATAACTCGATCAGCCGCCGGTATACGCCGAGCGGAGAAGATCCGGTCGCAAGACCGAGGACGGACTTCGGCTTTCGTTTCAGTTGCGCCGCGATCAGATCCGCCGCGTATCTGCTCATTTCGTCAAACGTGTTTTGCCGTACAAGAACCATCCCGGATCGCCCCCTTCTCTTGTTTCGACTTTATCATAGCACAACGGGGGCGCCCCGTCTTGCATAATCAGCCGAACTTTTTACGAATTTAGACGCAATTCTTTTCACCGTGTTGAAAAACGACAACAAGAGGGCAACGAAACGGAGAAAAGAAATACGGCGCAATGAACGGCTTTTTTATCATGCAGAAACCTCTGTAACTTTGCATAATCCTTTAAAACCGTGATAGCAAACGCCGCGCTCGTCGGTTCTTCTTCTCCCGATCGTTCGAGTATTCTTGAGCAACGCGCTCCAAACAACCCCGGGGCAAGGATTTGTCCCGGGGCTTTGGTTTTGATAAGTAAAAGAGAGAAGCGCCCGAGCGGGCGCTTCCCTTTTTGACGCGGCGGAAAGAAAACGGGATCAATCCCAGAGGACGGGAAGACCGTTCTCGTCGTAGTGCCAGTATCCGGCGGAGGCGGGCTGGGTTTCGGAGTAGAGGTAGGAAACGAACCGATCGGCGGGGACCCGCGAGGAGAGCGCAGAACGGATCGTCTCCAGATTGGAATCCGACACGAAATAGAAGGCGGCGGGCAAAGACGCGCTTTCGATCTTCGTGACGCTCTCGGGGACCACCAGCGTCTTAATCGCCGGGCAGGAGTTGAACGCGTTTTGCCCGAGAACCGTGCTCCCGTTCCCGAGAACCACGGTTTCGAGACTATCGCAGTACCATGCCAGCGCATCGGTCGCTTTCACCGGCGCGTTCACGATCAAGACTTTCAAACTGTCACAATTAAAGACGACGCCGTTTTTGAGAGTAGTCACCCCTTCCGGGATCGTCAGCGTTTCGAGCGCAGAGCAATTCATAAACGAACTGTTCAGTTCGCGAAGCGAAGAAGGCAGCACGACCGTTTTCAGCGCGGTACAGTTTATGAAAGCGCCTGCGTTGATTTTGGTGACTCCTTCCGGAACAACGACTTCAACCAGATCCGCGCAGTTTGAGAAGGCGTTTTCGCCGATCTCCAGAACGGTTGCGGGTATCTCGAGTTTTCCCGAAAGACCGGTCGACCCGCGGATCAGACTGCCGTTCAGGATGAACAGTCCGTTTTCATCATAGAAGGAACCGTTCTGATACCAAGGGGTATTGACGAAACGGTCAAGCGGAAACGACTTCAAAGTGCTCGGGAAATCGATCTCTTCAACCGTCTTGATCAGTTCCGAATAAATGCTGTTGTCGGTCAATCCGGTGATTCCTTCCGAAATCGTCAAGCGGCGGAAGAACGCAAGATACTGCGTCTCAATGATCGAAAACTGATGATTGAAAACGCCGTTCCCGTAGATCGTCAGGGTCAGATCCGAATCGATATAGAATCCGCCGACGCTGACTTTTTTCGAATAGATGGTTTTCACGATCCGTTGGTCGGAACAAACGACCGTGCAGACGTCGAAGAACGAATCGCCGATCCCCTCGACCGAAGACCACTCATCCGCTGTTCCCGGATAGTTGACGAGGAAGAACGTCCGTCTTTTCGCCGCGCCGGAATTGTATTGGTTTTTCGGATAGTAGAAATCCGACGCGACTTCACGAAGCCCGTCTCCGAGCGTTACGGTCGTCAACTGATCGCACCCGTAGACCACCCGGGACGGGATGATCTCCAGTTGATCGGGGAAAACGATCTCGGTAAGCGACGTGCAGCCCTCGAACGCCGATTCGCCGAGCGAGGTGAGTCCGGCGGGAAGAGTGACACTCTGCAGTCTCGTGCATCCTTGGAACGCCGACGGAGAGATCGTTTTCAGCCCTGCGGGGAAATGCACTTCCCGGAAGACCGTGCAATCCCGGAAAGCGCCGGTCGCGATCATCGTCACGTTGTCGGGGATCTCCACGATCGAGTCGATAAAGTCGTTTTCCACGTACAGGAGCGTCGTCCCGAAGAAATGCATTCCACTCTCCACGGTTTCAAACCGCGCGGGGAAATCGGTCGCGTCCCGGACCGAGACCCCCGAGGTCCCGGACAGTTCGTTGAGAGCGGTACAACCGTAGAAGGCGTACCCCGTCGTCGAGACCGCCCCGTCCGCGAAGCTCGCCGCCGAAACGGAGGTGCATTCCCGGAACGCGGAGTTCCCGATCGTAAGCGTCGGAGACGTGAAGGAAACGGACGTAAGCCCCGACTTCCGGAACGCCTCGTCCCCGACCGTTTCAAGGGACGAGGGGAACGTGATCTCCGTCAGCCCCGTACAGCCGTAGAACGCCTTTTCGGAGATCACGCGCAGACTTTCGGGAAGCGTGACCGACGTAAGGAGAGTATTATCCTTGCAAAGTCCGGGCGCGATCACCTCGACCCCCTCGCCGATGATCAGCGTCGTCAAGGGGATACTCTGCGTGTTCACTTCAAGCCCGGACGCCAGTATCGTAAGCGTCGAGATCGACGTACAGCCGCGCAGCGCCGAGCGAGACATCGTCGTCATCGACGCGGGCAGGGTCAGAGAGGTCAGAAGAGTACAGCTTGAAAAGGCGTCGTCCCCGATATAAGCGAGCGTAGACGGGAAGTTCAGTTCCGCGATCAAGGGACAGCCGGCAAACATCTGATTTGCAATAGCGGTGACCCCATCCCGAAGAACGAGGGTCTCGAGCGCGGAGCAGTTCTCGAACACCTGATCCGCAAAGCGGGGACGCCCGCCGAGATCGACCGTTTTTAAGGACGCACAGTTCGCGAACGCGTGGTGGTAGACGATCGCGGAGCAGTCAAGCGTCAGCGAGGTCAGCCCCGACCCCATGAACGCCCACTCCCCGATCGACGTCAGCGAGGACGGCAGGGTGATCGAAGCGAGCCCTTTGCAGTCCCTGAACGCGCGCATTGCGATCTCGGTCAGCGTACTCGGAAGATTGACCTCCGACAGGACCGGGCTTTCGCTGAAAACGTCGCGTTCCAACCTGGTGATCCCCTCCGGCAGGACGACTTTCCGGAGCTTCGCGCATTGGTAGAAAGCCAATTCCCCGATCTCGGTAACCGAATCGGGAACGACGACCTCGGTAAGCGAGGAACAACGCGCGAAACAATATTCGGGGATCCGCGTGATCCCTGCGGGGAGAACGAACTTGACGAGTTGCTTGCATCCGTCGAAGAGGTGGCCGGGGAGTTCCGTTATTCCGTCGGGGATCACGACCGACGTTAGCCCGGTGCAGCCGCCAAGACTGCCGATCTTGGTCATTTTGTCGTGATAGCGGATCTCCGTCAGCGTCTTGCAGTCGGAGAACGCGCCGTCGTCCTCGGTCACGGTGGCGGGATAGGTGAAGGATCTGATCGCGGTCCCGGCGAACGCCTGATAATTGAGTTTGGTAACGCGGGCGGGCAGGGTTACGGAGGAGAGCGAGGAACATCCGGAGAACAGATACCTGGGAAGGAACGCGATCTTCTGCGGGATCTCGACCGATCTCAGCGACGAACAGCCGGCAAACGACTCTTCGTTCAGCAAGAGAAGAGAGCCGGGAAGATCGAGCGACGCGAGCTTTGCGCAGCCCTTGAACGCCCGATATCCGATCGTGGAAACGCTGTCGTGGAAAGTGAAGTTCGTGAGTTGCTTACACAGTTCAAACGCACTTTCGGGGATGGTCTTCACCCCCGCCGGGACGGTGAAGGACGTGATCGCCGTGTTGTAAAACGAGAATTTTCCGATCGAGGTCACCGCGGGTGAAAACTCGATATTGCTCAGATTCACGCAGTTCCGGAAAAAGTTGTCGGGGATCTTCGTGATCCGTTCGTCGAGCGTAACGGTGGTCAGCGTGTCGCACCCCGAAATCGTGACGCCCTCCGGGAGCGAGGAACCGACGACGTGCAGGGTGGTAAACGTGGACGGATACCCCCCGTAGGCGGACGACTCGAAGAACAACGGGTGCAGAGAATATCTCATCGCAGCCGACGCGATCGTCAGCGTTTCCAGATTGGTCAGCAGATTGAATTCCCCGAGCGGGATGCTTACGCACGTCTCGGGTATCGTGAGCGAACGGACTCTGCTTAATCTGCTGTCGGTGCGATCGTCAACGCCGAAACCGGAGACGACCTGACCGTGTTCGTTGACGGCGGGAACGACGAGGTCGGTATCCTTGCAGGTCCCGAAACCCGAGACGACGACCGTTCCGTCGGAGATCTTCCTGTATTCCAATCCGACCGAGACATCGACGGGATCGGTCGGATCGCGGTGTTCGGTCAGCCCGCATCCCGTACAGCGGTAGATCGTGTAACCGCCCTCCGAGTGCGTCGGAGCAATGACGCTTCGTTTCTGCAGATCGTGGATCGTGCCGAGCTCGTCGGTCTCGTCCGAATAGGAGTATCCGCAGACAGAGCAGGTGTGCTTGATCGTTTGATGCGCGTTGCAGGCGGCGTCGACTTTTTTGTCGGTAAACGAATGCCCGTTGCCCTCGGTATACCGATCGGTATAGGAATACCCGCAGATCGAACAGACGTGGAGCGTATAGCCGTCGGTACAGGAGGGCGGGACGACCGTTTCCTCGAATTGATGCTCGTGCGTTCCCTCTTCATCCTTTTCGCAGGAGGCAAAGCAGAACGTCACGGCGATCAGAAGCGTAAGCAGAAGAAGGATGACCGATCCTTTTTTCAAGGTTGTTTTCATAATTGTTTCCTTTTCAGTAACTTGTGTGATACAGTTCGTCGATCTCCCCGCCGAAGACCGTTCTCCATTGTTCCCCGGTCCCGGGAAAATCGATTTGTTTTAAGGCGTAACACGCCTCGAAAGCGCTCCGGTCGACCGGGTCGGACGGGACCGATCCGAGCGTGACCGTTTCCAGACGGTAGCAGTAACGAAACGCGCCCGCGCCGATCCTGCGAACCGTTCCGGGGAGCGTCAGAGACCGGACCGACGTGCAGAACGAAAACGCGTTGACGCCGATCTCGCGCACGGGTTTGCCGTCGATATAGGCGGGGACCGTTACGTTGATTCCGTTTCCCCGGTACCCGGTTACGGTAAGACCGCCGCCGCGCTCGGAGACGGTGAAATCGCCGGCGGTACTCTCGCCGCGCCACGCGGCGTAGAGCGTACCGTTATTTTCGGTGGGAACGGTCTTCGCCGGGCGGGTCAGCCCCGCGTCGTAAAACCATCCGGCAAACGTCTCTTCCCCGCGCGTCGGGACGGGCAGCGTCTGTTCCACCGTATAACGGCTCTCGGTCCCGTCGGGAAGGATCCCTCCGTTGGTTTCAAACCGGACCGAATAGACGACGGGAGAATAACGCGGCTCAAAGCTGACCGAGACCGATCCGTCCGTCCCGCGTCCCGAATTGACCTCCCACCCGGTAAAGCGATAACCGGTGCGTTCCGGTATTTCCAGATTCTCCGCGAGATTCCTGACGTGCTTCGCGTCGAGTTCGTTGGAATCAATCTTCAAAACCGTTCCGCCGGAACTGCTGCGCGCACATCCGACGACGGCGGCGGAAGCGACGAGAAGCAGGCAAAGAAGCGCCGCAAGCGCAAACCCGCTTCTGCGCGGCTGCGGATCGAGCAGTTCACGGAAACGCTTTACCCGGTCGCTCTGTCCGGAGAAACCCGCGCTGAGTCCGATCGGCGTGCGAAGATTCTCCCGCATAACGGAAAAGATGGTCTGACCGTACGCGCAGCGTCCGTCGGCGTCAAGCCCGTTCAAAACCGCCTCGTCGCAGGCAAGCTCGGTCTCCGCCTGCGTCTGCCGGGCGAAGAGCCACACCAGCGGATTCCACCAGAAGCAGCAGACGTCGACGAACAGGATCCGTCTGATCCAAAGATCGCGGCGGCGATAGTGGTTCAATTCGTGCCGGAAGACCATCGCGAGCGCCTCCGGCGAAAGGTCGGTCCCGCCGATCACGATGACGGGGCGGAACAATCCGCACAAGTGCGGAACGACGCCGCGCTGAGCGATCAGAAGACGGGGATGAACGCCGCCCGAAAACTCCCGGCAAACCGCCTCGTAGATCCGGAGCGTCTCGCCCTGCGCCTGCACCGCGCTCCTGCGGATCTTGCGCGAGACGGCGAACTGCGGGAAAAAGAGCAGACAGAAGGCGAGCAACGCGCCGCCGCCCCAGACGGCTGAAACGAGATACGGAAGGATCCCGAAAAAGTCGGTTTTCTTCGTTTCTCCCATGCTCCCCGTCGGTGCGGTCGCGATCGGATCGGCAGTTTCGCGTTCCGATCCGGCTACATCGTTTCTCTTTTGCTCCGCTTGCTCTGCTTCAAGCAGAACGGTCGTGTCGGCGTCGGTCGAAACCATCGATTCGCCGTCCCGCTCCGCCGCAGTCCGGTGCGTCTCGCCCTCTACCGCGGTTACCGTCGTTTCCCCTGAAAAGGAAATCGGGATCAGCGCGGGGAAGAAGAGCCCGGTCGGGATCAGGATCCGGATCGCACAGATCGTCAGTATCAGGCAGCAAACCGCGTGGCGGATCCGCTTTCCGAACAGGCGGAGCGCAAGCAAAACGAGCCCGCTCAACACGACCGACGACGCGGCGAACAGGACCAGAACGGACAGTAAGAACGTTCCGTTCATGCTTTCTCTCCTTTATTGTTTCCGTCGGAACACGCCGTCTCCGACGCGCGGGCGCACTTCTCCCGCGCCGCTCTCAAAAGCGCGTCGATCTCGTCGAGTTCCGATTCGGTGACGCGTCCGGTGCTGATCAGCCCCGCCATCAGCGAAACGGGAGAGCAGTCGCTCAGGCGCTCGATCAGTCCGCGCGTTTCCATGGCGGCGTATTCCTCTTTCGAGACCTTCGGGGTGCAGTAGCGAAGCCGTTTTTCCGAGGTGATCCGGATCATTCCCTTCTCCTGCAGACGGGTCAGGATCGTCTGGAGCGTAGAGATATTCCACGCGTGCGTCCGGTTGACCTGCTCGAGCAGGACGACGGGACGGACGGGCTCCGGGATCTCCCACAACAGCAGCATGGTTTCATATTCCGCGGGCGATAATCTGGCGAATTCCATTTTCGGCGGTCCTCCATTTACATTTTGTCATTCCGGTTTCATTATACCATCCCGTTTACAATTTGTCAATTGCTTTATCCGAAAAACCCGATTTTTTACGCAAAAATGAAAACCGCCCGCAAATGCGGGCGATTACAAGTAAAAAACTGATTGGTTCCCTTTCGGTGATCTTGATCAGGCAGAGGGATCGGGCGAGCGTTATTCTTTTCCTTGTGTCTTGCGCGGATTCCGGGAAGAGAGCCAGATCAGAAGAACGCTGACGTCCGCCGGGTTGACGCCGCTGATGCGCGACGCCTGACCGACGTTCAGGGGCTTGATGCGGTTGAGTTTTTCCGCCGCCTCGAGCCGCAGCCCGCGGACGTCGCGGTAGTCGAGATCGGGCGGGAGGGGCTTGCTCTCCAGTTTCGAGAAGCGCTCGGCTTCCGCGATCTCGCGTTTGATGTAGCCGTCGTACTTGATCTCGGTCTGCACGGTCGTCGTGACGGCGGGATCGAGCGCGGGGCGGTCGGGGTCGAGCGGAGCGAGGTCGGGATAGGTCAATTCGGGTCGCCGGAGCAGATCCGAGAGCCGCGCGCCGCCCGCGATCGGGGAGGAGCCGAGCGAAACGAGGGTCTCGTTCACCTTGTCGGAGGGCGGGAGGATCACCGATTCGAGACGCGCTTTTTCGGTCTCGACGGTCTTCCGTTTTTCAAGGAATCGGCGGTAGCGCGTTTCGGAGAGCAGACCGACGCGATGTCCGATCGGGGAGAGCCGCACGTCGGCGTTGTCCTGCCGGAGCAGGAGCCGGTATTCCGAGCGCGAGGTCATCATACGGTAGGGCTCGTTCGTCCCTTTAGTCACGAGATCGTCGATCAGCGTGCCGATATAGGACGAGTCGCGGGAGAGGATCATCGGATCTTTTC
>JAEEGL016613657.1_pt1 | contig 13820 bp, 13 predicted proteins | sample 9134231 | NCBI WGS metagenome assembly JAEEGL01 (sample SAMN16246548, study PRJNA631951) | gut metagenome | biome: gut microbiome; feature: rumen; material: fiber-attached | host: Bos | place: Iran: Karaj | collected 2018-10 | reverse complement strand
TTTAAAGAAAACATACCTGGATCCCAACCAACTGAAACAATTGATAATTTTTTAGCATTTAATGCTGCCTCATCTACTGCTTTATAATGTTCAAAAGCATTTGCATGTGTATCAAATGAATCAATACAGTTAAAATATTGTGCTAAATATGGTGTTTGTGTAGGTAAATCAGTTGCTGAACCACCACATAATACCATAACATCAATTTCATCTTTATATTTTAATACATCATTTGCACTTATAACCTTTGCATCTAAAGTATCAATTTTTAAATCTTTAGGGTCTCTTCTAGTAAATACTGCAACTAATTTACAATCATTAGATAATTTAATTGCCTTCTCAACTCCACGACCTAAATTACCATATCCATATATACCAATTCTAATCATATAATTTTCCTTCTTTCTTTTTCCAAAAGTTAGTATACCACAACTTTTTATATTTGAAAAGATAGAAAACGAACAAAATAATACCTTTTTAACCTTTTTTTGAATTTTATTTTAAAATTGTTAAATATTTTAATTTTATGTCAAAATTTGCTAATTTAATAAAATTTATTACATATTTTCACATAATCTATAGTATAAAAGAAAATGATCATAGATTTATCAATTATTAAATAACATTCATAATCATAAAAAACACACATACCCAAATTAAAAAAAGACTTTATTTTAATAAAGCCTTTTTCCTATAATATAACCTAATCTAGATTATCTAATAAATCCTTATATTTAGAATCATTAGCATTCTTAATTGTAGCTTCCTTTTGAGATAAAGTAACCATTGTCTTAGTTCTATTAGCTAATGCTATAGTACCAGCACCAGATACACATCCCATAGGACATGCCATACCTTCAAGTAAATATCCATCAAATTTACCAGCCTTAGCCATTTGAAGCATCTTCTTACATTCAGCTAAGCCTTGAGCAGATTCAACTTTAACTTCTCTTGATGGATCAATTTTCTTAATTGCATTAACAACAGCTTGGGCAACACCACCTGCAACAGCAAATCCTCTACCATCAGCAGATGTTTCATTCTTTAATGGCTCTTCTTTGAATGAAGAGAAATCTACACCCTTAGCAGCAAACATACCCATTAATTCTTCAAATGTTAATACGAAATCAACATCTGATCTAACAGATTTTCTTGATGCCTCAAGCTTCTTAGAAGCACAAGGTCCAATAAATACAATTTTGCCTTCAGGGAATTTCTTTTTAACTAAACGAGCAGTTAATACCATTGGTGTTAAAGCCATTGATATATTTTCTTTAAATTCAGGGAAAGTCTTTTTAGCCATTGATGACCAAGATGGACAGCATGAAGTACCCATGAATTTTAATTTTGAAGGAACATTTTCTAAGAAGTCATGAGCTTCTTCAATTGTACATAGGTCAGCACCAATTGAAACCTCATAAACATCCTTAAAGCCTAATTGACCTAAAGCATCTTTAATTGTTTTTAAATTAACCTTAGGACCAAATTGACCAACAAATGCAGGAGCAACTAAAGCATAAACATCATATCCAGCCTTAATAGCTTGAATTGTTTGGAAAATTTGTGATTTATCAGCAATAGCACCAAATGGACAAGAAACTAAGCATTGACCACAAGAAACACATTTTTCATAATCAATTTTAGCTCTTCCGTATTCATCAGAACCGATTGCTCCAACACCACATGCTTTTTCACATGGTCTTTCTCTATGAACGATTGCCTTATATGGACATACATCATGACATCTTCCGCATTTAATACATAAATCTTGATTAATAATAGATTTTCCATTAATAATCTTTATAGCTTCCTTAGGACATACGTTCTTACAAGGATTAGCTAAACAACCAGCACAAACATCTGTTACATAATATGAATCAGTAGGACATGAATTACATGCGAAATCAATAACATTGATTAGTGGTGGTTCATAATATTTTTCTGTAATTGTAGCCTCTTCAATTCCTCTTGAAATAGGAATTTGATCATCTTGGCTTCTTCTATTTAAGCCTAAAGCAAGTCTAATTCTTTCACCAGCAATAGCACGCTCTAAGAATATAGAATCTCTATATACAGGTTGACCTCTAAATAATTTATATGGAATTTCATCAACTCTAGAATAATCCCCACCTTCATATCCTAGACGAGCAACTTCCTCAAATATTTTTCTTCTAATTTTAACTAATGAAGCATATGAATCTAACATAAAAGCACCCCCAGATCACAAGTTAGATTAGTTAATTTTTATTAAATTACTCTATTATTATACCACGAAAATAAAATTTAATTAAGAATAATTATTAAATAAGTTGTATATTACAACGCTTTCATTAGTTTTCAATAATATTTTTACTAATTAATAAAGAAAAAAGATGATTTTTGGAAAATCATCTTCTTAATTATTAATTTATACTCATATTAGGAACAAGTAAATATTTAGGTCCTTTATAATTTGAAAAAGTATCTATTTCTTTACTTAATCTTATTTTAGTAAAATCTTCTTTTAAATTTCCTGAAATTGAAAAGCCTGTAACTGGATAAGTTTTTAATCCATCGAAATAATAAGCTAATCTAATTTCTCCACCATAATAGCCTGAATAATCATCTAGTTGAGGAGATGAGAAAGTTACACAATAAATATATGGTTCCTTTTTCAAATCATCAAATGATTCTAATCCACCCTCAAGTTCAACTAAAGGAATACTTCCTGTTGGATTTTTCACTCCTAAATATTGACCAAATTGAGATGAACCATGAAGTGAAACAGCCTTACCTTCATCTATAATTTTAACTTCCTTTAAAATATTACCATCCATATCAAAAGGACAAGATGAAGGAAGTTCAGTAATAATAGGCTTTAAAGTTAAATTTAATTTAACATTATTATCCTTAGATAAATCCTCGCCAACTTCTAATACATTTGTATGCATAAATTTAGATGAATAGCTTAAATTTTTACTTAAATAATCACAAATATTTGAAATCATTTCAGCTCCAAATATTACATTGATATTTTTTAAATTCTTAGGAAGATTTATAGCTTTAGCTCTTGCTTTAGCATTTTCTAATAATTCATCTACCTTAGATGTAATTTCATTATAATCAACTAAGCCTCTTTCTAAGCTAAAATAGATTTCAACCTCTTCTTTTTCACCTTTCCAAGTTGGAATTATTTCAATGAATAAATCAGCAGATTTATAAGTATTATCTGCACCTTTTGAATTTACTAATCTTGTTTCAGTTTCATTTACAAATATTTCAGCTGAATTGATCCAACCATCCTTATACTTTTTAGATGCATAAATTGCATTTGCAACCTTTAAAGCAATTTCAGTTTTATTTTCTTTTAAAATATTTGAATTAGATTCACCTTTAGTTTTAACACCATTTGGTATTTCATAAGGCATATTTAATGATAATTCAGTTCTTGAAATAGCTTCTTTAATTTTATTTTCAATATCCGAATCAGTATAGCTTAATGAAATTCCACATTGAGCTATACCAAGCTTATCACCATACATTTTTGTTACAGCAACAGTATAATCAGTTATATCTACTAATCTATTAGTTTCAAGCTTATCTAATACATAATAAAGTTCAGCAGATGATTTTTTATTTTCAACAATTCTAAAACCATTAATATCATTAAATTTATTTAAAATATTTTTTATTCTTTCAATCATCCTAATTTCACTCTCGCTTTCAAATGTGGACCACCATCACAAACTCTAACCCATTCCTTATGACCTTTACCACAGTATCCTGCACCATCAAGTCTAAATTCATCTGATACCATAGAAATAGATTCTAAAACATCAGGTACATAGCCTGAAATTACAACAGGTGAAACAATATTTCCTGTAAATTTACCATCTTTAATTTCTAAGCCATATTCTGCAGTACATTGAATTTGCCAGTTCTTAGGATCTTCCATACCATTATTAGTTTCAGCTAAATAATAACCATACTTAATTGATTTAATCATATCTTCTAATTTAGAAGTACCTTTTTCAAAATAAGTATTAGTCATTCTAGTATAAGTTTTATGAGAATATGATTCTCTTCTTCCATTTCCAGTAGGAATTGTTTTTAATTCTAAAGCACTTAATGAATCAGAAATACCAGTTTGTAAAATACCATTTTTAATAATTAAAGTATCACTTGCTAAAATACCATCATCATCAAAGAAATATGAAGCTACATTTAAAGCTGCATTTGCACCATCATGCATATTTACTAAATCAGATGCAACTCTTTTATTTAAATAGCCCATAGATTTAGCTCTATTTTTGACAAACATATCCATTTCAACACCATGACCAAAAGCCTCGTGAGCAATTAATCCTGTAATTGATGGGTCTGTAATTACATCATAAACACCTGGCTTAATTGGTTTTGCATCTAAAAGCTTAATTGCATTTGATGAAACCTCATCAACATATGTAGAAAGCTTATTTAATGATTCTAAAGTATCAACTGAACCACTAACCTTTCTTGCCATCTTAGTATTTTCACCATTTGATGCTACTGCAACTACATATGAATTAGTCCAAGTATAATATTGGCTTAAACTCTTAGTATTATCTAAAAATATTTTAGATACTTCAATTCTATTAAATCTTACTATACCTTGAACAATAGGTTTTCCTTTTTGCTTTAAAGTATCACAAATTTGATTTAATCTATTAGAAATTTCATCTAATGTTAAAGGATTTGGATTTACTCTTTCAAAATCCTTTTCCATCTTTTCTCCCTTTAAACTTAAAACACTTACTCTTTCTTGTTTTAAATTTTCTAATTTAGCACATTCAATAACCTTTTTAGCTATATCTAAATAATTTGATTCATCTATATAGCTAAAAGCATACTCTGAATAACCCTTCCCATTAAAAACTTTCGCAACATATCCATATGAAACATCAGAATCTGTAATCATTTTATTTTGAAATGATGTATGAATAACAATTCCTTTATTTGCTTCACCTAATATAGATACATATTCAAAGCTTTTTAGTAGCTCATCTTTTAATAATAGACAAGCCTTTTTTGCTTTAATTAATACATTATCAAGCATATTTTAAAACTCCTTTTCTTATAATTTTTATTTAAATATTTTCTTCATCCTTAAAATGATTGAAAATATTTAAAGCTACATTTTTAGGCATCCCTGATTCAATTAAATCATCAATAGATGCATTTTTGATATTTTCTAAATTAACAAATTTTTTTAATAATAATTCTTTTCTTGATTTACCAAGTCCTTCAATTCCATCAAGTCTTGATGAAAAGAATCCTTTAGCCTTTGTTGATCTAAAGAAACTTATGGCAAAATCATGGACAGTTTGAGATATATCAGCTAAAAGTAAGAATACCTTACTATTTCTATCTATATTTATGAATCTTTCATTAAAAAATAATATAGTTGCCTTATGATGATCATCCTTTTGAATACCACAAACTGGTATATCTAGATTTAATGATGCCAATACATCAAGACAGGCATGAACTTGGATTTCTCCACCATCCATAACAATTAAATCAGGCATTTTTTCATCTTCCATCATTAATCTAAAATATCTTCTATAAACTACTTCCTTCATTGATTCATAATCATTAGGACCTTTAACAGTTTTTATATGATATTTTCTATATTCTTTAGGTTCCTTTTTACCATTTATATAGCATACCATTGCTGATACAGGATATTCACCAAATAAATTTGAGTTATCAAATGCCTCAATTCTTTCTGGTGCATCTATTCCTAAAAGCTCACCTAATTCTTCTATAGCATCAAGCTTTTTTAACACCTTATTTTTATAAACATTACGTTTATTTTCTAAATTAAATTTAGCATTATAAAGTGCCATATCAAGTAATTCTTTTTTCTTACCCATTTTAGTATCGATAATATCAATATCTAAAATTTCTTTTAATTCATCTATATTATCTAAGCCTACAATAGCTATTTCCTTAGGCTTAACATTTTCTTCATAATATTGATAAATATAGCTTAATGCCTCATTAGATGCATCAACTAATACATCTAATATCATTTGATGATTTTGAACTATATTTCCAAGTCTTGTAATAATTATATTAATTGATATTGAATCATCATCTATATAAACACCAATATAATCTCTATTAGTTAAATCATTAATAGATATCTTTTGCTTTAAAATTGTTTTATTAATAGATTCAATTAAATTTCTAATTTCTATTGCACGTTCAAATTCTAAATTATTTGAAGCATCCATCATATCTTGATTTAATTTATCTAATACATCTTTAGCATTACCATTTAAAAAGGCTGCAATTTTATTTTTATATTCTGTATAATCAATTTTTTCATGATTTATACATGGCCCTAAGCATTGATGCATATGATAATATAAGCATTCCTTTTTAGGAATATGATAACATTTCCTTAAAGGATATATTCTATTTAATAAATTAATTGTATTTCTAGCATCATATACAGATGGATATGGTCCAAAAAATCTAGCCTCACCTTTTTTTCTTTTGTTTCTTGTAACAATTAATCTTGGGTGAGTTTCATTAGTTAAGGCAACATAAGGATATGTTTTATCATCTGTAAGCATTATATTATATTTTGGATTATATTCTTTAATTAAATTAATTTCTAATACTAATGCTTCAAGTTCTGATGCGGTAATAATATATGAAAAATCTTCTATTTGGCTTACAAGCTTAGTAGTTTTTGCATTATGAGCTCCGTGAAAATAGCTTCTTACTCTATTTTTTAAATTTTTAGCTTTTCCAACATAAATAATCTTACCATCCTTATCTCTCATTTGATAAGAACCAGGTAAATCAGGAAGGAGATTTAATTTTTCTTTTATAGTATCATTCATTCTTATCTCCTCCAAATCTATCTTTAATTTTTTCAATTAAGTTAGGCATATTACCTTTTAATTCACCAATTTTAGATCTTAATTTAAAAGATGGATAATGAATATTTATATTAGATAGCTTTTTATATACCTTAGTATTTATTATATATTCTTTAGCCTTATTAACATTTTCAATTGTAATATCTTTAGCATTAGCATAAAGCTTTTCAAGCTTTTTAATGATAACAGAAAGCTTAACATGCTTAATTGTAGATATAATTGTATCAACAACTTGTATACTAAAAATTATAATAAACAACGTTAAATATAAAGCTTTATTTTCCATTATTAAAGAAACTAAATTAAAAATATTTGGATGTAATAAATATATAACTAAAACTACAAGACCTATAAACATTAATGAATTTCTTAGACAAATTCTTCCATTTAAATTCATAAATTTATCTGAATAATCCCACCATCTCATATGGAATATTAATTCCATAAAAAATGATGTTAAATATTCTAATCCACTAGTTAATAAGCCACCTAGTAATATTACTAAAAAAGGATTATCTCTTAAATTCCAAAGTAGCGCTATAACTATAATAGCTCCATATCCATAAATAGGTACTATAGGACCAAAAAGATACCCTCTATTTGTTATTTTTTTAGTTATTATCGCAACATAAACTACTTCACATATATATCCTAAAAAAGCATAAATTGTAAAATAGAAAAACCATGTTATAAAATCCTGCATAAAAACCTCTTAAAAAAAATAAAAAAGTGGGCAAGCCACTTTCATATTAAATATTTGTTAACTTCTTAAAAGTAACTTTAGTTTTTCCATCTAGAATTTCTTCTAAAGCTTGACCAACTGGCTTTACGCACTTAGGATCTTCTAAAGATGTATAACCATCTTCTTCTTCGATAATTCTTGCACGTCTTGCAGCTGCATAAGCTAATTTATATTTTGAATCAATAACATTTAATAGTTGATCCACTGAAGGATAACGCATTCCATCAACATTTTTTGACATAATAATCACTCCTTGACCACAAAGTATTATAACATAACAACTTAAAAAATACAATTATTGTTCGTCATCTTCTCCAATTAATTCATAATATTTATGAATTGAACGTAATGTTCTTGCATGTTCAGCTCTAATAATAGCTAAAATTCTATCTGCCGCATTATCAACATCATCATTAACAACAATATAATCATAATATTTAGCCTTTTTAAATTCTCTATTAGCCTTATTAACTCTTTGTTCGATAATTTCTTCAGATTCAGTACCTCTAGATCTTAATCTCTTATATAAATCCTCTTTTGAAGGTGGAACTAAGAAAATCATAACACAATCAGGAACCTTTTTCTTAACCTGTAAGGCACCTTCAACTTCGATTTCAAGTACGACTTCTTTACCATTATCAAGCTGTTCATTAACCTTATCTAAAGGAGTACCATAATAATTACCAACAAATTCTGCATGCTCTAAGAATTTGCCCTCTTCAATTCTTCTTTCAAATTCCTCTTTTGAAACGAAATAATAATCCTTACCATCAACCTCACCAGGTCTAATCTTTCTTGTAGTCATAGATACACTATATGTAAGATTGTGCTTAGGCATATTAAATAATGCTTTTCTAACAGTACCTTTACCAACTCCTGAAGGTCCTGAAATTACTATTAATAATCCGCGATCATTTAGTTTCATAAGTTTACTCCTTTAAAAAATTTTACTTAATATAATAAACTATTTATATTAAAAAAACAACTTAAAAATTCTTAATTTCATCAATTAATGCTTTTAAACTTCCTAAAGCTCTATTTAAATCATCAAAAACATTATCAGACATAAATAAAACATAGCTTAAATATAATAAGCCATCCTTAACAGATGCTTTAAAATATCTTGAATTATTATTAAAGGTATTTATTTTATCTAGATCTTTTAAATCTGATTTTTTTATATTTATAATTATAGGTAATTCATTTGAATTTTCATCTATTGATAAATAAGGATATAAAATAGTACTTTGGATTGGAAATTCAAATGATAAGATATTATCCTCAAGCTTATAACTAATTTCTGAATTCCTAAATGATTTAATTAAAACATCTGAAGTTTTCTTTTTACCAAATAGTCCCATAAATTTCCCACCTTTTAATCTATTTTATCATAAACTGATAGAAAAAGGTATTAAAAAATGTTATATTAACATTTGGTGATTGAAATGTTTGATGGAATTTTTTTAAATAAGATGCTTCAAGAACTAAATATTTTAAAAACTGGACGCATTAATAAAATTAATGAATCTGGTGATACTGACTTTATAATTACGATTAGAGCTAACTATAATAATTATAATTTATTAATTTCAGCATCATCAAATTATTCAAGATGCCATCTAACAGAAAAAAATTATGATTTTCCTTTAACACCTAAAAGCTTTACAATGCTTTTAAGAAAGCATATTAATGGATTTTTTATTAAGGATATTACTACTTTTTCATCTGATAGAGTATTAATATTTACTTTAGATGGATTTGATGAATTAGCATATAAAAAAGAGTATTTTTTAATTGCTGAAATAATGGGTAGATATTCAAATATTATATTAACAGATTCAAATTATGAAATAATTGATTCTTTAAAGCATGATGGTGTAGGAGAATATAATAGAACAATTCTTCCTCACGCAACATATGTTTTTCCTGAAACAAATAAATTAAATCCTTTTGATTATAATTTAGATGAATTAACAGAAATTATAAATTCTAAAAAATTAGAAACTCCAAAGGATTATATGGATACATTTAATGGTGTATCTTATTCTATTGCTGAGCCTATATTTAAAAATGATAATCATATTTTAAATTTTTATGAAGCACTACATTCTAATATAATGCCATCTTCTTTTATAAATTTTAAAAATAAAAAAGATTTTTATTATATTCCATTTGATAATGAAATAATAAATAAATATGATTCATTATCTAAATTATTAGATGATTTTTATTATCAAGAGGACTTAAATGCTAAAATAAAGCTTAAGACTAATGATTTATCATCATTTATTAACAAAGAGATTAAAAAGCTTGAAAACAAGCTTATAAAGCTTAAAAAGGAATTAAATAATTCAAATGAATTAGATACATATAAATTATATGGTGAGCTTTTACTATCTTGTCCTAATTTAAAGGATAAAGAAAAAAATGTTAAAGTATTAAATTATTATACTAATGAAGAAATTAATATACCTTTAGATATTAAATATACTATTTTAGAAAATTCAAATAGATATTATAAAAAATATCAAAAATCTAAAAATGCTATAACATTTATTAATGAACAAATTGAAAAATGTGAAAATGAAATAACTTATTTTAAATCTTTATCATTCCAAATAAGTATTTCAAATATTAATGATGCTTTAGAAATAAAAGAGGAATTAATAAATAATAAATATTTATTTGATAAAGAAAATAAAAATAAGAAAAAGCTTAAACCAAAGCTTTTAACATATGATTATAATGGTACATTTATTTCAGTTGGTAAAAACAATGTTCAAAATGATTATCTAACTCATAAGCTTGCAAAGCCTAATGAATTATGGTTTCATGTTAAGGATGCACCAGGATCACATGTTGTATTACATAAAACAGAAGATATTACAGAAGATGAAATAAGAATATCAGCATTAATTGCTGCATATTATTCTACCTTAGGAGATTCTTCTTCTGTTCCTGTAGATTATACTAAAATTAAAAACCTTAAAAAGGTTCCTAAAATAAAAGGATCATTTGTTACAATGACACATCAAAAAACAATATATATTGATCCTCTTAAAAATATAATAGATTCATTGAAGGTGAAAAAATAATGAATGAATATAAAAAATTTGGTTATTATTATGATGAAGTAATGGGTAAATTAAATTATGATTTATGGTTAGAATTTATAGAACCATATCTAAAGCCTAATGATAAAATCTTAGATTTAGCCTGCGGTACTGCAACTTTAGTTACAATGCTTAAAATGAAAGGCTATGATGCTGAAGGCTTAGATTTATCTGAATCAATTTTAGAAATAGCTAAAGAAAAACAAAAGGTTAATCATTTAAATTTTAATTTATATCATGATGATATGACTAATTTTAAAATAGATAAAAAATATGATATGATTACATGCTTTTTTGATTCAATTAATTTCTTAAGTGATAAATCTAAAATAAAACAATTATTTAAATCAGTAAAAAATCATTTAAATCCTAATGGATATTTTATTTGTGATATATTTTCTAAAGAATTATTAAAAGAATATGAAAATAATGATTTAGATGAAGATTATGTTACTTTTAGATTAAAATGGACTACTAAAAAAACAAATCCAACAACAATTAAGCATACAATTAAAATAATTGAAGATGACGAAGAAATTGTTGAAACATATAATGAATATTATTATGATATAAAAGACTTATTAAATAATGATTTTAATTTAATTAAAATAGCAGGAGATTTTAATGATGATTTAATGCCTGAAGATGAAAGAATATTATTAATATTTAAATTAAAATAAAGTAAAAAGATGCCAAAATTGTAAATACAATTAAGGCATCATTTTTTTATTTTAAAAAGACTTTTCCATCTTCAATTTTTTCAACTATTGCCGCTGATTCTACTTTTATTCCTTCTGCTTCTAATCTCTTTCTTCCACCTTGGAATCCTTTTTCAACTACAATACCTACACCTAAAACTTGCGCATTAGCTTGCTTACATAAATCAATTAAACCTAAAGCTGAATTACCTTCAGCTAAAAAGTCATCAATTATAACAACCTTATCATCGCTTGTTAAAAATCTTTTATCTACAGAAACTAAATTAACATTTCCATGTGTAAATGATTCAACGTAAGTTCTATAAATATTTTTTTCATCTAATGTTTTAGATGTATTCTTTTTTGCAAAAACACAAGGTACATACCCTAAATGAGTAGCAACTGATACACCAAATGCTATACCTGACGCTTCTATTGTTAATACCTTTGTGGCATTAGGAAATTTACTTGCTAAATATCTTCCTATTTCATCTAATAGCTTTGTATCTATTTGATGATTAATAAATGAATCTACCTTTAATATATTTTTTCCTATAGCTTTGCTATCATTTATTATTACATCTTTTAATTCTTGCATAATTTAAGCTCCTTTATTAAATTCTTTCTAATTCAGCATAAACATATCTAAATGTTTCAATAAAAACCTCTAAAGAAGGAATTTTACCATTTCTTTTAATTTCTTCTAAAACTAAATTAGAATCATTATCTAAAGCCTCAGAACCAATATTTAATGCATATGATTTAATTGAATTTATATAATTATAAACTCCATCAATATCATTTTCAGCAACTAAATTAGTTATTTTTTCTACTCCATTTTTATAACGAGTTAAAAAATTAGTTTTAAATTTTAAAAATAATTTATCTGAATTTGCTAAATTTCTTAAGGCTGTATTTTTATCTACATAGCTCATATGATAATTCACCATCCTTGTTATTAGTTAAATGAGTATCATAAAATTCTTTTATAGCTTTAATTAAATCATCTAAATCATATGCACCAGCTGTTTCAAAAGATGAATGCATTGCAAGTTGTGCAAGACCAATATCAACTGAAGGAATTGATACTAATCCTAATGATATAGCACCTAATGTTGAACCGCCAGGTACATCTGATCTATTGGTATTATCTTGATATTTAGCACAAGCATTTTTGCATATTTCTTTAAAATAAGAGCTTGATAATGCATCAGTTGTATAAGAACCTCTTGCAGCATTTTTAATTACAATTCCAGAATTTAAATATGATGCGTTTGTAGGATCATATTTAGATGGATAATTAGGATGATATCCTTGAGCATTATCAGCTGAAACAATAAATGAATTAGCTAAAGCTATTTTATGCTCTTCTAAATTTAAGCCTAAATCATATGAGATTCTTTCTAATGCATCCTTTAATAATGTTGAACCTGCACCATCTCTAGTTCTAGATCCTATTTCTTCTGAATCAAATAAAGCTAAAACATTAATAGATTTATTATTTTTAGAATCAATTAACGCTTTAGTAAGTGCATATGAGCATTCTAAATTATCAATTTGTGGTGCCATAATAAAATCATTATTAATTCCTGCTAAATAGCCTCTTTCAAGTAAGCTTAAGAATAAATCATATGATAAAATATTATTTTTTTCAATTTTTAGTTTTTTAGCTATTTCATCTAATAAATTAACATCAATATTTTCTTTATCTCCAATTAAAGGAATTAAATCAATTTGAGGATTTAATGCTACTCCTTTATTAACCTCTCTATTATAATGGATTGGCAAATTAGGAATTAAAGCAACTGCTCTATCAAAAGAAAATAATTTAGAGACTATTTTATTATCCTCTTTTACAAATACTCTTCCTGCAATATCTAAGCCTCTATCCATCCATGTATTATAAATTGGGCCACCATATACTTCTGTATTTAATCTATTGTATCTTTTTTCATCTAATTTAAAATTAGGCTTTAATTTAAATGTAGGTGAATCTAGATGAGCAGCTGTAATATTATAGCTTAATTCATTTAAATTCGAAGGAATAGTAAATGCTAAAATTGAAGCATTATTTCTTGAAATAAAATATTTACCTTCCTTTAAATTCCATTTTTCATTTTCTGATAATTTAATAAATCCATTATCAATTAATATCTTTTCAATATTAAAACATGCATGAAATGCAGTTTTAGAATCATTTAAAAATTTTAAAAAATCATTTACAAATTTCATATTAATACCTCTTTATAATAATATTATATTATTATTTTTTAAAAATTCTACCAAAAAATAAAAAGTAATAATATGATTTCATACTATTACTTTTATTTTAATTAAGCTTCTTTTTGACCGT
>JAEEGL016378752.1_pt1 | contig 13820 bp, 16 predicted proteins | sample 9134231 | NCBI WGS metagenome assembly JAEEGL01 (sample SAMN16246548, study PRJNA631951) | gut metagenome | biome: gut microbiome; feature: rumen; material: fiber-attached | host: Bos | place: Iran: Karaj | collected 2018-10 | reverse complement strand
TTTCCATATATACCTCCAACTTGGTTTGTATTATATCACAAGAAAAAAAGAACACAAAGTGTTCTAACTTAATATTACCATTATGATTTTTTACCGGCATTTTATTTTCTTTTACAATCTTTTATCTACTTGCTCTTTTTACAAGTTTTGGCTCTTTAATTACATTATAAAGGTCAGTAATAGATTTAGTTTCAAGAATTTTGTCAAAGATTTCTTTACTTGTATAAACTCTTACATAATTACCAGGATACTCTACTTTTTCTTCAAGTTTAGTACCTGCCTTAAAACTAACAACATACTTTTTTAACGCTTGAAAGCAAAAAGCCATTACTATTAAGTCTTCCTTATCAACCATACAAATAAACCGTATCCATTCATGAGCTACATCCATAGGCATATCATTTAACACACAACCATTTTGATTTTTAAAATAATTAAAAAAATCATTCAATATACTATAAACATCAATATAAACATCATCATTAAAATTCACTATAATCCCCCCAAAAGAATGAGAATATTATAGCAAAAAAAAAGATAGAAATCAATTTTTTCTATCCTATTTTTTCCATAATTTCTTTAGCTGCCTTTTTGCCAGCCTCCATTGCTAAAATAACAGTAGCTGCTCCAGTAACAGCATCACCACCAGCATAGACATTATCCAAAGATGTTTTACTACCATCAACAACAATTAAGCCTCTATCACTTAATTCAATATTACTCATTTTTAGTGCTTCATGATTTGGACTAGTTCCTAAAGCCATTACTACCATATCACATTCTACAGTATGAAGAGAATCTTTCTTTTCCACTACTTGTCTTCTTCCATCTTCTCCAGCTTCACTAAGTTCCATCTCAACAACTTCCATACCAATAACATTATTGGCATCATCAGTTAAAATCTTAACCGGATTCTTCAATAAGTCAAAGACAATTCCTTCATCTTTAGCATGTTCAACTTCCATCAACCGAGCAGGTAATTCTTCCATACTTCTACGATACATAATATGAGCATCTACTCCCAAACGTTTTAATGAACGAACCGCATCCATTGCCACATTACCTCCACCAATTACATAAGCTGTTTTAACCTTTTTAATTGGTGTTTTACTATCATCTTTATAAGCACCCATTAAGTTAATTCTAGTTAATATTTCATTGGCACTGAATACCTGATTAGCATTTTCTCCTTCAATTCCCATAAATTTAGGAAGTCCAGCACCTGTTCCTAAAAATATAGCATCATATTCTTTCTGTAAATCAGGAATAGTTAAAGCGTTACCAATTGGTACATCACAAAGAACTTCTACTCCCAATTTTTTCAAACTATCTACTTCTTTTTGAACAATTGATTTTGGTAAACGAAATTCTGGAATACCATAAGTCAAAACTCCACCAGCTTTATGTAGCACTTCATAAACTGTTACATCATACCCAGCTTTTGCTAAATCTCCAGCACATGTAAGTCCTGCTGGTCCACTACCTACAATAGCAACTTTTTTGCCATTCTTTTTCTTCACAATTTCTGCTGAAAAATCATTTATAAGAGCTTGATCAGCCACATATCTCTCCAAAGATCCAATAGAAATAGCTTCACCCTTTAAACCTTTTACACACATAGCCTCACATTGCTTTTCTTGTGGACAAACTCTTCCACAAACAGCTGGTAATGAAGAAGAACGAGAAATAATCTCATAAGCTTCTTTTAAATTACCTTCTTTAATAGCATTAATAAAATTAGGAATTTCAATACTAACAGGGCATCCAGTCATGCATCGAGGATTTTTACATTGCAAACATCTTGAAGCTTCTTGTAACGCCTCTTCATCATTAAAACCAAACTCTACTTCTTGAAAGTTTTTCACACGTTCACTTGCTTCTTGTAGTCTACCTTTAACTTTTTGATCATTCATGTACTTCCCCTCCTAATCTTTTCTTCATCATTTCCCATTTTTCAGCTTCTTCTTCTTTATAAATATTCATTCTTTTTAAAGCTAAATCAAAATCTACTAAAAATCCATCAAATTCAGGTCCATGTATACAAGCAAATTTTGGTTTCCCATCTACTTCACAACGACATGCTCCACACATTCCACTACCATCTACCATTAATGGATTCATACTAACAATAGTTTTAACACCATACTTTTTAGTAACTCCAACTACGTTTTTCATCATTATAACCGGGCCAATAGCAACCACTATATCATAATCATTAATATGCTTTTCTAATAAATCTGTAACAAAACCTTTTGTTCCAAAAGACCCATCATCAGTAGCATATCTTATTTTATGAACTACTTTTTCAATCTTATCACGAATTAATAATAATTCAACATTCCTAGAACCATAAATAACATCAACATCAAAACCATGTTCATGTAAATATTTAACTTGAGGATAAACCGGAGCAATTCCAACACCACCAGCCACATAACATATTCTTTTTCCTTTGAATTCTTCTGGATTAGCACAGATTTCATTTCCATTTCCTAATGGTCCAACTACTCCAAATATTTCTTTATCCATTGTTGTAAGTTCTTCTGTTGATGCTCCAATCACTTGATAAATAAGAGTAAGTGTACCTTTTTTAGTATCATAATCATAAATTGTAAGAGGAATTCTCTCACTATCCTCCTTGGCCATAACAATTACAAATTGCCCAGGAATACATTTTTCTACTACTAAAGGAGCCTCCACCATCATTTCAAATGAATTTGAACTTATTCTTTTATTATATAAAACTTTATACATAATATCACCTAACCTATCCTTTCTTTTTTATTTTTTCAACTAAATTTTTAAGCATACTATTAATTTTAATAAAATAACCTTGATCTACATTAAAAACAAAATATAATATACCTAATACAACATCCCAAAAATCTAAAGTAATTACAATTGCTACACTAGCAGCTACCCCCATATATTTTGCCGTCGGATTTTTCTTTTGATACCCAATTATCGTAAAAACTAATAAAACAGTTTGAATAAAACAAAAAATAATATCTGTAAAATGACTAGCATTTAAAATAGCTTGTTTCTGAAATAAAGGTATCTTAATTAAAATCGCCAAAACAAGCACAGCAATCGACACAACCGTAGCTGTCTTAACAAATACTGGATCAGCAAAATCATTTTTGAACTCTAACAAAGGTCCTGCATCAACAGGTTCTTTCTTTGATTTTTCTTCTTGTACTTGTTCTGCCACAAAACCAGTTATTTCATTTTCATTTATTTTTAAAATTGGCTCCCATTTAGTTCCAACGCCTTCAAATAAAATACCACAATATACTTCTAAACTAGTTTGATTAAGAAAAGAACGAATACTAGGTGTATATCTTCTAGCAGCTTTTATAACCTCATCATCATAACTATAATTAGATCCCTTAAAGAAAACTATTTTACCATCTATAACATATCCTCTAATAATATTATCAAATAAATTAGGGTCTAACCCTAACGATAAATACCATTCTCTATGATCTCTAGAATCATTTTGTAAATACTTTACTTCATTCCCTATTACCATAAATAGTACTCTAGTATTCATATTCTCACCTACTATCATTATACAAAAAAAACAAGAGTATTTCTACCCTTATTTCTTATTTCCAATTCTAGAAAACGGAAAAATTGTCAATTTTGTCTTTCCTAGTATCTTACTCTTCTTAAAAGATCCAAAAAAGCGACTATCTAAAGAATGCAATCGGTTATCTCCTAAAACAAAATATGAGTTTTTAGGAACACTTATCTTAAAATCATCTGTTTCTCCATTTCCATATGAATCTTTTACTTTTTTACCATTTACATATAATTGATCATTCTTATATTCTATCTTTTCACCAGGTAAACCAATAATTCTTTTAATTAAGTATTCATCACCTTCATCAACAACAACAATATCAAACCTTTTAATATCATTAAAACGATATCTTATAATATTTAATATCATAATATCTCCATTATATAAGGTATCTCTCATACTATCACCATTAACTTTAACAGGTGTAACAACATACTTCTTAATAAGAATTACCAAAATAAGAACAATTATGTAAGGAACATATTCCTTTATAAATTTAACAACTATATTATTTGTACCACTCATAAGCCACCATACAAAAAAATAAGGCATTGGCCTTATTATTTTTGTCCTCTTTCTTTAATACGGTATCCGCCAATCATACCTCTTAAGAATGTAAGTTTAGCTCTTCTTACTTTTCCTCTACGTACAACTGTGATTCCAGCAACTTTTGGAGAATGAATTGGAAAAGTTCTTTCAACACCGACACCACTAGACATTTTACGAACAGTAAAAGTCTCAGACACACTTCGACCACGGCGAGCAACTACTACACCTTCGAAAGCTTGAATACGTTCTCTTTTACCTTCAATAATTTTAACATCTACACGAACCGTATCTCCAACACGAAATTCAGGGATATTAGGATTAATTTGTTTCTTATTAATCATGTCTATAATATTCATTTCTAAGCTCCTCTCTATATATATTTTTCAAATGATCATAATCATAAAGACAAGCGGATCATTCCACTAGACGTATAAAATTATATCACATTATCGAAAAAAAGCAAGAAAATCCACAAAAAAATCTGTTAAAAAACAGACTTTAATTTAAAAATTTACGTAATTCTTTCAACTAATCGCTTACTAAAGAAGACAAATCAGCTGTTATGGATTGATCTGCAAAACTAGTAAATACACAATATCCAAATACTCCAACCAACAATACAACAAGTACTACTAATAAACTAAAATTTTTAGAATTTGAACTTTCCATAAATCAAACCTCCCTACAAATCAGCTTCTTTTAAAATATATTTAAATAATTTATCATCATCTTCTACCATAAATTCACTTTTAACATCATTAACTTTAGAATAAATAATAGGTTTTTGTAAAGCCTCTCTAGCATCTAACAATTCTTCAAAACTATCCACTTTAATAACTGTCTTTTTATCAGCAGACTCATAACCATTTCTAGCTATTACAATTAGTCTATCATAATCTCTTAATATTTGTGCTAACTTTTGTTCATACTTACTCTTAGAATTAGTAACTAGCAACACAAGTCTAGTAGTATGATAAATCAAAATAATACAAACTAATATCAAAATAGACGCTACTACAGCACAAAATGTATTAGAATCATTCCACGAATCTTCTTTTATCTCAATAAATCTATTTAAATTTGTAACAACATTTCTTTTTATAGAATAAGTTTGTTCACCTAAAGGTAATACTAATGAAGAAACTTTTCTAGTTTCATTTTCTTCATCTAAATATAATATAATTTCAACATTAGCTGAAGAATTCAAAGAATAACGAGTCTGATAATCTAGCACATTCTCATTATATCTAGCATAATCTATCTTTAATACATTATTCAAAAACATATTATGATCTTTATTAGATATTTCATTCTTTTCCACTAAAACTTCTTCATTCTTATACAATACCTTATCTATATTATCTTTATCAAATATCTTTGTAACCGCAACTATATGATAATACAATGGATACTTTATATTATCAGAAAAATCAATATTATATTCAAAATTAGCATTTACAAAATCAGTTAAAGATGAAACATACTCCATTCCCTCTTCTAAACAAGATTCCTCATAATATTCATTTTGATTTAAACATACCTTATAATGAATATTACTATACTCATCAAAAGATACCCTTTTAGTCTTATAATAATTTAAAGCATTTAAAAATAAGTAGCAAGACAATAAAAACAATATCACAATCGCAACAATCATAGTTATAATTCGAGCTTCAAAACTAAAATGAATCTTTTTAAAATCAAAAATATTATTTACTTTAGTTTTTAAATCTATGTTATTTTCTGATAATTGAACAACTTCTTCACTGTTAGTATTCTCTTTTACTTCTTCTAATTCAACTTTATCTTTAATAGGAGTCTCATCAATTTGATTATGATTATCTTCTACTGGTTTATTAAGATCTTCATACTTAACAAATTTAAACTTCTCCTTTTTAGTTTTCTTTTCACCATTAGTATCCATATCTTCACCATCCATCATATACAACAAATAGTTAACGAACCAACCCATAATATTAAAAGCAATTTCCATTACCCTAATACAGGAAAAGTATAACATACTTTTATTAAAAAAAAAACCTTTTCAAAAAAATAATATTACTTTTTTGAAAAGATTAAATCAATATCCAAATTCTCGATAACAACTGGATTCTTTAGTTTTTTATCAGTATCAGATGGATATTCAACAATTAAATGTAAAAGCAAAGAAGTATTCTTTTTTATTACAACATTTTTTTTCAATTTTGTTCCATCTTCATTTAACAATTCATATACTAAATTATCGCAAACTAATTCTTCATCTTCTTCCTTCTTACTAGAGCATTTTGGAATACTCATCACAATATCTTTAAGACGAGCATCTTGGGTTCCATCATTAACTACTCTAAATTGATAAGTTACTGAATCACCAGCATTATTAATAGTTACTGAATGTTTTTGAACAACAGTATTAGAAAAAATAGGTAATGTATATTCAGCTTTTCCAACTACACTAGCAGATAAATCAACAAAGTGAATATCCCAACTATCTAACTCTTCTTCATCTACTAAATCATTTTTAATAGATCCCTTATACATAAAGAAAACAACCACAGCAATAACCCCTATAGCAAAAACTAAAAACAAACCACCATTACGATTCTTTTTTCTCATAACATCACCATCTTAATTATAACATACTAATATCAAAACTACCTACTTCGTCTCTCAGCATTTTGAAATTCATAGTAAGAATTACGTATCTCAATCAAACGAATAGTTGCCTCATTCTGAAGTGCTGACAAATGTTTTGACATAAGTTCTAACTCTTTTTGAGCTAAAAACTTACGATACTTGTTTTTAATTTCTAATCGAAACTTCTCAATCTGATTAAGAGCCTCTCTATAACTTGCTCCATCATCATCATCTTCTACTAGTAAATCAGCTAATTGACGAATCAACTTTTCATATTTTTTTAATACTTTATTACTAACAATAGGATAAGCAATATATTTATTTAATAAACATAAATCTCTAATAGTTGTATTGCCAATACGAAACATCTTATTTTTAGAAGGCATAATAAAACCATCTAAGTCAACTAATTCCGTCTTGTCAATCATTTTTCCCTTATTAACATATTTAGTACTTGAAATTGAATACATATCATCACCTACTTATTCAATAAATCTGGCCTATTCTTCTTCGTTATTCGAAGACTTTCTTGATTACGAAATTCTTGTATTTTTTTATGATCACCAGATAATAATACTTCAGGAACTTCCATACCTTCATAAACCCTAGGTTTAGTATAGGTTGGATAATCTAGCAATTGATTATGAAATGAATCTTGGATATGTGACTCTTCTTCTATTACCCCTGGTAATAATCGAATAATCGAATCAACTAATACCATAGCAGGTATTTCTCCACCAGTTAAAACATAATCTCCTATACTTAATTCCATATCACAAATACTTTTAATTCTCTCATCAAAGCCCTCATAATGGCCACAAATAAATATTAAATGTTTCTCATTACTTAAAGAGTAAGCTATATCTTGTTTATAAGGAATTCCTCCTGGAGTTAATAAAATAACCTTACTTTCAGCAGTTCTGATACTTCTAATACAATCAAAAATTGGCTGACAAGTAAGAACCATACCAGCTCCTCCACCATAAGGAGTATCATCAACCTTATGATGAGGATCCAAAGAATAATCACGAAAATTATATAATTTAATATCAACTTTTCCCATTTCTCTTGCTCTTTTAATAATAGATTCTTCAAATACCCCATCAAACATACTAGGAAATAATGTCAATATATCTATTTTCATAAAACCACCTATTTCATTCCATCAATTAAATCAACTACTAATTGTCTTTTAGCTTTAGAAATATCCACAATCATTGGAGAATTAAAAGGAATAAGAACTTCATGATCAAATTGTACTCGAATAATTTTATTAGTAGCACTTGCCATAAAAATTTCCTTTATTATTCCCCTTTTTCCATCTTTTGTCAATACTTCATAGTGAATTAAATCCTCATCCAATATTTCACGAGAATCCAACTTCAAAGATTCCTTGTCTATAAAAACTTCTTGTTTTAATAAAAACATAACATCATTTATATTATTAAAACCCTCAAAAGTTACCATATCATATTGTTTATGAACACGATAACTAGTAATAACATATGGCTTATTTTTAACCCATAAGGTATTTCCCACCAAAAAGGCTTTATTTTTAAATGAAAAAGAACTAATAATTCTAATTTCACCTTTTATACCATGCGTAGATACAATTTTACCTACAGAAATTAAATCCATTTTATCTCCCCAATTCATATAACAAAATACTACATGCAACTCCGACATTTAAACTTTCCACTTGGTTTTTCATAGGAATATAAAAATTATAATCACATAACTCTTGAATATTTGGTCTAATTCCATTTCCTTCATTTCCCATAATCAAACAATACTTTTGTAGTTTACTCTTATCAAAAGAATAAAGATCATCACCACTAGTAACATCCGTACCACAAATTATATATCCTTGTTTTTTTAATGAAACAATCATATCATCCGCAACTACCGAAACTATAGGAATATGACAATATAATCCTTGTGTAGCCCTTAAAACCTTAGAATTATATAAATCAACTGTATTCTCAGATAACAAAATCATATCTACCCCAAAAGCAACAGCACTACGTATAATAGTACCTAAATTACCTGGATCCTGTATTTCATCTAAGAGTAATAAATGATTTCCTTCAATTTTATCATAGTTTTTCTTTTTACAAACACCAATAATACTAGTTGGAGTATCAGTAGTAGATAATCTTTTCATAATTGTCTCGTTAACAATTGTAACAGGAACATCAAATAAAGCATCCGAATCAAGTTGAATGACCTCCAATAAAACTCCCGCTTTAAAAGCCTCTTCTACCAAATGAAATCCTTCAACATAATACATATTTTCCAAATCACGATATTTCTTTTTTTGTAACTTAAGTAATTTTTTTATTTTTTCATTTTCTAAACTTGTAATAAACATTAAAACTCTTTCATCTCTTCTCTATATCTTTTATAATTAGGCATATTTTCTCCTACTAACTTCCAAAAAGCTGAAGAATGATCACCATGAATTAAATGACTCATCTCATGAATAATAACATAGTCTAAGTAAGAAACATCTCTCTTAATTAATTCCAAATTCAAAGTTATTTCATGAGTTCTGATATTACAAACACCCCATCTACTAGTCATCTTACGTATTTTTAAAGATGGATATGGAATTTTCTTACTAAAATTATCATAATTATAATTCAATCTTTCTAAAAATAGTTGTTTAGCTTGCTTCTTATACCATTTATAAATATCAAAATCATGTGAAAGGTAAACCTTATCATCTGAAAAAGTAATTCCTTTTTGATCACAATAAACGACAACATATTGTTTTCCTAAATAGAAAAAACCCTGATTATTATGAATTTTTGTTTCCTGAAAATCAATCATTCGGCAAATTCTATCATAGTTATCTCTAACTAACTTTTCAATTGAATAATTACTCGTTAAGAAACCCGTTGTAACAGTAACATTTAAATCTTTTTTTACTCGTATATAAGTATTTTTCTGGCCTCTTTTCTTTTCAATAACAATATCATAATCTTTTCCATTATACGTAAGTTGCATAGTACCACCAACATTATTTTACAATAAATAAAACAAAAAGACTAGAGAAAATCTCTAGTCACTTTCTTTATTTTTGAATTGGTTCATAAACAGTACCAGCAAACCATACTTCTCCAGTTGCTTTATCTCTAATAATATACATATATGGTTTATTAAAGCTTATGTCAATATCTTTAACAGGTACTTTAAATAAATGTTCGAAAGCTGGTCCAGAAGCCGCACCAAAACCAGACATTGCAGTAGCAGCAGCAGCTTTAATTCCATCATTAGAAAATTCAATATTAGCTTTATGAATAGCCTTGTCAATAAAAGCTCCTTTAGAACCAGTTATATTAGATAAATCAGCTTTCTCAGCATCAAATATATCTTCAATTCCTAATGCTTTTAAATCTTCTTTTAATTTTAATTCATAATCAAATTTAAAGAATGGAATATAGCCTCTAATTCTAGTTACATATCCTTCTTCAAAATTATCAATATTAACTTCTTTTAATCCATTAATAATTTTATTAAGACTATCTTTACTAGCATTACTAATAAAATCTGCTAATTTATCATTTTTTGGCATAATACCTATATATTGTAATGTAGTATCATCATATGCTTGCAAGTCTTTAGCAAACTCTTTAACATTATCATCTTCATAATATAAGAAATCAGTTGAAGTAGCTGCTTTACCGTAGTTTTCCTTTAATTCATCAATAAAACCACCTATAAACTCATCAAATGGCTTATCATCTTTTCCATAATCAGTTTTTAGCCACTCTTCATATTCTGGTTTTATAATGTCTTTAATTTTATCTTCACCTAAGTCTTTAATAATATCATACTTATTAAAATCTGCTAAAACATCTCCACCTTTTATACCTTCTTTTCCATTAAATTCATGTTTTCTAGAAGTATCACCATAAAATTGCTCATCAGAATCATATGGATATTCAGTCACATTATAATTCATCGTACTATCATCATCCAATTTTTCATGTAAATAACGGATGCTATAATAATAATCATTTAAACATGGTATTTTATGTCCAATAGTACAATGAATTTGATTATTCCAATTCATATCAATAGCTAATGCATTTATTAAAAAGAAATCATTTTGACTAGCATCATCAACTAAATTATTAATCAAATTAAATGTTTTATTACTAACCCAATTATTAATATTATCTGGGCTAGTAAATTCATCATATATTACCTCAGCATTATACTTATCAGACAAAACTGAAGTATATTCACTACTAACACTATCTTTAAAAGTATTTCTAATAAACATAGCATTCGCAAAACTCATATGATCATTATTAGGATATTTTTTAGCTTTATAATCACCAATAATATCATCAATTTGTTTTTTTGAATTATCTTTTGTACCTTCACCTAACATCTCTAAAGCATATTTAATTGATAAAGGACTATATACTTTATTCTTTTCTTCATTCTCAAGCTTTAAAAAATATAGATCAAAATTTTCCAATGAATTACTCATCAAACGATACTCAGAATAAACATCTTTCGCATCTTGACTAGTCTTAGTAGAACTAGCTGGCTTTGTCTTAATCATTGATGGTACAAATATCGCTAGAAAACATACAACTACACCAACCAATATTATTGGTATAATAACAGGAAATTTTTTCTTTTTTTCAGGTTCTTCAGAAAGTACCTCAACAGGTTCAGTATTACTGCTAATGACAGACTCATCAACAGAAGTAGATTGAGTTGTATCAACTACTTGTTCATTATTATCATTCATAAATAATACCTCCTATGCTAATCCACTAGAAACAAATACATAATTACCATCTTCAAGTTTATAAGTTACTAAATATGTGCTACCCTTTTCATATGGCACTAACGAATATTCATTAACATTACCATCTAATAATTTAGTATGATTATAATCTGCATAGAAAGATGAATTGTCATCACCAAATACAACCCTTACAGTAATTTTTAATAATCCGTCTTCTTCAACAGCTTTAGTAACTAAATAATGAGTACCTACAGGTCCACAAGTCCAACCACATGCTGTTTCTTGTTTTTTAAATGTTTGACTAGCTGAATCATAATTAAATAAAGGACAAGTTCCTCCCTTATAATCAACAGATGTAGGTTCAAAAACATAATCCTTACCTAAATATTTATGAACTTCTTTTTGAAAATCATCTAAAGATATAGCCTCATCATTCCAGTGATTCTTTTGAACCATATGATAAGCCTGTAGATTTGTAACATCTTTAGCCTCAACTTTATTATTATTCATAAATGCCTCAATACCAGTCCCACAACCAGGTATACTAAATAATGTATCTAATAAACCTGAAATCTTTTCATCTACAGTTTCATAAACATTCATTGTAGAACTATTTTGTTTTTCTGACTTCTCCTCAACTTTTTGTGATACTGTTTTCATTGTTGCCTTACTAACACGAACCCCACCTAATGCATATCCAAAGCAAGTAAATACAATTAGTAATAATATTACCATTACCGTAACCAAAACCCAACTATTATTTTTCTCTTTCTTTTCCATCATTTCACTCTCCTTACTCTTTCATAATACCATAATAAAAAAAAGAAAAAAAGAGATATTTTTATTTATCTCTTAATTTTGCATTATAAGTTGAAATTACCTTATCAATAATCTTATTAAATACCTTCATAACCTCATCATCAGTTAGAGTATGATCAATTCCATTAAATGTTAAACTAAAGGCTACACTTTTCTTATCAGCTGCCACATTTTCCCCTTCATAAACATCAAATACATCAACAACTTGTAAAGTCTTATCGCTAGCCTTTTGAATAGTTTTAATAACATCCCCTACTTCTATATCTTTATCAAGTATAAAAGCCATATCTTTTTGAATATTAGGATACTTATATGATTCTTTATACTTCAATTTACTAGTTTTACCATATAAAGAATCTAAATCAAGTTCAAACACATAAATATCTTTCTTAGTCAAATTAGGGTGTACTTTTCCAATAATACCAATTTTCTTACCATCCAACACAATAGATGCTTGTACACCTGGATGTAAATCTTTACAATCACTTTTAACAAATGAATATCTCTTTTGATAACCTAAGTATTCAATTAAGTTCTCAATAATTCCTTTTACTACATAGAAATCAACCTCAAAATCTCTTTTCCAACTATTATGAAGATAACTACCAGTCATTAAACCACATATTTTAGTTGTTTCTTGATAATTAACATCATATGTCTTAGCAATTTCATAAATAGATACATCTTGTATTCCACGAGCTTTATTATATTCATAAACATTCATTAAAGAGGCAATTAAAGAAGTTCTAACAATACTCTTATCAACACTCATTGGATTAGGTAATTTTACAGCCCTCTTATCCTCATATACAAACATATTAGCCATTTGTGGATTAATCAAAGTGTAAGTTTTAACTTCTGTTAAACCCAAACTACGTAATCTTCTAGAAACCATTTTACGGTATTTAACATCACCAATATATTCTCCTCGACGAATAGGAACACTAGGTAATGAAGAAACTAAATTATTATATCCATATAATCTTCCAATTTCTTCAGCAATATCATTAACATTAGCATCAATATCCAATCTTCTTCTTGGAATTGTAACTTCAAATACTCCCTTTTTCTCATTAAAAGGAAAATCTAAACGATCAAGTTCCTTTTTCATATCAGCAGTAGATATTTCAATTCCTAAAATCTTATTAACATCACCCGCTTTAAAAGATAATTTCTTTTCTTCATGATTTTCATTGTCTACTACAACAAATCCTTCAAGTATTTCCGCATCAGCATATTTCTCTAATAAGTGACAAGCTCTTTTAGAAGCCATTTCCGTATACTCATAGGATAATCCTTTTCCATAACGAATAGATGCTTCACTTGGAAGTTCCAACTTTTTAGCTGTATTACGAATATGAACAGCATCAACTATTGCAGATTCAATCAAACTGTTTTTAGTATTTTCATCAACTTCGGTATTTTCTCCACCCATTCCTCCAGCAATACAAACTGGTTTCT
>JAEEGL016354615.1_pt1 | contig 13820 bp, 11 predicted proteins | sample 9134231 | NCBI WGS metagenome assembly JAEEGL01 (sample SAMN16246548, study PRJNA631951) | gut metagenome | biome: gut microbiome; feature: rumen; material: fiber-attached | host: Bos | place: Iran: Karaj | collected 2018-10 | reverse complement strand
TCCCGGGCTCGGTCTCGATATCAATAAACATCGTGATCTCGTCTTCCGGATAGATGGCGGTGTTGAAGCCGCGGATGATCCCGGCCTTTTCCAGCTTCATCACCCGCTTCTTCGCCGCCACACGGCTCATCCCGATCTTATCCCCCAGTTCCTGAAAGCTCATCCGGGCATTCCCCTTCATAAGCTCCAGGATCCTCTCATCCGTTCTGTCCATAGACCCTCCAACAGTTACGTTCAGCGTCGACTCTGAATACGCTAAGTATAATGGTGTATTTATGTGATTTCAAGCCATGTGGTTTCGAAACGTAACCTCCAGTTTCAAAAGGAAACCCCGGACATAATCCGGGGCTGTATCAAAAGTCGTCTCCGTCGAAATCATCATCGTCATCATCGAAATCATCAATTCCGTCATCGTCGTCATCTTCCTCATAAATCCCGCGTTTGCTGACGAAATCATCGAAGTCCATCCGTTCATACTCTTCATGGAAATCCAGCTTTCCGTCGTGATCTCTGTCGAAATGCCAATCATAAGGTCCCATGCTCATGTCCTCCTTTCGTCTGCTCATTCCCATTCATCATTTTACCTTCGTAAACCGATCAACTGTTCCCATGTTTCCAATACATATGTATATATTTTCGTGTCCAGTCCAGATCCTCATAAGATCCGTATTCGTCTATCTGACAACCCTGATAAATGTCATCCGCGATTTCTAGAATCACATCCTTTAGTTCCAGATCTTTCTTCCATTTTTCTTCGATCGCATCGTACCCGATGAGTGCTCCAAGGATGTTTCCGGTAACTGCTCCGGTAGAATCGCTGTCTCCATTATGGTTTACAGCCGCAATAACATCAGCAGAAAAATCGTTTTCATATCGTAGTGAACAGTAAATCGCGATACCAAGTGTTTCTTCCGCAACCCAGCCTTCTCCGATCTGGTGGATATTGTCAAGATCTGTCCTGTCGTTTTGGGATAGTTCAACAACAAGATCTATGATATCCGTCAGTTCTCTCAGATGCTTGTCTTCCTTAAAGAGGCCTGCAACTGTATCTCTTGCTTCCTGCACGATTTTCTTTAATTCCGCTCTTTTTTCCGCATAAACAGCCCGATTAATAATATGGGCAAGCACAGCAGCAGGCATATAACCTAGAGAGTGGCCGTGCGTGATCGCTGCAATTTCAGCCGCTTCCATATCAAGCGCCTCTATGTCCATAGCCGGATAATCAAGGGCAAGCGGCGCTATTCGCATGATACCGCCACAGCCTTTACTATCATTCAAAGGTGCTCCAATATAAGAATCCACATATCTGTCACCCACTTGTCTGCTGTGCAGGGCAGAAAGGCAGGTATTGCCCGGTGCTCTGGTATTATATAATTCGGGAACATCAACAAGCCAGGTATTTCTTTCCTGCTCATTATCCTGCGATTGCTTATTATCTTCCTTATATGAAGAATTCTGCGTGAGCAGCCAATCCTGATAAGCCGATGCAACATAAATCCTCGGCAGACCCTGTATTCCTCGTAATTTACCGCGGGTATCACCTACCAATAGACCATTCGCCGTAAAAAGAGTCATCTGCGTATCATCAGATATCAAGGCTTTTCCGGATTCTTCATCCAGTTTATACTCTGTAATGCCCTTATCGCCGTATTTAGAAAAGATCTGATCTTCTTTAAGAAATTCAATGGCATAGCCAAGGGCATCGCCGATTGCTCCGCCAAGCATACAACCACGAATTAGGTTCAAATTATTTCTCTCTTCCGCTGCTTCCATCCCCGATTTTTTTCTTACGCATCTTGTATTATTCATTTGAATTCTTTTCTCAATCCGGTATCACTCGATATCTGACCTTTTGAGCCTTAAACCAGCAATAACCTTCCTTTATATCCTCAACCTTCATTTCATCTTCATCCACAAAATAAACGTATCCGTCCTGACGGATAATAGTCGAGCCACCCCAATAAGGATCCCCAAAATCGAAGTCTCGACTAATCGTATTATATGAGACATCGCCCTCAAAAAACATCTCTATTCTGCATCCCCATACTCCATCAAAGAGCACTCGAAGCACATTATTATCCTCTTCCAGTTCCTTTATAACGGCGTCATGAAACCAGCCTGACACACTCATCAATCGCTCGATATCTGAATCATCATTTATATCGTTATACTCCGTATAAATGTATTCTGCATCTAATTCCCTGCACTTTTGCAGGATTTCTTCAGGGCATTCTCCATTATGAATGATTAGCCGCGCCTCTTCCTCTGGTAAGAAGTCAACACCACCAAATCCATAATCATCCTTATTCCACCCAATTTGAGTCGGATCAATTATCAAAACCATCAGTTCCAGTTGAGGTTTTTTTCTCGGATTATATTCCTGCTGTATAACCAGATGTTCCTTCGCTTCATCAAAGACAATATAATATGCTCCATAATTGTATTCGGCTTTCTTATCAGAATAGTACCCAAATACAGCAGATGTATAAAACTTTCCGTTGCCCTTTCTTATAATCACATGCATATCTTTAACCCCTTCCACCGTTTCTCCCGCGAAGGGGACCTTTACTCCGTCCTTTGCATAATCAATTATATAACAATAACCCCTAAGCCACTTCTGTAGTAGTCCGTGATCCTTTATTCTTCATATGTTTTCAACCGCATAAACATTTCTTTGTCCGAGTTTCCATCACTCTTAATACCCATAAACTTCTGCAAGAACATTAGAAACCAATTCCTCCATACTGTCTTGAATATTAACCAGATCCGCAAAAAACACATGAATATCGGCCATAAGATCCCCATTACTGTTCCAGTTCTGAAAATGTATCTCATTGTCATATCCCGAAAATTCTTTCGTTTTTGGATAAATCATCCATACATACGGAGTTTCAAATCTTTCGGAATATGCAAACATCTGATACATATCCTGCTGCGACATTCCGTAATTGGTTGCCGGATTGTTCTCAAGCCGTTTCCACTTCGTGTCAAGTATGATCTTCTTTCCGTCTCCTGTTGTTATGAGAATATCCGGACGAATCCTGAATTTTTGGGGATCATCGAAAAGGTATTGTTCTCCAAACTGAGTTCTCAGTGTGATAGACGGATCAATCACCTTTTTCAGTTCCCTTGCTATATATTCTTCAAAAACTTTCTCCATTGGGAATAATAAAGCTTTAGCCTGGTTCGTACCGGCAAAATTGGTAAAACTTTTGTTTTTCAGGAAAATTTTTGACCAGTCGATAATATTCCTATATTCGGTTGTATTACGGTCTATCCTTACCTTCAAGAAATCTTGATCGTAGTCCCTGGACTCCTCGATCAGTTCAAATGCCGAGAGTATCATCCGAATATCCCTGATATTCTTCTGATCATTAGACTCCTTTTGCAGTTTGAGCAAGGCAGATTTGATCAACCGATTCTCCGGTCGATTTGTCGTATACTCATCATATTTTACAAAAAAACGTTCCATATGGGTCATATTCCGCTTGATATGATCTTTGCAGATAAGTTTCCCCTTGTAATAATTCAGGTTATCCTCTTTCGGAATGTAATCCGATCTTAGTCCATGTTTCACAAGATGCTGAGCTTCCCGGACAAACATGTTGATAAAAATCTCATACAGGTTCATCCGATCCGATGACAAAGAAGCATCATTGAAGACCCGTCCAGGAAAATCTCTCATGCTTCGAAGCATTCGCAGGAACACCTTTTTTGTAATATCTTCTTCCTGCTCCCTGAAATCAATTTTTGGAAGAATCTGCAATTGGAAACCCGACGGTGTTTGGATTATACCCACGTAATTATTCACAGATATGATATCCCCAACGTTTCGCTTAAATCCTATACGCATATAATCCGTAGCATCAGTTTCCCCCTGATCCGATGTAAAGGCTCGAACGAACTGCATCAGTTCACCAAAATACCGCTCATCAATACAGTGATATCCTTCCCCATCAAATTCAGCGTTTGACGAAATCATATCAAATTCGCGTACTTCCAAGAGTTTTCCCAAGACTGGTCTATCCTTTCAGATGCTATATCAGTTCCACATAGGAAGCTATCTTGCCAAAGGCATCATCATTAATTCTGTACACGTAAGATTCATCCATATCATACGATCTGCCCTTGAACACATCTGTGGGGCGAATGGATATTTTCTTAATAAACTGATAAGCCTCTTCCTTTCCGTCATCTCCAAGGATCATCCGTATTTTTTCATAGTCTTCATAGAAATATTCCTGAAGAAGTGGGATCACCTTATTCTTGAATATCGCTGCCAACTTCTCTAGTGTCGGCTCTGATCTCAATGTGAGGAAATATGCATGCCCCAATGTATGCTCTCGATCATACAGAAACTCTACCCTTCGGTTTATCGCCAAAAGCATTTTTCCAATATTAAGACTAATTCCCTCAGCTTCAATAACGATATCCTTTAATATTTCCTCATCCGGCATCATTTCTTCAAAGGAAAACCTGCGTCGCAATGCGGTATCCATCAAGGCGATCGACCTATCAGCAGTATTCATTGTCCCAAGAATGTATACCTTGCTCGGGATGCTGAATGTCTGATGAGAATACGGAAGCGTAGCAGACATCTCTTCCTCACCACCGGCTCTCTTTGTGTCTTCTATAAGAGTGATCAGTTCTCCGAAGATCTTAGAAATATTCCCACGGTTAATCTCATCAATTACGAACACACAAGGTTCATCCTTCTTCACGCTATAAGGCAGTAAACCATACCTCTGCATTTCATCAAGAACCGCGCGATATGCATCATACAGCCAGAGAGTGCCTCCCTTTGGCAGATCCTCTCTTTTTATTGAAGTATCCGTCCATTGATTCATGATTGCCGATTTTGCCAGATCATTATATGTCCCGCCACTCCATTCCACTCTAAACTTATCATCACCCATATAATTCGCCTCTAAGGGCGATCCGCTTCTTCGAGTGAAGGTATACTTATTTCCATTGTCCTCTGCGGCTTTTATCAGTTTTTCCCATGCATTCTCGAAAACCGATATATCATGAGTTCCTTTTTCTCCGGCAAGTTCCAAAAGAGAACTGAGTTTCATATTAGGCACTCGGCCCACATGAGATTTAGAAATATATTTCCCATTATTGGCAGCGAGAATGTCAATAATCCTATCCTTTACAAGCCAGTTTACTTTTCTTGTCCAGCGAAAGCTCATCTTTGACTGATCATAGAAAGGTTCTTCATCCAAAACAACACCTATTCCATCGATATTTCTGGCCTTGTCATAGTAGGATAAAACATAGTCACCCGGTTTCATAGCGGAAAACCACCTCATCCATCTGTCGGAACCATCCTCCGGCCAGTCAAAACGTATTTCTCCATCTCGAAAGCATTCTTTTTTCAGGTCATCCTTTCCATTCCCTTTTAAATTTAGGCGCACAATGAAAACATCCGCATTATGGTTGATCTCTTCGTCCAGCGGCAATTCCGCTTTTTCACAGAATTCCTTAAACACCCCATCGATAATCTCATAAGAGATCGTTCCCGTTTCCTCATCCGTAATAGGTTTGATCCCTTCAATAAATTCTTCGTATCCATAGGACTGATGGAAAGTTGTAAACGCAATTCTACCATCGCTTTTGTACTCATTAAACCGTTTGAGGACATCGCCATAGTCCTCATTTTCTACGTCGTCTATAGATTTTTCCTCACAGATAGCAACAGCATATATCACTGTATGATATGTTTTTCCGGTTCCCGGAGGGCCATATAGAATTGTATTCTTTGATACATCCAATTCTTTAGTCACTGAATTATTCTCCTTTACATCAAACTGAGATGAGGTTTCTTCTGGGCTGCTTTCCATACAGTCTTTTACAAAATCGCGAACATCTTCCATAGATGTAAATACGATCCGATGTTCCTCATTCTCATGCTTTCTCCAGGCATCATCTTTCCTATCTATCACCTGTCTTTTATATGACAGAAATAGTGGGGAACGGATTCCGATCCACCAATATATGGTCTTTTTTGCTACAGTAATCTCAGATCTATCCCTTACATCTGGTTTTTTTGAACTACCATAATATAGATCCGCCGCGGGTATATTTTTGTTAGGTTTATATTTCCACGGTCTACGGTATGCAGTTGGATCAAATAGTTTTGCCATCTGAAGAAGTTCATTCAACACCTCTTCTGATTGAAATCCTATGTCCTCCATATATGACCTTTCCTAATAAATCCAGTTCGCTATTCAGATTAAGTTCTATGCTTTTGTTGCCCATCATGCCGTTTCATAAAGAGACATTTTCCATAGTGTTCAACTCATAAAAACACTCAACCTATCATCTATCTTCCTGCGCATATTTTTTTGAATTACTACTGTATACTCTGTCTTAAGCATACAATTCTTGGCATTCTACGCCGTCGTAGCGTTCTTGCGGATCCGATCCACGATCTCCACAATCTTCTTCTGCTCCTCTGTATTAAACAGAGCTGTAAACTTCTGCGGACGGTCAAATGGCGTTTTCATCAGATCACGTACCTCGTTAATGCATCCGTTTTCCACCACATAGTCCACCACCTTTTCGATAAAATGGATCTGCTCCGCGTTCGGACGCTCCTCCGCGATAAAGGAGCCAAAGGCGGCATAGGCGGATCCCCTGTCCATCTTGGCGATCTTGCGGATCAGGATGCCGATCGGTGTCTCCCGATAACTTCTGAGATAGTCTTCCTTCGTTCCCAGTTCCTCCATAAAGATCCGTTCCAGTTCCTTCTGATCTGTTTCCGTGATCGGCTCGTTATAAAGAAGCTTATGGATTGTGGTATTATGCCGGTTTTCATCCACGTATCGGTTTACCTTCTTCCGGTAATCCTCAAAATCCTCCGAATGGATGTTTATTTCCCGGCCTTCCGTCCGGTAAATCACCTCATCCGGAATATCAATTATATTAATTCTCGGCTTATCCTTTATAACAAAATGCATGATTGAACGAAGCCTCTGTCGGGTTTCCTCCAACCGCAACATATCCGAACTGTCCCAATATTCTTCTGTCACCACTTCCTTGAGTTCTTGAATTCTTTCCTTCACATCAGGGATAGTGGCACATCGATCCAAAAGATTCTCTGCGTAATCCTGTATTCGCCGTTTCTGACGAGCATCCGCCTTCCGATTGGAAAGTGCATGGATCATTAATCCATACATCGTAACATCAAAGGAGATTGCTGCTTCATCCTTTTCCGCTGAAATAATTAGATCTGCAAGATTTCCGTTGATTTCTGCTTTCTTTGTATCATCCAGCGCCGTAAACTGAGCATAATCCCTGTATTTTTCTACAAAACGCTTCTTCAAGCGAACCTCCACCCGCTCCGGCTGGAGGCTTTGAATATTCTTTACCACAGTATCTATAAGATCGGAACGGATTTTCTGATACTCTTCGCCTGCAAAATCCACATTCTGCGTCAATTCAATGATCTCCACCTGCCTGGTGAAACGTATGGCCACAGGAGATTTCTCTGTTCCTGCTTCCTTCCCCTTCGGATGAAGGTCGAAGAACTGAAAATTCCGCATGTAGTCAAACACACGAAATTCTTCCTTATCCTCTCCTTCTCCGAAAAGATCCGGGCAAAGCCTGGTGCCTCGACCCAGCATCTGATCGAATTTGATCCGACTGTAAACCTTCTTCGCAAAGACCAGGTTCACCACCTCCGGTATATCTACCCCGGTTTCCAGTTTATCGACCGTAACAGCAATGAACGGAGGATTATGTTTTATCTTGAACTGGTCATAAAGATGCTCGCTAAATGGCACTCCGCTCATGATCTTACAGATAAACTCCTGTCCGTATTCTGGGTACAGCGCCATAAACCTTTCAATGAGAAAATCCGCGTGCAGACGGTTTTGCGCAAAAAGAATAGTCTTTCCTACATGATTTCCAGCAGCTGACTTAATTCCATTTTGCATCAGATCTGAAAGCATAATATCCACAGTTTCCCGGTTAAAGATGTATTTATTTATGTATGCGGCAGGAATGTGATCTGGCATCACCCCATCCTCTGTGAATTCCTCCTCGTACTGCTCCCGGTCATCATCGGAAAGATCAGAGTACTTTATTCCATTTTCCTGAAGAGCCGTCCCGGTTTCAATCGGGTAATAAGGCACAAGAACCTTATCCTTCTCCACAGCTTCTTCGTATTCATACACATCCGTAGGGATTCCAACCGGAAGACCAAAGAATCGATAAGTAGACTGATCTACCGTATTTTTCGGTGTTGCAGTAAGACCAAGAAGGTAGGCGTCAAAGTAGTCAAAGATCGCACGATACTTATTAAAAATACTGCGATGAGCCTCATCAACGATAATGAGGTCGAAGTGCTGCGGTGTAAAGAAACGTGTTCCATCCGAGTTCATTTCACTATCAATCGCATGAAGCATGGTAGGATAGGTCGAAAACACAAATTCAGCGTCACGCTCATTCCGTTCTGTTAGAAGGTTGCAGGACGGCGTGTCGGGAATGTTTTTTCCAAAAGAGTATTTAGCCTGCCGCACCAGTTCAATCCGATCTGCCAGAAATAGCATTCTCTGCACATATCCAGATCTTTTCAGTACATCAACAAGTGAGGCCGCCGTTCTCGTTTTCCCGGTCCCTGTGGCCATTACAAGGAGACAGGCTCTCCTTCCCTTTTCATATTCTTCACAGCACTTGGAAACAGCACGGATCTGATAATGGCGATCCGTAATCTTCTGGTCTATGGAAACCGTTGCCGGAGATTTCCTGTGAAGACGCATAGATAGAAGTCTTTCAATATCCCGCTGCGGAAATACAGAACTCACCTGCCGCTCTGTCCTGGAAGGTGCACGGTCGTCCAAAAACCAGGTTTCAAATCCATTCGTCCAAAACATGACCGGGCGAAATCCTTGCATGTTCTCAATACAATCTGCATAAAGTATCGCTTGAGTCTTTCCTTTTCCTGCCGCTTCGCTCGTCTTTTTGGCTTCGATCACGGCTATGATCTTTCCTGTATCACCCCAGATAACATAATCTGCGAAACCTGTTCCTGTCGCGTTCGGCATCCCCGTTACGGGGTATTCTCTCTGAATACAGTTTCTCGGAGCGGTTTGATCCTCCGCATAGAAACAATAGCCGAAATCCTCCAGATCAGCATCAATATAGCGACGCCTGGTCTCGGCCTCCGAAAGATCCGGTTGATAGGCATATGATTCCCTTTTCTTCTTCTGGTCCGAGGATTCTGCTTTTAATTCCGAAATCTCCGCAAGAAGAGCTTCAATCTGCTTTTCCTTCTCGGCGAAAATCCGGTCCGACTCTTCCCGCGCCACAGAAAGCTGTTTTTCAAAGGATTCCTGCTGAAGACGTTTTTCTCTCGCCCGGCTCGGAATACGCTTTACAGAAAACTTCCGTTCCTCGTAATCCCTGCCATAGCAATAATCAATCCACTGTACCAGATCAAACAGGATATTCAGAGAAAGAATCGCCCGATCCGTCGTCACTTCCTGCGCTCCGGAATGAGCAGATTCATTTCCGCTCCGTACCACTTGCTGCAGCCTACGCCAAAGGTGGTTATCCATTAGGGACGGGAAGCCATGATCATGAAGAAGATCCTGCAGTGTCTCCCGGTCTCCATACATTTCCAGAGAAGACTCCGCTGCATATACCCACTTCACGCACAGTTCCAACGCTCTCCTGGAAGCAAAAGCACTGACCGCAGCAGAAACGGTTAGAGTGTTTTCCGCCTCCATACAAGGCTTTGCGAACAGCTTATATTCATTTTTCTCCTTCAAAAATCCGAAGTTCGTCCCCATGCTTTATCCTCCGGTAGGTTGTAAAGCCATCTTTTATTTCATAGTTTCAAAATACCATTTTGCGGCTTTTTCAGATCTCCACTTGCATTCCCCTTTAACATACTCCGCCACTTTATTGAATTCATCCGAGTTGTCAAATATAACCACTTTGTCACAAAGAGAAAGGATAGACCTTAGATTCTCCAGCGATTCATAGTATCGCCTGTCAATATCTTTTTCAGGAATCCCGTGTCCTCCGTTTTTTACTCTTTCTCTAACCCGTTCCTTTGCCAATTCTGGAGAATCTAGCCCAACATAGTACAGTTCGACTCTATACTCCCTGTCCTTCGCTTCCAGAATGTTGTTTATTATACTCTTCCCACATAGAGTTGTTTCCTGATTGAATGACAGCCCCTTTTGAAAGCACTCATGTATTGTCCTCACACATATCATTCCCGCTTTTCTTACGTCTTTCAGATTCTGCCAGGAACCACCAAGAGAGCGAACGGTTTCATCCAAATTCACGCGTATCATAACTGCGACCATTTGGTCCGTATTGAAGAGGGTAGTCTTTCCCGCGCCGTTTACTCCTGCAATGATGATATATCTTTTCATATAATCAAAACCTCTTCTCTGCTATTACTCTTTTCTGTTTTTGTTGAAGAATAAAATCAGAAACCACATTTATAAAATTCTTTTCTTCTTCCGTGCTTGCCTGCTCGGTCAGTTCTGAGGTTTCATGAAACTCAATATCCTTACACTGTTCATACAATTCATGGATCACATCATATTTCGACATTATCTTTCCTCCCGATCTATTTTGAAAAACAAGCGCTTCATTTCCGCTATTCTTTAATTACGAAAGATACTTTTGGCGAAATGATTATAATAACAGCAACTATTCTTCCATACCGATATCTCTTTTCGTTGATACCAGCCTCCTGCAACTGATACCTTATAATCTATCCATGCTTGCCAGCGAGCATTCCCGCTCATATTGCTTTACAAGATTATCATAATTAAAGAACCTCACATATTTAACGATTCTGCTATACATAGATCTCTCCATAAGTGAATCAAATTGTCTTCGTCTGCTTTCATCTGCAATAATATAAAAATCAGCTCGAAAATCCTGTAATTCATAAAATTTGTCCAGTGAATTAGAGATATTCGTAGAATGCTCAACCTCATAGAATCTGCAAGGCATTTTTCTTTCATTAAACCATATTACATCCACCGTTTTTGCTCTGCTCGCAATAGTTTCATAAGTAAATGGCGGAAGTGCCATTTCTGTTGTTATCTCAGATAATCTTTTCTCAAGAAACAACCTGTTCTTATCTTGGCTCGGAACATATGTCCTAAAACTGTGCATATTCCCAAGCTCAACAATCATTCCTTGATAGTATGAATGCGTAAAGGCCTCCTCGCTATCCCTATTATTCTCTTGAATATCTAATTTTCTCAGTACTTCCTCCTTGAGATCCGTAAGTGCCCAGAGTCCAGGTTTTATCCTGAAAAACTCATCATTAACTTGAACAATCTGTCTTACGCTTGCCTGTGGTGTTTTTGTTTTCCATGTACTAAAATCCATTAGACGATTCAGTTGTTGAAATGTCGCATATCCACCGTTGTTTTTCATAGTTTCAATGACTTGTTGTTTTTGGGTCATAGACACACTCCTAACCGAAATATTCTTGCATCAAACCGTTTTTTTGCATTTCATCTTAAGCTTTCTGTACGACAACTTTTGATTTGTCGACTTGTTTTGCAAATTGTTCAAACTCCAATTGTGCATTCATGCTTGGAATCTCATATTCAAAATCTCGAATTTTTTGCATATTAATTGAAGCCTGTGCCACCTGCGAAGCAAATGTCATTATATAATCATGGCTATACATAAATAGGTGGACCAAGAACACTGGATTAAGCTTTTCTTTATCATTAATAGAAATCTTCGCAACGTTAGGAGCTAGATGATATTTGTCATTTTCATCTACCATTGCTACATCTCCTATTGTTCCTGCGTAAGTCATCAATATATCTCCGATATATAATCGTGATCTTGGTAATTTTAGAGATGTCTCTCTATCAATGTATTTTACATTATCAAGCACCAACTTTCCTTGCTTGCAGTTTAACCCACGCAACATGATTATTTCACCGGAATCTTGGTAATTGATGTACTCAGTAAATTCAAATCCGGCAAGCTTTGTTACATCACATAGTTCCCCAATCGTATATCTTTCCTTTGCAACACTTCGATCGTTAGGATCACCAAACATCTCGACAAATCGGGCTTTGATGAGGTGATCTAATTTAATCAACTGGCATTTTCTCTCACGAATAATAGATTCCAGTAGATCCATCACATCCATGCACTTCTGCCGTTCTGTAGATGATATCTGCGGTACTTGCAAATCTTCTAATACACTCTTTCCAATAGCTTTAAAAGTACTTCCAGTACCCTGATTATTCAATTCGCCATTTCTAGCCCTCAATAAATGAAAAACATAGTTTCTTTCAGCTTCATCATCAATAGTAATAGCAGCTAATCCTCTACCAATACAACATCTGTCTTTGGCATAGTTCAAAGCTCCTATAGGTGCTCTAACCGAAATCAGTATATCTCCTGGCTCTGCTATCTTCTTTGAATCACTGCACCATACTTTTTCAGTCGGATATATTTCTCCAAAGTCAGCATTACCTTGAAAGAATGGCAATCCATCTCCTTCAGTATTGTAACTCGATGAATCTGGAGACTGCCCCATTGTAATTTTTGCTATATTTTTAAGTGCTTTATATTCCATCTATCATCCCCACAAATCTTAATTTATGAAAGATACTTTTGGTGGGATGACTTTACATTATTTTGGTTCACTATAGCATATTGCATTGTCGTATCAATCTGTGAATGCCCCAGTATTTTCTGCACCTGTTCTATCGGCATCCCCTTATCTATCGCCCTTGTCGCCATCGTTCTTCGGAACTTATGAGGATGAATCCGATCAAGCTCAAGATGTCTCCCCATATTTCGGAGCCTTATTTCTACGCCGCTTATTTTCAAACGATTGCGTGGTGCGTTAAGCGTAACAAACAATGCCGGATTGCTATCTGTTCTTTTGTCAAGGTACTCTTGGATGTGAATCTTCGCCTTGGCATCAAAATATACTCTTCTTTCTTTATTTCCCTTCCCATATACCACGCATTCCCTGCCTTCAAGGTCTATATCTTCCCTGTTAAGATTGACCAATTCCCCAACTCGTATTCCAGTCGAGTATAGCAGATCTATCATGGCGAGATCTCGAATATCTTCACAATTATCTCTCAGTTTCTCCATCCCTTCATCTGTAATAATATTCTTTACAGCTACCTTTGTTTTTATCTTATGTATTCTCCTCATAGGGCTCTTCAAAATATAATCCTCTTCTTCCAGCCAGGAGAAAAAACTCGAAATATTCCTACGGATATTATCTATTGTCACATTTGAGCAGGAACTGCCCCTCTGGTATTCAGCAAGATAGTTTCTGATCTCATCTGTAGATATCTTACGGATCCCTGTACTTGTCTTTTTCAGAAATTGTTCCACCGTCGTTTGATAATACTGCACGGTTCTTTCAGAACACCCTTCAATTCTCTTTGCATTGATAAACATTTTCAGGTATTCTTCATCCGATATCTCGGAACGTTTTACTTCTTCCTCAGAAAAAACCTTTAGTATCACCTCTTGAAGCTTCTTCATCTGAGAAATGGATAGGTATTCAGACATCTCGTTTAATACTATAACTACTTTTTCTTCCATGCTGGTATTCTCCTTTCATATACCAGCATCCTACTACCATCTCCTATTATCCGAAATATTGTTGCATTAAACTATCAAATAACAATTGAGCCTCGTCTATTGCCTTCTGCACTGCAACTTTTGATTTGTCGACTTGTTTTGCAAATTGTTCAAACTCCAATTGTGCATTCATGCTTGGAATCTCATATTCAAAATCTCGAATTTTTTGCATATTAATTGAAGCCTGTGCCACCTGCGAAGCAAAT
>JAEEGL013661683.1_pt1 | contig 13820 bp, 6 predicted proteins | sample 9134231 | NCBI WGS metagenome assembly JAEEGL01 (sample SAMN16246548, study PRJNA631951) | gut metagenome | biome: gut microbiome; feature: rumen; material: fiber-attached | host: Bos | place: Iran: Karaj | collected 2018-10 | reverse complement strand
GGATTTACTGCAAGAGAAATTGAACAACAAACTATTAGATATGATGAAAAAACAGTAGTAAAAGTATATTATGATAGAAATGAATATCAATATAAGATTAATTATGTTGAAAAAGACAATGAGGAAAATATATTTAAAGCTATAACAGGAGAAGCAAAATACGGATCAACAGTTTCAGCAACATGGGATGCTGAAATCGTTGGATATGAGCCGGATGATCCTACTTCAATTTCACAAAAGATAATAGGTGCAGATGAAGAGGAAAACGTAATTAATATATTAGGAAAAAGATTAAAATACACTGTAACATATAGAATTGTGGAAGACGATGAAACATATACAGACTTTAGAGTTGTAGAATATCCATTTGATACAGTAATTCCTAGAAATGTTGTGCCTGAAGAAAGAGAAAGAAAAGAATTTACTGGTTGGGAAAACCTTCCAGAAAGAATGCCTGCAGAAAACATTATAGTAACAGGTGCATTTGTGGCAGACAATAAAGCATATTATAAAGTAGAACATTATTTAAGAAAAATAAATTCAGAAGAATATGATTTAAAAGAAAGTGAAATCAAGCTAGATAAAATTGGAAGAGAAACTAAAGCAGTAGCTAAAGACTATAGAGGATTTGCTGCAAAACCTATCACTCAAGAAGAAATTTCAGCAGATAATAGTACAATTGTAAAAGTATATTATGACAGAAATACATATCAATATACTATAAATTATTTAGTAGATGAAGATAATATCTTTGGAAGCTTCTCTGATGTTGCAGAATTTGGTAGTGAGATTCAAATAACTCCAAAAACATATGAACACTATAGAGTAAAATCTATATCAAAAGATAAACTTATAATTGATACTGATTTAAATAATAATGTTGTAAATGTTATTTATGAATTAGATAAAGTAAATTATAGAGTTGAGTATTACTATAAAGGAGTTTTAGATGAAACAAAAACAGATACAATAGAAGCAATGAATGGAGATAGAATTACAAGCTTTATAGACAAACCAAAAGCAGGATATAGATTAGATATGTCATCAATTAAAGCAATTACAGTAGACAGTAAAGTAGACAATGTATTAAAAGTTTATTATGTAGCAGATGAAAATGAGAAAAAGGAAGTTTCTTATACAATAGAGTTATATAAAGATAATGAAGAAGTTGTAAAACAAGAAGTTAAAGGACAGGTTCAAGTTCTTGAAAAAGATGAATTAAAATTAGATTCAAATATTTCAAAAAATAAGAAAATTAATAAAATCGCATTAGTAATTGATGGAGAAGAAACTATTCTTACTTCATTACCTGAAACAGTTGCAAATGGAGCAGTATTAAAATTATATTACTCTGAAATAGCAGAAAAACCGGATGATCCAGGAGATAAACCAGGAGATAAACCAGGAGAAAATCCACAAGATAAGCCTAGTGAAGATCCAAATGGTAACGGTAATGGAAACAATAATGGAAATTCAGGAAATGGAAACAACAATGGAAGCAATAATGGAAATGGATCACAAAATGGTTCAAATGGAAACTCAAATGATTCTGGAAACGGATCAAACGGTGGATCAAACACTTCAAACGGAACTGGTTCAGATGGTTCATCAGGAAAAGTAACTACATCAAATGATAATTCATCTAATACAGGAAAAGGTGGATCAAATAGCACAGGAAGTTCAAATGATTCTAGTTATTCAGCTCCAACAACAGGTGATAACATCATAAGAATAGCAATATTAGGAATACTTGCATTAGCAGGATATATAACAATAGCAATTAGAAAAAGACATAAATAATTTATAATAATTGTTTTTAAGGGAGTGTAAATAAAAAGCACTCCCTTAAAACACTTTTAGGGAACTTTTGGGGACACTTCCCAAAAGTTGCGTTTTTTCACTTTGGGGGACAGGTTTATTCATTAAATTGCTAATAATTTTTAAAATTGATATAAATATTGTATTCTAAAAAAACCTTATATTAATTTGAGTTGAAACAAATTCAATTAAATGCTATAATTTAAGAGTATCAGTGTACAGAGTATTCCATATAATCAAAAAATAGGAGAAATAAATGAACGAAGAACTATTTTTTAATAAAAAAATTGATGAAAAAGATTTAGGGGAAATAAATTCCAAAGCACCAATAACAATTAATTTACAAAACACATTAGGACAAGACCCTAATATTATTAGAAAATTAGACAATAAAGTGACAATTAGGGTTACACATTCACTAGGTGAGGGTGATTACTCAAGAAAAAACCTATATTCTCCTCAAGACATAGCATCAATAATTGATTTTTTTGAAGATGTTGAAAAAAGAATAGATCCTGAATGGCCAGATCTTCAAAAAGCAACATTTGAATATATTCTTTTATTGAGAAATCTTGAAGAGCTTGAGCCATCAAAATCAGATAACGAAAAAGAAATAAGTGAAGGACTATTAGCTCTTTTTACACAAAGGGCTTCTTCTAAGGGATTTGCTGATATATATAAAGAAGCTATGGATAGACTTGGAATTCCATGTAGATATATTGAAAATCCAGAATCTACCTATGCTTGGAATGAAATACAAATAGATGGAAAATACTATCCATTAGACTTACTACTAGATGTTAGAGATAACAGAGAATTAATACAAGAAGGTGCGTTTGAATTAAAGCATTTCTTGTCAGATGAAGGATTTTATAAAGATGAAAGACATTTTACAAAAGAAGAACATGAAGAAAATGCAATAGATCATGCTAGAATTCAAGATGCAATAGACAATATTTTTAAAAATGAAATAAATTATATTGAAGAGAAAAAAGAACCTAGACCTACAATAAATATAAAAAGTAAAGAATTAAGTGGAATTTTTGAAGGTGGAGAAATTTCAGAAGATTCGGAACTTGCTCGGAATAAGAGAAATTAGAATTGACTTTACAGACGATAATGTAACTCAACTAAATGAAGATTTACAAGAAATTGGAAGATATTATCCAGAGATTTTATCTAGTGTAACTTTAAGTAATGCAACATCAAATCATATTGATATGCAAAGCACAATTGATACGATTTATTCTGCTCAGCAAGATACCCGTAAGAGTACAGGATATTTAGATTCTTCTGAAATTAGAATTGAAAGTGATTTTACTGAAGACTTTGATTTAGATTTTTCTAATGCACCTGAGGTTAAACAAAATCCAGACACTCCAACTGATTCTGAAGAGAAAAAGAGTACGACAATTTCTTTTGCAAGCAAAAATGGTACTGTAAAATTACCAAATTTAAATGGAAAATTGTCTGATAATATTAGAAGTATTAAATTTGAAAATTGCGATGTTGAGGGCTTTAGTGTAGCAACAAGCAATCCAAGAGGTAATTCAAATGTAAGATACATAAACCTTACTGGTGGAGGGACAAAAGGTATAAACAATTTGGGTGGGCTTGGAGATATAGTCAAGCTTACTGTTAATGGTATTTCATATAGTGAATTTCAAGATGTATTAAACTTATCAATATATCAAAATACTCAGATGAATAAACTTTTTGACCTTAATATTTATAACCAAAGATTGCATGGAACACAACTTTTGAGCCAAATAACAAATCAAAATATTGTGTACTTGAGTATTTTTAATTCAGGATTGGATTCAATTGCAGGAATTGACAATTTAAAAGATCAGTTGCTAAAGTTGGATTTGGATAGAAATGATTTAAATGTTTCAGATTTGAAAAAAATATTTCAAATTGCAAAAGAAAAACCAATACTTAATTTAAATTTAATAAACAATCAGTTAGTGACAGATAGAATTAATTCTTCTAATGTTATATCAGATAATTCATACAACTATATTGATGAACTATTTAGAAAAACAGGATGGTACACACTTAGAAATTATAAGTATAATGATAATACAAATATAGAAGATAAAAAGAAATCTTTGGTTAATTACCTATTAAGCTGGGACACAAAAGATGTTCCATATTTTATTGAAGATGCTAAATTTTTTAGAGAAAATATAGGAATGGTGTATAATCCTATAATGATAAACAATACAGTGGATTTTCAGAATTTATTAAATGCTCCAGGCAATTATTTTGAACAAGATTATTTAAAAGATGCTACTTTACTACTAACCAAGGAACAGTTAGAGTTTTTAATTAATTCGGGAAAAACAATACCACAGGAAGTTAGCCTAAAAATAAATGTTGCATCAGAATTGACACAAAATGAAATATCAAATTATGAAACCCAATGTTCTCAAAAAGGTATTAATTTTAAAAAAGTTCAAGTAATTGATGATAGAATAATGACAAATTCAACAGGAGATTATAGAAATATTGATTGTGGAATAAATACAATGATGCCATACACAGTTGGAGAATTTAAAAACATTAGAAGTAAACTAGAAGAAGTGGTACAGGGAATAGACTTAAATCTGCCTGAAGTTGAAAAATTTGCAATTGTATATCAAAAATTGTCGCAGATGATAAGTGAATATGACCTTCCTGCTCAAACAGATACAAAGAGCAAAGAACATGCTATTTATCAAACAGAAGTGGGCGCCTTAAGTAGAAATATGGGTGAAGGATTAACTAAAAGACAGGGATTTGATGAAATAGCCAATACTCTAAATGGAGAATATAAATACAGGGCAGTATGTGCGGGATATGCAGATATATTGAAGAATGCTTTGTCTTTAGTTGGAATAGAATCAGTTCTTGAAGGTGGATATACAACTCTTGAGTTGAAAATAGAAAATGGTAAAATAGTAGAAAAAAAGAAAAATGCACATAGGTGGAATAAAGTAAAAATAGATGGAAAATGGTATTATGCAGATTTATGCTGGGATAGAGGAGATGTAATTAAACATGGAATTGATTTTCAACATGCACTTAGAGGAGAAAGAGAATTCTGTGAAAAAACAACACGAAAAAGTAGTCATTATACATATTGTGATTCATCGTTAATAGCAGAAACAATGGAGCAAGATGATTATGATCAACAAAAATTAAGAGATATTTTTGCGAGAGTAAAAAATAGAAATTCAGCTCCAATTGTTATTCCAGATGATCCAGACATAACAACACCAGTAATCGATATAAACAGAATTAAAGCAGATTATATTGCAAAAAAGAATGACATGTATGCAAAATTCTATGGAGATAGGGATTATCAAGAAAGATATAGGGTTGCAGCTAGCAGATTTAGACAAAACGAGGTAGAAGTTACCCAAAATGGTGTAACATATAGAACAGTTCAAGATTATCCTGAAAGGGCACAAGATGAAGAATTTTTGATTTTGGATGATTATAAAAATGCATTAGAAAGAACAACAAAATTTGAAGCTGGAGCTGCTGGTGTTTATACTGGAACAGATGCGGAAATTCAAGCAAAATACCAAAGGGATAAGGAATATGTTGAAACTAGAAATTATACATTTGATCAAAATAAAAACACACAAAGAGATCTAGCAACACTTGGAAAATATGGTGAGAGAATGAACTATATTCAAAGACAACAAGGGGTTTTGAAAAATGCATTAAGAGTAGTTGGAAATGTTGGAATTTTAGCTAAAAATATTGTTGCACCAGTTTATAGATTTATAGGAAGAACAGTAGCACAACCGCTTCATAGATTAAGAACAAGAGGAAGAGATGCATCTCCATACAAAAACAATCCATATCACCGTTTTGTTGCAAGAAGAGATTATTTTAATGATGTTGCAAATCAAAATAATACAAGATCTAGTGTAGTTCGTTCATTGGGAACAATGCTAATGTCTAATGTAAGAGCTATTTTTAGATATCAAGAAGGAAATGAAGCAGTATTAAAAGCAGGTTCATTTGATATTCAAGAAAACTTAAAAGAGCAAGAAATGCAAAATACAATGTCATCTTTCTTATATACAAGAAAAGCTGAACTAGAAACCCAAATAAGAAATTTAGAAAATGCAATACAATCAAGCCCATATGCACCAAATATAGTAGAAGCTAGAAATAGATTGACAGAGAAAAGAAATAAATTAGCAGATATTAATAATAGAATTAGTAATTTAGGAAATGAAGAAAAAATTACAGATATTCAAACAGATGCAGTTAGTCAAACACAGCACGATATTGCAAGTAAGGAATTTAATACATATAAAGTTACTGTAATTAAGGGCGTAGCTAAGTTGGGTGCTAAGAAGTTTGTAGGTCCACCATTAAAGAAATGGTTAATGGAACATACAAAACGATTAGTATCTCATAATGTACCTTATCAGGAAAAAGTTATAACTAGAAAGTTTATTGAAGGTGGTAAAGAAACCGTTCCAATTACAGAAATGCAGCCAGATTATGATATCGGAATTTCAGGATTAATGCAAAAAGCAAAAGGAAGAACTGTTAAATTATTTAGATCTGTTTCAGGTGGAGATAAAGGCATGGTAACCTACAAGATGAGCGGAGACGAGATTTGTTCAGGGCTTCATTTCCAAAATGGAACAAAATGGGGTACTGGATTTTCAAACAATGTTCCACTTATGACAGATAAGGTATGGCCATCAAGATTTTTAGATGGATCAGGAAAATTAATGCAAAATATTAAATTTAGTGATATAGCAGAAGCAATTTCAAATGGGGAAATAAGTAAAGAGGCATTAAAAAAACTATCTATTCAAATATCTGGTAAAGGATGGGTGCATGCAGATGAATTATTCCAAGGAGTAACAAAAAGTGTAAAAGTTGGGGAAAAAGTAATAGAAAAAGCTGGTCACTGGGAGGATGTAACTGAAATGATAGATAAAGTTAGAAAAGTAACGGAATATGTTGATAATCCTAGAGTAATAAATGCATTAAAAACATTAGGAGTAACAGGAAAAATAGCATCAAAAGCGGATGATACACATAGTGCATTTGAAACTCTAAGAACAACACATTCAAATACAAAATCAAACAAAAAACCACAAAGACATTATGATTATGATGATTCAGAATATTACAGATAACATTTGGGAAAACTTTTGGGGACACTTCCCAAAAGTTGGGATTTTTCACTTTTGGGGACAGGTTTAAAAAATGATTTTTTAGTTGATTTATTTTAAAAAATAAGTTATATTATTAAAGGGCATTGTTGATAAAACATGCCCATTTTTTATCGAAAGGAAAACTACAAATGTCGAGAATAGCTAGAAAATATTTAGGAACACCATTTTTACACGTAATGGTTCAGGGTGTAAATAAGGAATATATCTTTTATAAGAAAACGTATATTGAAAAATATTTAAATCTATTTTATGAAATTAAAAAGGATTATGATTTTATTTTGATGGCTTTTTGCGTTATGAGTAATCATGCTCACTTTTTAATATATACAGAGGATATAAACAGTTTTGGAAAGTTTATGCAGAAATTGAATTTAAAATATTCTAACATGTATAATAAACTTGAAAATAGATGTGGAGTCTTGTTTAGAAACAGATATAAAACTGAACCGATATATAACAAAAAGTATTTAATTAATTGTATTAAATACATACATAATAATCCTGTTAATGCTGGTATTGCGAAAATATGTGGAGAATATAAATATTCGTCGTACAATGATTATATGAATAATACGGGTATTAGTCAGAATAAAATAATTGAAGAGATTCTTGGAAAAGATTGTGATTATAAGTCTTTATTTAAGCAAGAAAATGATAGGTTGTTTATGGAAATAGAAGAGGATGAGGAAAAGGATATTGGAAAATATGTTGAGTTAGGTATTAAAGAATTTATACAAACAAGAGAGATAAGAGCAAAAGATATTTTTGAAAACAGGTTAATATTAAAGGAATTAATCAGTTTTTTAAATGAAGAATGTAATATTAGATATGTCGATATTGGGAATGCTCTAGATATTTCTAAAAACTCAATGAATACTCTTAAAAGAAAATAATAGTAACAAATTATATTGACCTGTCCCCAAAAGTGAAAAAACCCAACTTTTGGGAAGTGTCCCCAAAAGTTGGGTTTTGGTGCACCTGGAGGGATTCGAACCCCCGACCTTCCGGTTCGTAGCCGAACACTCTATCCAACTAAGCTACAGGTGCAAATGCTTTAATTATTAGCACTATAGAAATTATAGTAGTATTTGGCCAATTTGTCAATTCTTAAATCTTGAAATAATTTGCTTAATATCTTGTTTTTTGAATAAATCTGTAATAAAATAAGATAAATTATCACAATTAATAATATACTTTCTTATATTAGTTTTTAATTGCGACAAAAAACAACTATTTTTCTATGTTAATATTGTACTAGTATTTGAAAGTAAGAGGTGGTTAAGGATGTACCAAAATGCTACTGAGCAAGTGAATGATGAAAAAGTAAATTCATTTGATTTAAACAATTTAAAGTTAATATTAAAAGATGTTTTTAAATATCAAAATATTATTATTTATATATTGGCATTTCTTGTTTCGATGATTTCTATTAAGGGACAAGTAATGCCTTTTGGTCTTGCTATTTTAGCAGCATGCCTAGGAACTACGGTTCCAGTTGTTTTTGTTTTTATTGCTGTAATGTTATCTAGTTTGATATTTCATAGTTTACCTGGTCTTGAATTTAATTTTCTTACATCAATTTTCTATTTTACTTTTGTTATTATATTTAAACCTAGAATATCTCTAGAAGAAAGAAATGAAGTTTTAAAAACTGGAATAAAGCTATTTTGGGCATGTTTCATTGTTACCCAGATTAATAATATATTAAATATATTTTTAATTTATGATTTTCTTATGGGAATTATTATTTCTTGTCTTACATATGTATTTTATAAAATATTTGTAAATGGAATAGTTGTTATTCGTGATTTTAATATAAAAAAAGCATTTACAATGGAGGAACTGATTGCTGCGGCAATTATTATTTCTATTGCGAGTGTTCCATTTAATGGGATAACAATTTGGGGATTATCTATAACAAACATTATTTTAATCTTATTACTAATGATTTTAGGATGGAAAAATGGTGTGTTACTTGGTGGTGTTGCTGGAATTTCTTGTGGACTTGCTTTGAGTATGATAGGCGAATTAAGCCCAATTCAAATTGCTTCAATAGCAGTCTCTGGGGCTTTTGCTGGACTATTAAATAAATTTGGAAAAATTGGAGTTATAGCGGGTTTTATATTAGGAAACTGCATTTTAACATATATTACAAATGGAAATTCTGCAACTATTATATATTTTAGAGAGATTTTTATTTCATCAGCTATACTATTATTTATTCCTAAAAATATTAAACTGGATTTGGAAGATTTGGTTGGTAAAGATAAATTATTAACAAATGTTGGAGAAACTAGATTAAATAGTGGAAAAGAAATTTCTAATAAAATGAATGCTATTACAAATTCTTTAGATGATATTACAAATAAAATTATAGAGGAAGAAAATGATTTAGAAGATTCAGATAGTTTTACTCAAGACTTTTTGGACAATCTAGAAGATTATAGAAATAATGTTTTTTATGATTCTTTAAATGAAAACGAAGATATTATTAAAGATATGTATTCTATGATTTTAGAGAAAGATATCCTAGTTGAGAATGATTTAATTGATATTTTTAAGAAATATAATATTTTTGTTGTAATAACTGATGATGGAATAAAAAATTACATTCAAGATATTATTAAAATTGTAAATAGAACATATAAAATGGAACAAATACGAAGAATAAAACTTGAAGAAAGAAAAAAAGCAAATAGAAAAATTGAAAAACAATTAAGTTCTGTTGGGAATATTATAAAAACTATTTCAAAAGATATTGACAATAAACGTTCAAAAGAAGAAACTCAATTATTTGAATTGTTTTTAAATAAGGGATTTTCTATTAAAGATGTTTATATAAAGAGTATAACAAATGGTAAAAAAATAATTAATTTAACATTTGAACAAGCAGATAAAGGACTAAAGGAAAAAGATAAAATTATTAATATTTCTGATTTGATTTCTCGCTTAATAGGACAGAAAATTGTTTTTGAAAAAGAAATTACTGAAGCTGATGGATCATATACGCAGGTTTATTCAAGCGAAGATAAATATAGAATAAAAGTTGGAAGTAGTAAAATATCTAAAGAGGATAGTGAAGCCTCTGGGGATTGTAATTTACAAATTAAGCTAGAAGATGGAAAATACTTGTTAGCAATTAGTGATGGTAGAGGTACAGGGAGAAAGGCGAGAACAACTAGTAGAACTTTACTAAGAATGTTGAAAAACTTACTTATAGCTGGATTTGATAATGAAAAATCTATTAATCTTATAAATTCTTCTCTAAACATAAGTAAAGATGAAGAAATGTATGCAACTTTGGATATTTCTGTTCTAGATTTATATGCTGGAAAGTTAACTAGTATAAAAAATGGTGCTTGTAATACTTATATTAAAAATAAAAATAGCATTAAGAAAATAAAATCAAATGATGTACCTGTTGGCGTTATAGAAAATGTTGAGTTTAATTCTGTAAAAATAGAATTATATGATGATGATATTATTGTTATGTGTAGTGATGGACTCCTTGAACTAAAAGAAGAAGAAAAATCAGATTGGATTGAAGGCTTTTTAAAGAATGTAAATACTAACAATGTTCAAAAAATTGCAGACTTACTGGTGGCAGAGGCAATAGATAAAAACTATGGTGTTGTAAAAGATGATATAACTGTTATAGTTTCAAAAATTTCAAAGAAAAAATAAGTTTTGGCGATCAAGTTTGATCGCCATTTCTATTGCTTTTTTTTATATTAAATGATATATTATTATAGGCATAAATTGATGATAATTTAAATTTAGAAAGGAAGCATAAAAATGAGTGGAACAAGAGGAAGACGATTTGATGAGCCTAAACTAAATATAAAAAAAGTAATTGCACTTATTGTGGCAATTTTAATTATAGTAATGATATTTGTATCTATAAAAAATCTACTAACAAGAGATAAAAAAGCACCAGATGTTTCTGTACAAAAAACATATTTTTCAGTTATTGATAATAATAAATGGGGAGTAATAAATAATAGTGGTGAATATGTAATAAATCCTGAATATGATGAAATGGTTGTTATACCAAATAAAAATAAAGATGTATTTATTTGTTTTGACAATGTAGATTATGAAAATGAAGCATATAATACTATTGTTTATAATGAAAAAAATGAGAAAATATTGAGTGACTATTCTAAAGTTGAAGCAATTGAGAATTATGATAATTCTGGGAATTGGTATGAAACAGATTTATTAAAATATGAAAATAATGGTAAATATGGATTAATAAATTTAGAGGGAAAGAAAATCTTAGAAGAGGAATTTGATAAAATATATCCAATTCCTGAAATTCAAAAGAGTATTATAGTTGAAAAAGATGGAAAGCAAGGATTAGTAAATTCAAGTTCAAATAAATTAATAATTAATCCTGAATATGAAAAAATTGAAGCTCTTACAAAGGAATATACTGATGGATATATTGTTACAAATTCTGAAGGTAAAAGTGGACTAATAGATATAAACGGTAAAATGATTTTAGAGTGTAACTATGATAAAATTCAAAATGTTGCTGGAAATAATTCATATGTCGTTGAAAAAGAAAATAAGAATATAGTTATAAATGATAAAGGAGAAGACGTTTTTGAAATTGGCAATAAAGAAGTTTTAGCTATTAATACTAATGGTATTGTTTACAAAGAAAATGATAAAGTTGGACTAATAAATACAAGTGGAGAAAACCTTATAAATAATGAATATGACTATTTAAAATATATTTATGAAGATTTATATATTGCAAGTAAAGATGGAAAATATGGAATTATAAATTCAAATAATGAGATAAAAATTGATTTTAACTATAAAAATATAATTTATATTGACGGAGCTAATATTGTAGAACTTGACAAAGAAGAAAATACATCAGATTTACTAGGACAAGATTTAGAAGTTAAATTATCAGATGTTATTGTTTCAGAAGTTAATATTGAAAAAGGTTATTTAAGAGTAAGAAAAGACAGTGATTATAAATATTATAATTTCAAATTTGAAGAAAAAACTAATATAGAAGTTTTACCTACAAATACATTGTTTTTAGTAAAAGAAGATGGAAAATATGGCTATATAAACAGTAAAGGTGAGAAAATAGTCGATTGTATATATGATGATGCTAAAGAGCAAAATGAATTTGGATATTGTGTAGTTAAAAAAGATGGATTATGGGGAACATTAAAGTCAGATGGAACTGTTGACTTAGAACCATCAGTTAATTTAGATGATAGTTTATATATCGAGTTTATTAGTAAATGGCATTTAGATAACATTTTAAATATATATACAAAATAATCTTTTAAATAGGAGATGTAAAATTTAAGTGGAACTAAAGACAAAATATCAGTATACATATTTTATTTATCCGTATATTGTGAATGAAAAGAGATACGATAAATATATTTTGAAATTACTGAAAAATAAAAAATGTAAATATAAAATATTTGAAAAAGAAAAAGATCTTGATATCTATAATTATTTTCTACCAAATATTAGAAAATATATGTTTTCAACTTTTGAATATAGGGGAGATATTTTAAGGAGTTTTAATTTACTTTCAAAGGAAAGAAAAAGTAAAATAATTGCAAAGCAACCAGTTTCTTGTTTTTACTATGAATTAGATAAAAACATTCAAGGTAAAGTTGGTAATGAAAATGGAATATTTTTTAATATTGAAAAAATAGAAATTATTTGCTTTAATACAGGAATTTGTTTTTTTACAATGAAAACAAATTTGGATAATACAGAACAATTTACAGATCTTCTAAATTTTAATTATAGATTTAGAGAAATAAATTCAGAATTTTTATCATTAAAGAATTATGAAAATATTAAAATACAGACAGATGTTTTTGATGATGTTTCAGATATTTCTGAACTTATATATCAAATTACTGGTGTATATAAAAAGAACAAATCAAAAGAGAATAACAATAATAAACAAGTGGCTAATTCACAATTTTATACATATTCATATTTATGCTTGGACAATAAAGAATGGAATGAAAAAAACGAATTTGAAAAAATTGGAAATGAATTTTACAAATATGTAAATGTATTGCCAAATAACTATAGTTCAGATTTTAATAAAGAAAATCTTGAAATGAATATGCACTTAATTGATAAATTTAAGTACTCAAAAATAGGATTAACAAACTTAAGTTCTAATCTTATGTGCTCTGGGGTTGATATATATAATTTTACTAAATTACCATATGAATTTGAGAATCAATACTTTTATACATATATTTTCGGATTATATAAAAAAATGTTTTTAAGAAAAACTAATCTAGAGATAAATAATATTGAAACTCTAAAAAAGGTTAGAAGTAAATTCGCTAAATTTACTAAGGAAATATGGAATGAAGAAGTAACTAGTGATGATACTGGAACATTATATAATAAAACACTTCACAAAACGCTAGAACTTGACAAGCTTTATGGCGAAATAGAAAAGAAGTATGAAATTTTGTATAAGGATTTAAACATTGAAAAAAATAATGAGTATTCAAGCGTTATAATATTATTATTAATTTTTTCATTAGGCTTTAATACAATGAATATTCTATTTATACTTTATTTACTGCGATAGAATATTATATAAAAGAAAGAAAAATATGAAAAATGGTTTAAAATAAAAATATTATGTATAGAAAAGAGAAAGTTATGTTGTCTAAATGTGGAACTGATATAGTAGAAATAGAAAGAATTAAGAACTCTATTGATAAGTATGGAGAAAAATTTTTAAATACAGTATTTACTAAAACTGAAATAGAGTATTGTGAAAGT
>JAEEGL013382968.1_pt1 | contig 13820 bp, 10 predicted proteins | sample 9134231 | NCBI WGS metagenome assembly JAEEGL01 (sample SAMN16246548, study PRJNA631951) | gut metagenome | biome: gut microbiome; feature: rumen; material: fiber-attached | host: Bos | place: Iran: Karaj | collected 2018-10 | reverse complement strand
CTGAACCAGATTTATATCAACATTCTTTCCAACGCCATCAAATATACGGAACCCGGCGGGCATGTCAGCGTGGATATGCGTGAGGAGAAGAGCGACCTGCCCGACTGCGTCCGCCTGACCTATGTTGTGGCCGATACGGGCATCGGCATGAGCCCGGAATTCATGGCGACCATGTATCAGCCCTTCTCCCGTCAGACGGACAGCCGCGTCAACAGCATCGAGGGCACCGGTCTGGGCCTTGCCATCACCAAGCAGATGGTCGACCTGATGGGCGGGACCATCGACTGCCAGAGCGAGCAGGGCAAGGGGACGACCTTCACCGTCGTTCTGGATATCCCGACGGCCGAAAGGCAGCTGGAAGACGTCCGGCTCGACAATATCGACGCCCTCATCGTTGACGACGACGAGATCCTTCTCGAAACGGCGGCGGCCGAGTTCGAGGCCCTGGGCGCCAAAGCCGAGCAGGCCCGCAGCGGAAAAGAGGCCCTTGAGATGATCGCCCGCAGGCATGAGTCCGGAAAGGATTACAGCCTGGTTATCCTTGACTGGAAAATGCCGGATATGGACGGCATCGAGACGATCCGCAGGATCCGGAAGGGCGTCGACACGGCTATCCCCATACTGCTCACCTCCGCTTACGACTGGTCGGACATCGAGGATCTGGCGAAAGAGGCCGGCGCCAACGGCTTCGTCAGCAAGCCTATCTTCCGGTCCACCCTGTATAAAAAGGTCAACGCCCTCCTTGGCACCGAGACCAAATCCGTGGAGCCGGAGGACGATTATTCCGATCTGAACGGGCTTCATATCCTCGTGGCGGAGGATATCGACGTCAACTGGATGATCATCTCCCGCATGCTCAAGCTCATCGGCATCACCAGCGAACGCGCCGAGAACGGGCGCGTGTGCGTGGAAAAGATGCGCACGGCCCCGGAGGGCAGCTACGAGCTGATCTTCATGGACGTGCAGATGCCGGAGATGAACGGTCTTGACGCCACCAGGGCCATCCGCAAGCTGGAGAGCCCCTGGGCATCCTCCATCCCGATCGTCGCCATGACGGCGGACGCGTTCTCCGAAAACGTCACCGAATGCCTGAACGCGGGAATGAACGGGCATATCGCGAAACCTGTCGACATCAAACTGGTCATCAAAGAGATCCGAAGAATAAGAGAAGAGAGGAAACAAAAATGAAAAAGACGATCTGTATGTTCCTGGCGGCAGTGATGGTCCTGGGTCTGTGCGCGTGCGACTCGAAGAAGCCGGAACCGGCAAAGACCGAGGGCTTCAAGCCGTCTATGGACACCTCCGTCAGCTGCAGCATCAACGTTGCCGGCGGTTACGACAACTTTGAGGCGCTGGAGGCCGAATTCGACCGCTTCAACGAGCACTATCCCAACGTGGAGCTGACGTACACGAAGGTCGACGATTACAACAACATGATCGGCACCGTCCTGAACGGGAACGACGCCCCCGACATCTACGTGAATTACTCCTGGATGTACGGCCGGGAGCAGTACAGCTCTTCCATAGATCACGCCGAAAATCTTGCCGATCCCTCGCTGGGCTTCGACCTGGACTGCATCCGCGGCAACATCATCCTCAATACCGACGACGACACCCTTCCCATGGTCCCGGTCTTCTCCAACACCTACGGCATGCTGGTGAACAACGACCTGTTTGAAAAGGAAGGCCTGAAAGTTCCCACCACCTACAAGGAGCTGTTGGACGTGTGCGCCGCCTTCCGCGAAAAGGGCTATGAAAACCCGCTGATGGGCTTCACCAATAACGAGACGACGTCGATCTTCACCCTGATGATCTATCCCTTCTTCTGCAGCACCGTGGCCGGCGACGCCGAGGCCGTCAAAAAGCTCAACTCCCTCGACCCCGCGGCCGGCGAATACCTGCGCCCCTCTCTTGAGAAAATCGTCCAGTTCCTGGGCGAGGGCTGCGTGGATCTCGACGCCTGTGCCGGGATCGAAAACAACTACGACGCCGTGATCCGCCGCTTCTTCGAGGGCGACGTACCCATGATGACCTGCTCCGGAGACACCGTTTCCGGCACGAAGAAGCGCGAGAGCCGCTCCGAGGCGTTTATCGCCAATCCGTTTACCTACTCCTTTGCCCCCGTCCCCCTGTCCGAGGACGGCGCCTACTTCCTTGACATGCCGAATCTGCAGTTCTCCGTCAACAGGGAAAGTCCCGAGCTGGACATGGCCAACGAGTTCATGCGGTTTTTGATCAGTTCGAAGGAGCTGAGCGAGATGGCCCGGAACAAGGGCCTCATGTCCCCCACCAAGGACCTGTCCTTCAACAGCATGTACGCCGCCTTCGGCAGCGTTCCCGAATCCCGCATCCTGTCTCCCGAGGTGATCGGTCTGACGGATGACGCGACCAAAGAGATGCGCTTTGCGGTCTACGGCGTCGCGACCGGCACCATGACCATAGAGGAGGCCATTGCCGCCTACGGCACGCTTACGAAATGACCTCCCTGCCGCCGGCGCTGTTCCGGCACGGTCCCGCGCCGCTATAGCAAAACCCGACACCGTTTCCTGAATATAATACCCCCCGGGATCCTGCGATCCCGGGGGGTAATCGTTTTTACGGTGCGGATCATTTGTTCATGTACTGCTCCATGAGGGTGGGGTACTGATTTTTCAGGCTCAGCATAGCCAGGTAATTGCCGCACTGGGGATAGGTCTCCCGCACGGTCTTCAGCGTCTCGAAGGGATCGTAGGGGTAATCCTCGGGGATCTCCCTGCCCATGATGTCCGACAGCAGACTCAGCTTCTTCGACATCCACACCTCGGTCACCACCGGCACGTCGGGATATTCCCGCAGCAGCCGGTCTATCTGCTCGTCTTTGCCGAGCACCGGCTGGGTGATGATGAAGCTGGCGCCGGCGGCGAGCTTCCGGTCCATCTTGGCAAATTCGCTCTCCGGCGGCTCATAGTTGTTGAACGCCACGCCGATGGTGAACTCCGGATAATGCTTTCTTATATACTTTATCAGCTCCACGGAGGTGGTGACGGGCGCCTCGGGCGCCTCCAGCTCCTCCGGCAGAAGCTTGTGCATCTTGTCGGAGCCGTCTCCGGTGACGGCAAGAATGTTGCGCAGTCCCAGCCGCCGGGCCGTCGTAAGGATATTGTCCAGATCCTTCTTCTGATGGAAGGTGTTCAGATGGATCAGCACGTTATCCGGACGCACCTCCAGGTCCATCGCCTCGATCACTTCCGTGCCCTGGAAGGCCAGCCTTGCCATGGCGTTGTCCGTAAGGGAGATGACGTTTCCGTCTCCGGTAAATGTATCGTATTTCTCCCGGAAGCTTCTCAGATCCCTCTCGAATTTCTGGGAATCATGCTTCGGCGGCGTCACGTCGATGTGGAAAACGTTCGTGGCGTGCTTCGCCCAGACCGGCGGCTGAGGACGTACGCTCTGCGTCTGGGGACGGTCCCCCGTCTCCGCCTTCATCGCCTTTATCTCCCGGATCAGCGCGGGCAGCACCTCGAAAAGGTCGCCCACGATGCCGTAATCGGCGACGGAGAAGATCGGCGCGTCGGGGTCGCTGTTGATGGCCACGACCGTCTCCGAGCCGGCGATACCGGCGGTATGCTGTATGGCGCCGGAGATGCCGCAAGCGATATAGAGCTTCGGGCCGATGGTCTTGCCGGTCTGTCCGATCTGATGGGCGTGGGGTATCCAGCCGGAATCCACCGCGGGACGGGAGGCGCCAACCTCCGCGCCCAGCACGTCCGCCAGCTCCCGGATCAGGGCAAAGCCCGCCGGACCGCCGACGCCGCGGCCGCCCGCCACGACGATCTCCGCGTTCTCCAGATCGACCTTTCCTCCGCCTATCTCACGGATGATCTCCAGCACTCTTGTCCGAATATTCTCTCTCGGCACCCGGACGTCCTCGCGTATTATCTCGGCATGTCCGGCGACGGGGGCGCTCTTCTTGAATACGCCGGGCCGTACCGTACCCATCTGCGGGCGATGGTCCGGGCACTGTATCTGCGCCATGAGATTGCCGCCGAAGGTCGGCCGCGTCCAGAGGACGTTGCCGGTCTGCTCATCCACGTCCAGCCCGGTGCAGTCGGCGGTAAGTCCCGTTTTCAGCCGGCAGGACACCCGGGGAGCCACGTCCCGCCCGTTGGGGGTCGCGCCGATGAGAAGGCTGGTGGGGCCGTATTTCAAAACCAGACGCACCAGCGCGTCGGCGTACGCGTCGGTGGTAAACTCTTTGAACTCCGGCGCGTCCGCAACGATCACCGTGTCGGCGCCGTGGGCGTTTGCCTCCTCCACCGCGGGGTCGACTCCGCAGCCGATGACCACGGCCACAAGTCTGCCGCCCTGCTTGTCCGCGATAACGCGGCCGGGGGCCAGCAGTTCTATTCCCACGCTGCGGGCTTCGCCGCTCGGTTCAGTCTCCACGAAGACCCAGAGGTCCTTTGTCATAGGTATCATTCCCGACCCTCCGTTCCGAGCCTGCCGCTCTCACGCAATAAGGTTACGAGCTCCCGCGCCGCTGCCGCGCCGTCTTCGGTGCGGATGAACGTGCATTCCTTCTTCCTGACAGGCACGAAGGTCTTTTTCACGCGGGTCGGGGAGCCGCTCAGTCCGATGGCGCTCCGGTCGATATCCGGGAAATCCGCCTCTCCAAGTATGACGATCTCCGCCTTTTCCGCGGCGAGCTTTCTCTGTATCGTCGGATAGCGCACTTCCCATACCGGCTTGGTGAAGGTCACAAGGCAGGGCATCTGCACCGCCACCACGGCGTAACCGTTCTCGGTCTCCCGCCGCACCTTCAGGGTCCGGTCCTCAACCTCCGCCTCAAGTCCGTAGGTGACCTGCGGATATCCCAGATGCTCGGCCACTTCCGGCCCCACCTGGGCCGTATCGCCGTCGATGGCCTGTTTGCCGCAGAATATGGCGTCAAAAGGCCCCTCGCGCTTTTCCACGAGCTTTATGGCCTGAGAAAGGATATAGCTGGTGGCCAGGGTATCCGATCCGCCGAACGCCCTGCCGGATATGAGATAGGCCCGGTCTGCCGCGACGGACAGGCACTCCCGCAGCGCCGCGGAAGCCTGCTCCGGTCCCATACTCATTACCACGATCTCCGTATCCGGATGCTTGTCGCGAATACGGGCGGCCGCCTCCAGTGCATAGCCGTCGAAAGGATTAAGGATGCTCGGAACGCCGGCCCGGATCAGCGAATTGGTCACCGGGTCGATGCGGATCTCGGTCGTATCCGGCACCTGTTTTACGCAAATGAGAATTTTCAACTGGATATCCCTTCCTTTCCATGTTCATCGGTATGAACGCCCGGATCAAACGCGTTCCATCCGTGCCGTTTCAGCGCGGGCGGCACGCCGCCGTTTGCCGGGAAAAACGTCAGGTCCATCGGTTCATATTGAATTATATCAAAGAAAACGGGAAAAGAAAACCCCTGTATGCCAAACGGATACAGGGGTTTGCATATTTGTTCGTTTCGATCAGCGCTTGCTGAACTGAGGAGCGCGGCGGGCGGCTTTGAGGCCGTACTTTTTACGCTCTTTCATTCTGGGGTCGCGGGTCAGCAGACCGGCGGCCTTCAGGGCGGCGCGATAGCTGTCGTCCATCTTCAGCAGGGCGCGGGCGATACCGTGACGGATGGCGCCGGCCTGGCCGGAAACGCCGCCGCCGGTGACGGTGGTCTCGATGTCCACCTTGCCGATGACGCCAACGGTGTTCAGGGGCTGACGCACGACCATCTTCAGGGTCTCGAGACCGAAGTAATCGTCGATATCGCGGCCGTTGATGGTGATGGCGCCGGTGCCGCCGGGGATGACGTGCACGCGGGCGACGGAGGACTTACGTCTGCCGGTTCCGTACAGATAAGGCTTCTTACTAGTATACATTTACCTTTTCCTCCTTAATCCACGTACGCTTCGGGCTGCTGCGCGGCGTGCTTATGCTCGGGGCCGGCGTAGACTCTCAGTCTGGTCAGCTGCTCGCGGCCCAGAGAGTTCTTGCCCAGCATGCCCTTGACAGCCAGCTCCACGGCCAGCTGAGGACGGGACTCCATCAGCTTGGAGTACTTGACCTCTTTCAGGCTGCCGATGTAGCGGCTGTGGGTGCGGTAAAGCTTCTGATCCAGCTTTCTGCCGGTGAGAACGGCCTTGTCGGCGTTCACGATGATGACGAAATCGCCGCAATCCACGTTGGGGGTGAAGTCGACCTTGTTCTTGCCGCGAAGCAGGTTCGCAGCGGTGACGGCCAGACGGCCCAGCGGCTTGCCGGCGGCATCAAGGACGTACCATTTACGGGAAACGGTCTCCTTCTTTGCCATGGTAGTTGACATTGTTCTTCCTCCACTTATCGTATCAAAACTTTTTGGTATCAAAACTTTTGACAAATCGTTATGCGGCCCTTAAAATGAAGGCGCTTAATCTTTATATCACAGGGTCCGATAACTGTCAACAACTTTTTTCATTCTTTTTTTCATTGCTCTTGTTTTCTCTCGTTTGCTCCCGTTTTCTCTCGTTTGCTCGAAAGGCAAATTAAAATTTTCTGTTCGGAGGCTCAAGGAGGCGCGTATATGGCCAGTATGGACGGTCTCGTCCGCCGCTGTGCGGAGGACTACAATATGATATCGCCCGGCGACAGGATCGCCGTGGGACTGTCCGGCGGCAAGGACAGCGTGGCGCTGCTCACGTGTCTTGCGAAGCTGCGGGAATACTACCCCGTGCCCTTCGAGCTGTCGGCCCTTACGGTGTCCATGGGCTTTCCCGGCACCGATTTCACGCCTCTGACCGAGTACTGCCGCTCTCTCGGGGTGGAGCACCGGATAATCCGGACGGACCTGGGGGAACTCATCTTCGACGTGCGGAAGGAGAAGAACCCCTGCTCCCTTTGCTCCAAGATGCGCCGGGGCGCCCTCTGCTCCGCCGCCGCGGAGCTGGGCATCGGCAAGATAGCCCTGGGCCACAATTTCGACGACGTGGTGGAGACCTTCGTGATGAGCCTGGTGTTCGAGGGGCGCATCGCCTGCTTCGAGCCGGTCACTTACATGGACCGCAGCGGCGTGACGCAGATACGGCCCCTCATATACGTGGGCGAGGGCGCGACCAGGTCCCTGTGCGAGCGGGAAGGTCTGCCCATAGTGAAAAATCCCTGCCCCATGAACGGCGAGTCCCGCCGTCAGGAGGTGAAGGAACTGATAAAGACGCTGTCGGTGACCTATCCCGACCTCAAAAGCCGCATCTTCGGCGCAATCCAGAGATACCCCCTCAACAACTGGGGCGTGACGCCCCACGGGCGGAGCTGACCGCCCGATCGAAAGATGAAAAAAGGCGCGGCCAGGCAGGGCCGCGCCTTTTCCGCTTTTTTACGCCCTCATCCGCCTATACCGGCGTACCCGGTCTTTCGGACGATGGTCTGCCCGTCCTCCGACAGTATGAAGTCCCTCATCCTCTCAACGTTGGGATTGGACGAATCGGCGCGGGTTATCAGGCACACGCTGACGGTAAGGGGATAACTGCCGTTTTCGATATTCTCGACGGAGGGATAGACCCCGTCGACGCGGAGCATCTTCACGCCCCGCTCCTGACCCAGCTCCTCCAGGAAATACCGGAAGGAGTAGCCTATGGCCCCTTTCTCGTTGGCGTACTGCGCCACCTCCCTGATAACGCCGCTCATGGCGTCGATCTTCTCGTAGGTCTGAGGCGCTTTCAGGGAAATATCCCCCATAAAGTACCGCATCATCGTCTGGGAGCCGGAGTTCTCCGGCCGCTGGAAGGCGACGATCTCCCGGTCTTTTCCCCCCAGTTCCTTCCAGTTGGTGATATCCCCGTGATAGATGGCCTTTATCTGCTCTGAGGTCAGATCGCTCACGGGGTTGTCCTCCTCCACGAAAAAGACGAAGGCCTCCCGGGCGATGGGCGTTATCTCCAGCTCGACGCCGGCTCTCTCCGCCTCCGCCAGCTGGGACGCGGAGGGTCTTGCCCCGAAGAACATGTCCACGGTGCCTCCGTATTTTTCCGGGTCGTCCAGCAGGCGGGAAAAGCCCACGACGGTGTTCGTGAAGGTGACTATCCGCCCGTTCATGTACTGCATGTACCGTCTTGTTTCCCCGTCCAGCCACTGCTTTTCTATCGAGGCTATATCCTTGTACACCGCCTTCGCGAAGGCCGCGTACAGCGGATAGCAGGCCTCCGCACCGTCCATCACGGGCATGTCCTCCGGGTCCTCGATGACCAGCTCCGGACTGTGGTCCAGGACGGCCAGCTTCGAGTTTTCGCTGTAGACCATATAATCGGTGAAATCCGTGCTGGAATAACCGTGCATGTAATCAAAGCCGTGACCGGCGTATCTGGCGGCCGGCCTGTTGACGTACAGGGCGGCGCTGGTTATGACGCATACCGCCGCGAGGACGGCGGGCACAAGCGCCTTTTTTGTCCTGAACTTCCCCAATACTGCCGTGACCGCGAACAGCGCCGCATACGTCAGAAAAGCGGTGACGTAGAGCGCCGCGTACTGCCCCATCAGGAAATACACGAGCACGACCGGGGCCAGGGGCAGGATAAGCCAGCAGAAGTTGGCCATCAGCGCCCCCTCCACGCTGCCGGAGGATATGAGCATCATCACGGTGAAGCATACGAGAAGTATCAGCAGCGTGACGCCGTACGTCTTCGCCGCGAAGAGCGTATCCATCCTTTTTCTGAAGAGAAAACAGATAGCCGCGGCCGTCAGGGGCACGAGGACGACGTTCGCCTCCGGCAGACCGGCGAATATGCTCAGGGCAAATCCGGGCAGACTCGCCGCCAGCGGCAGCACGGCGCAGTAAAGCAGTATCTTCAGGATCCGTTTCATGCGCGCCCTCCTCTCCGGCCATTTACTTGATTATACCATCCCCGCGGGGCGGGGACAACGCCCCTTTATCCCCGGACGAAAAAAGAAGCGCCCTCCGGGGGCGCTTCTTCTTGTTCATTTTTTCACCGTCTCCAGCGTGCCCCTGTTGTAAGGCAGGCGTATCCTGAACCAGTAGTACAGGAACACCAGACCCGACGCGAAGAACCAGCCCACGGGGAAGCCCGCGTAGACGAAGCGGATATCCCAGCTTATGTAGTTCATGGTGATGAACAGGAACAGCTGCCGCAGACCTATCATGCCCACCAGGGACAGCACCATAACGGCCCTCGACTTTCCGAAGCCCCGGACGGACCCGGCGAACACCTGATTGCAGGCGGACAGGAAGTAGAAGGGCATCATAACCTTCGTCAGCAGCACGCCGTACTCCACCGCCTCGGCGTCCTGGGTGAAGATGCGCACGAAGGTACCGGCGAAGAAGAAGATGGGGGTGCCGATGACGGCGATGAGCACCAGCGCCATGCCCAGACACGTGCGTACGCCCTTGAAGGCTCTGTCCAGCCGCTGTGCGCCCACGTTCTGGCTTACGAAGGTGGTGGAGGCAAGGCCGATGGACTGGGAGGCCATACCGGCGAAGCGGTCTATCTTCTTTGCGGCGCCGGAACCGGCCATGGCCGCCGAGCCGAAGGAGTTGAGGTAGCGCTGCACGAACATGTTGGACACGGACACCAGGCAGGCCTGTATGGCCGCGGGTATCCCCAGGTCGATGACCTCCAGCAGAATCTTTTTGTCCATCTTCATGTCCCTGATGTGGACCCTGTACACGTCGTCGGAGGTCATCAGGTTCCGGAACACCAGGAACACGCTCAGCCCCTGGGAGATGATGGTGGCGCAGGCCACGCCGGAAACGCCCATCTTCAGCACCGCCACGAAAAGAAGGTCCAGCACGATGTTGGTGCAGGAGGCGATGACGAGGTATATGAAGGGGTCCCGGGAGTCGCCCACGGCCCGCAGCACGCCGGCGCCCACGTTGTAGATGGACGTGAACAGTATGCCCACCAGATATATCCGCAGGTAGAGGCTTGCCTCGGCCCACACGTCGTCGGGACACTTGACTATGGCCAGCAGCTGGGGCGTAAGGAGTATGCCCAGGCCCGCCATGACGACGCCGATGAGAAGGGCGAAGGTAAGGGCGGTATGGATGGAGTCGTGGAGCTTCTTATGGTCCCCGGCGCCGAAATAGCGGGAGAACAGCACCCCCGCGCCGGTGGAAAGGCCGGTGAAAAAGCCGGTCAGGAGCATGGATATGTCGGAGCTGGCGCTGACGGCCGCCAGCGCCGTGGTGCCCACGAAGTTGCCCACAACTATGGAGTCCACGCTGTTGTAAAGGTTCTGGAAAACCTGCCCCACGTAGATGGGTATGGCGAACATGATGATGAGCTTCACTATGCTGCCGGTGGTCAGGTTCATTGATTTCTTGCCCGTAGACGTCGCTGCCAAAGCTATCCCTCTTTCCGAAAATCCTCAAAATCGTCTTTTAATTGTTCTAACCGTGAAATATGATACCAAAATCCATTGGCTGAATCAACTTTTATCCTCTCTTATGTTTTGGCGAATTTGCCCTGTTTTTTCGTCAATTATACCATAGAGCGCAAAAAAAGCGGAGGCCGGTCGGCCTCCGCTTTTAATTTGTGACTTTTTCCGATTACAGGCTGTAGGTGCCCTGCTCGGAGGGATCGTCGAAGATCATGTCGAGGTAACGGGCAGCCTCACGCAGGGCGGGCTTCACGTTGCCGTAAATGCCGCCGCAGTGGTGGATGTACGGACCGAACATGAAGTGCTCTTCCCAGCGCTTCCAGTTGTCGACCTCGAAGTACACGTAGGTGCCGGTGGTGTAGGGGCCGTCAACAGCCTTGCCCTCGCCGGCCAGCAGGTAATTCTTGCCGTTCAGAGCGCCGTAGCGGCACACGGTGATGTCGCCGTGCTTCAGCTCGAACTGGGCTCTGCCGCGCTCGACGCCGCCCTTGACGTCTTCCTTCTTCAGAGAATAGGGGAAGGGGCCGCAGTGCCACAGCAGCTCGGCGTTCTCATTGGAGGGATGACGGATGGTCAGATCGGCGAAGAAGCAGCTCTCTCTGTCGAGGTTGACGGCGCGGAGGATCTCCATGGTGAGAGCGCCGTAAACGTCGGTCTCGCAGGCCATGGGGTAGCCGCGGTCGGTCAGCTCGCCCAGGTTCATGCAGATGCGGGAACCCTCGCGGCCGGCGCCCAGACCCAGGGTAACGCCGGTGGGCCAGCACTCGACGCAGCCCACGTGGCAGTCGTTGGCGTCCATAGCCTTCTCGAAGGCCAGGGTCAGCGCGGCGTGGCGGGCGACTATCTCGGGAGCCATGGTGCCGAAGTCGAGGCGCTTGATCATGTCAGCCTTGAAGGCCTGGAACTCCTCGCCGTTCTCGGCGATGATGTCGTCGGCGATCTTGGACACGGAGTAGGGATCGATGGGCACGGTGACTATGCCGTACTTGGTGGACAGGTCGGCCTCGTCGGCGGTGACGCTGAGGAAGGAGTTGGGGCGGGAGCCGAACTTGGCTATGCGCAGACCCTTGACAGCCTTCACGACGCTGACGGCACGGATGAACTGATCGTAGCCGTGCTTGAACTCCTCGGTCTCGGGAGCCACGTTATAGATGTAGCTGAACTTCACGCCCAGGCTGGCCAGGACCTTGGTGGCGGCGAAGATACCGCACTGGATGTCGCCGGAGGTACGGGCGCCGTTCTCCAGGGGAGCCGGATCCTGAGCGCCCCATACGAGTGTGGGGACCTTCAGGGCGGAGGCCACGAGGGAGACAGACTCCTCGTTGCCGAAGTCGAGGTGCTCTATGAAGATACCGTCGACGCGGGCCTTGATGAACTTGTCGATAACAGCGGGGGCCTGCTTGGGGTCGCAGATTATGCCGTGCTCGCAGACGTCGTCTATGTCGACGTACTCGACCACGTCGGCGTCGATCTTGGAGAAGATGTTGAAGTAGCGCTCCTTCTGGGGCAGAGCGGACTCAACTCTCATGGGGTGACGCTTGGTGGGAAGCAGACCGATCTTGATTTTGGGCATCTTATACATATGCTAAGCTCCTTCCATACAATTTGACTCTCTCATCTATTTCCGTGTAATCAACCACGCCGGTCTCAAGGAACTTGAGCACGGTCTCGAGGTTGGGAACACCTGCTCTGCCGCCGGTGCGGGTGGTCTTGATGGCGGACACGGCGGAGGCCATTCTCGCGGCCTCCTTGGCGCTGTAGCCCATGTTGATGAGCATCAGGAAAGCGCCGTGGAAGTTGTCGCCGCAGCCCACGGTGCAGCGCACGTCCATCTTGAAGGCGGGCAGCTGGAAGAAGCCGTCCTCCTTGGTGCAGCCTACCAGGCCGTTCTCACCCAGGGTGAAGATGACTATCTCGGGGCCCATCTCAAGGGTCTTCCAGCAGTTGGTCTCGAAGTCGCCGTCATGGCCGAACATGGAGTTGTAGCAGAACTCGCTGGCCACGAAGCCCTCGATCATGTTTATGTACTTGACGCTGGCGTCGCTGGCCACGTCCACGAAGAGCTTGGCTCCCGCGTCCTTGGCCATCTTGATGTGGTCCATGTAACCGTCAAGACGGGCGCCGGTGTATATCCACTTGGTATCCTGCAGCAGCTCGGGCACCACGGGGTGGACGCCGGCCTTCTCGCGGACGGTACCGGGGTTCATCATGATGCTGCGGCCCTGGGTCTCGATGTCGCTCAGGACGATGGCCAGGCTGGTGGTGGAGTCGGGGTACATCTCAAGGTATCTGGTGTCGATGCCGTGAGCCTCGAAATCCTTCACGCAGAACTTGCCGTAGGCGTCGTCGCCCACATAGCCGATGGCGGCTATCTTTTTGGCGTTCTCCTTGCCGGCCATTCTGGCGGCCGCCACAAGGCCGGTAGCCACGTTGCCGCCGCCCTGGAACGTCAGGACCTCGGCGCGGGAGCCGGTGTTGTGGGTGGGCAGCTTCTGAACGGTTACGGCGCAGTCAACACAGCAGTCGCTCATGCCGACTATGTCATACTTTTTCTCTGCCATATTATTTCTCCTTTATGTTTACTGCCTGTCACAGCAGTTTTGTACTGTGAAAACGCACGAAAACCGGGGCAAACGCGCCCCTTCGCATTGTCATACACCGCAAGTTTAGCACACTTTCCGCCGGTGTACAAGATACCGGATGAAAAAATTATATTGTACAACGAATATAGCCGCCGACAGCGCGCAGGCCCGCTCCGCCCCTTCTCCGGTGAGAAGCCGGGTGTTCATGGCTCAGCGCGATCCGCTCTGACGCAGCTCCGGTATCCATTTGCGCAGCACCTGGCCCGTGGCGCTCTCCTCACAGGCGGCCACGTCCTCGGGGGTGCCGGTGCAGATGACCCGGCCTCCGGCGTCTCCGCCCTCGGGACCCAGGTCGATTATCCAGTCGGCGCACTTTATCACGTCAAGATTGTGCTCGATTATGACCACGCTGTTGCCGCCGTCGGTCAGGCGCTGAAGCACCTCCATCAGACGGTTGACGTCGTCGGCGTGGAGGCCGGTGGTGGGCTCGTCCAGGATATACATGGTGCCGCCGGTGCTGCGGCGGGAAAGCTCCGTGGCCAGCTTGACCCTCTGGGCCTCGCCGCCGGAAAGGGTGGTGGAGGGCTGACCCAGCTTGATATAGCCCAGGCCCACGTCCGCCAGCGTCTGGACCCGGTCCCGTATCTTCGGCAGGTTCTCGAAGAACACCAGCGCCTCGTCCACGGTCATGTCCAGCACCTCGTATATGTTCTTGCCCTTGTAGCGCACCTCCAGGGTCTCACGGTTGTAGCGCTTGCCGCCGCAGACCTCGCAGGGCACGTATATGTCCGCCAAAAAGTGCATCTCGATTTTCACAAGGCCGTCGCCGGCGCAGGCCTCGCACCGTCCGCCCCGCACGTT